>Ga0307507_10003817_pt1 | contig 28156 bp, 3 predicted proteins | sample 7_EM_MG_FD_207223 | JGI IMG/M metagenome (GOLD analysis project Ga0307507, IMG submission 207223) | Populus trichocarpa ectomycorrhiza microbial communities from riparian zone in the Pacific Northwest, United States - 7_EM | ecosystem: Host-associated > Plants > Roots > Unclassified | place...
ATATTGCAGTTATAGGAAATATTGTAAATATTATAGCTATTAGATATAAAGTGGCTAAAGTAGCTAAAGTAGCTAAGGTAGCTAAAGTGGCTAAAGTGGCCCCGGGCTAGCGTAAATAAGTGTATATGAGCAGATCAGCGGATCCAGCTGAAATGACCCCGGGCTAGCCACGGGCTAGCCCCTGCCACTCTCCCGTTTTCCTGACGTAGACACTCTAACTAATTATAGAAAATACAGTAAAGCTAATTACAAAGCTCTAATATATTAATATTTATTAATACTAGCTGCGCTAAGAATACGTAATAAACCAAGTGCTATTTTAATAGAAAGTAATAAAAGAGATAATTGCTAATGGACTTATAAAGGTCCTACCCAAGTAGAGGTTTTAAAGCTTTGTTAATATAATTGGAATAGTAGATATTAAGGAGCAGCTAAATAAGGAGAAGTAACTAAAGGACCTAAGGAAGAAGATTAGAGCGAGATAGAAGGATTTAGATAAAACTATAGTTTAATTAACTTATTAACGGACACGAGAAGGTGGTTAGCTTTGTCCTTAAATAGGTTAAAGCTAAGGGGGTATATTAGATAATCTATATTCTCTAAGGCGTGGGTTATATACATGAGTTACGTATAGGGATCACGTGTACTGTAAATCTCTCTATCTTAGCTTAGAGCCCAAGGGCCTTAGGTTAAATTAACCATTAAGCAGAAGATAAGATTATTAATTAATTAATCCATTTCATTAATAAACAGCTCTATATGCACTATCTAACAATATTAGTAGTAGTATAACTACTAAGAGAAGATATAAATGGGTTAGTTAAGATAGTACGGGAGGCGCTAGAACCAATTAAGCTATAGGACGAGGGATAGCCAAGTTACGTGGCTAGTTATATTATAAGTTTAGAACGTAGGAATATAGGAACGTGGATACGCGGTAATGTACTAACGTACTGACGTACTAATATACTTAGTCATTACTATAGGAAGGAGTTATATATTTAAAGGACTGCAGTCCCTACCTAGATAGTTCCTTTCTTTATAGTGAATTTTAGAATATAATTGGAGTTAATCCATTAGGAAACCACTCCACTAGTTATATTTACATTATTAACTATTTATTTATTCTATCTATATACCTAGCCCATTAACAAGTTTACTATAGTATTTTCTATAAGGCTTTGTTATAACACGTGTAGTAAATATTAAGGGTATATAGCGTGTAGGGCTTTTACCCTTAAACTTAAAGGTAAATAAATCCAAGATCTTAGTGGAGCATTTATCACCACTATAGGTAAGTGTATAGTAGCCTAATAGGATATTAATAAGTAGACAGAAGTAGCACTCTAGGGATAAGACGGCGCCCCTAGCCTAGAGCTTATAGTAAACGCTTTAAAACTTATCCTTAGTATAGCCGTTAAGGAGGGTATCTCTACCCTTATTAGTAAACTGCTCTTTTTTATACTACGCGTCCCTTTACTATAGCGTTTTTAGATACTCTTTAATATTACCCTCCTATAGAGACGGGTGGCTATTTATTTCTATAGCCTTCTAATCTAATAAAGGTCTATTAAAGCGGTAATATAACCGTAAACTAACCGCTATAAGAGCCGCGTCTCCTTTTAGGGTACATTATTATTAGCTTTACGGCTCTTCCATTTTAAGGGTTAGCCTATAACCTCCTTAATAAAAAAGAGAAATAGCTTATCCTCCGTAACGGTATTACTATTATAGTACTACTTCTATTTATAAAAGCCTAAAGCTAGATAATATATTAGCTATAGGGTATAACGCGTTTAAGTTATACGCTAAAAACGTATTTTTAGGCCTAGTGGTACACGTAAGGGCGAGGATATACTACGCGTTAGTGCGTAATTTGGTATTATTAGCGATATTAATCTCTATATGGTTAGATAGCGATATTTTATATAGTAGATATAATAGCAATATAGTAGATATAATAGTATATACACTACCGCGATTAAGGATTAGGTAGGGAGGACCTTTTTTATATACACTTAAGCCCTTAATACTCTATAGTTGATACCGATTAGCGGCTTGATTAGCGGGTGGCCTTTAATACGAGTGTCTACAGCTTGGCGCTGGTGGCGCTGTGGATATACGCGAATATATACCAGGTGGCTGGCTAAATACGTAATTTTTTGGCTGACCGACGATTAGCTGAACCTCGAATACCACGTTCTACACTATACGTGCGGCTCTGCGACCTCGTGGAGTCATGCACGTAGTGCTGCATATTTCTTATCTGGTTTCTTCGCTGAGCCAACCTGCCCTCCCTTCCAGCCATGCCTGAGCATGACCTCCGCCTGTTCGCTCTCTAGGCCCCGGAATGGCCCTACCAAATTTTCCGCTTTCGCTCTATGAGATTACCCCGCATATTATCACCTGATCCCACCCCTCCTGATCACCAAAGCGCGATTCGCCAGCACTACTCACAGACGTGTCCTCCGTGGGTTGCAGTGCTTATTAGGCGCTTACGTGACCGGCTTCCGCCAGTCTCCCATTATGCCATCTTCCAGGGAGTATATAGCTCGGCCAGTATTACCGAAAGCTCTGTTAGTGCCCGCCAAGGCACTAAAACCTCGGCTAGTGTTAATATTCTAACTCCGATATAACTTCACTTAGTACCCAATTTAAACTTTTATCACATTACGTTTAGAGCTAATAATACTATTATATTTCGATTCTAACGTTAATAGAGCTATTTAGAACCTTTAATTAAATACTTCCTACTATTTATTATAATTTTAAAAGATATTAGTAATAAAATAGATAAGGTAAGTTTTAGGAGGTTATATTAAGAATTTAATATAGCTATAGACCTTAGAGAACCAGTAATCTAGAGTAGGAGAGGTATTTATTAATATTCTATCTATATTATTATCTTAATCTAACTAAACTATATTAGTTACCGCTAAATCCCTATTAGCCTCTAGGGAATAGCCGTAATAATTTTTATATAAGTAGCGTAGGTATATATCTAAGTTAATAGATCTAGCATTTGGGCCACTGGAGAAACCAAGAAAGGCCCCCCTAAATCACTCCTTAAACCACTCTAAAAGGTCTAAACAGCCTGCCTTAGGAGTATAATAGGCGGGTATAAGCAAACGGCCACAGCACTGCTTGAGAAGGAAGCCAATATTCCCCCCTTATAACTATATATTGAAGCCGATGTAATATAAAGGGTGTAAAAGGAACGCAACTCTAACGTTATAAAGTATATCAAGATACGCCTAAACAAACTATAGAGGGACCCTAGGGTGCCCTATAGGAGAAAGAACCAATAACCCCAAAGTAGGGAAGATATATTAGGAAAACAGGTAAAGAAAGTAGAAGAAGAATAGTGCGGCGCTAGGGCCCAGGCCTATATAGAGGAAGAAGGGAGACATATAAGAGGCCAGTAAAGACAATAGTAAGGGAGAGAAAGGAGCTAAAGTAGAGTATAAAAGAGTACTGGAAAACCATCTACCGCAATATAATACTGGTTGGACCGACGCTAGAGAGATAAATAGGAGTTAAAGGTACAGAGGTAAACTTAGGCAAGGGGAACCCAAGCCGTAGTATAGGTAATACTATAGGGGGTAAATACCTAAGGGCTCTAAGAGGGCCTAATAAAGGCAGAAAATATAATAGCAATACTCTTAAGGATAGGAATAATAGGACTAAAAGATTAGCTTTACTAGGTAGGTATTCTAGTAGGTAGCCTAAGGTGCAAATATAGCTGGCTAAAATAGATACCAAAACATATAATACTGTTATGCCCCTTACACACTAGCTAAGAAGCAATGCTCTTAGCAGCTAGCATAGAAAACTATAATACACTACTCTTAATATAAAAAGGCCTTAAGGCGGCTACCCAGTAGCTTATTAGCTAAAATATACTAGACCAGTTCCGGGTTGCAAAGGAAATAGCAATAAAAAGCAAAGGGGTGAGTAATAGGCGCCCCCTAATAACTCTACAGGAGTAGAGTACAGTGTGTAATACTAGCGCGTCTATAGGTTTGTTACGGCAGTAGTAGTTCCTAAAGAGGTTAAAAAGTAAGGTAGTAGAGCACCACTGGTGACTTATAGGCGACTTGTAAGCGAGCCCTAAAAGGTAGGGAGACGGATTATAGGGTTTTCTCAAATAGAGTTTTCTCCTTATATGTATATAAGGAGTAGTCTGTGTGGGCCCAATAGGGATCCGAATCTAATGTTAAGTAATAAATAATAATATATATCTAAGTTATATTTATAATCTAATATAGAATAGATACTATCCGATAGTTTAAATATATAATTTTATAATAAGGTAAAGAAACTTCTAGTAGCTATAATAAGGATCTAATTAGGATATAGAATAAGAACTTTCTCTAAAATAGGTAAGTAAATGCTTTTACTAAAATAGAGGTAGTATAAGATATAAGTTATATTTTAGATAGAATAATATTATATTTATAATCTAACCTTAATAGATTATTAATAAAATTATTATTATTATTTATTGCTTAATATCCGATTTAAATCCCTATTAGGCCTACATGGACTACTCCTTATTTATATATAGGGGGAAAGCTTTATTTAAGAAAACCCTATAATCTATCTCCTTGCCTTTTAGGACTCGCCTACTTAGCGCCTATAAGTTACCTATAGTGCTTTACTACCTTACTTTTTAAACCTTTTTAGGAACTACTGCTGCCGTAACAAGCCTATAGATGTGTTAGTATCGCAAACTTAACTCTATTACTATAGAGTTATTGTTGGTTATATAGGGTAACTCACCAATAACGACTACTCGAGTAGGTTATAGTGATGTTGGTTAAAAGCTTATAATTATTAGAATGAGGGAGGGCAAGGAGCTTAAGACTCCTCGCCACACTAGTGCCGCGGTGACACGTGACGACCGCTTGCCTTATTCCCGGCACTGGCAACTCTTCTTTTGTGGTTGCCATCTATATACAAATACTGCTTAACTAGCGTACCAAATATTAATCCTCTTTACTTACTATTGCTATTATAATATAAGTCTCGCTGTCCCAAAATTTGCCTCTTAATATATAGTGCTTTCTTGCTTAGGAGTTATAATTAGATATTATATTAGGGCCGCTAAGGCGCTAGTTATAAGCGAGCTAATAGCGATTTTCTATTTTAGGGATGGAAAATCCTAATTGGCTGGTTAGAGTTAGGGTCTGTAGAATATTATACTCCTACTCCCTCTTAACCTAACCTTTAACTCGTATATATAAAGTGTTTATATTAACAAACATTTCTAGAGCCTTGTTTAGGTTTGCCTTTATTATTATATCTACTAGGTTGTCTTGGCTGTTAATCTATTAAATCTTAAAGAGTTTTTGCCATTTGTAGGATTGCTAAAGTGCTATAATATTAACTATAAGGCGCTTCTTCTTTGTGGTACCAAGCTTGACTAGATATTTATAGAGGGAATATAAGTTAGTACATATAATTATAGGGATAATAGGAAGTTTAAGTTGATCTGTAATTATCTTTAGAGTAGTTCTAATTGTAATTGCTATGTTAACTCCGCTAACTATTCTATATATCTCTAACGCTAGAACACTTTAAGTAATATGCTTGCTCTTAGTTAAGCTCTAATAGATAAGATTGCTGTAGATTATAAAGTTATTCTTTCTAGTAGATTTGTTCGCGATAATGATTTTATATCCTAGCTAGGAGCTAAAATCTTTATTATTTATAAATAATTTATTAATAAATATAAAGAGCTTAGTGGTGGGAAGATTAATAGGTACGTAGAGTAGTCCCCAATTAAGATGGTTTGTTTGCTAGAAAAGACACTTATTTAGGGTAAGAACGTTATCCTTAGCTAGTTCCTGGTGTTAGGCGGCAATAGAGAGATTAGAGGAAGCCTTAGGTTAACAGATAAAAGTAATATACGCTCCATAAGCGCGTTGCTCTATATATCCTTGCTTTAAAGAATTAATATTAATAATATTAATCTTCTTACCTTAACCCTTTTAGCGTAAAGCATAGAATCCTTATTTAGGGAGAGGATGTATCCATTAAATAGTAATAGTGTTGTTAAATTAAGCTTTTCCTTTGGCTTTGCTATAAGATTTGCCTTTATTAGCTTATCTTCTTTAAGGGCTAAGAATTGGTTGTCTCCCAAGATAATTATATTATTAGTTTATATGCTGATAATTCTAAATAGGGTTCCTATAGTTATAATAAGGAAGCAGGGATTAAATATAGAAGTGGTTATTAGAAGCTTCTCTTTATAGTACTTGCTATAAGTAGCCTACTAATAAGTTCCTGCCTTTATGATTCTATATAATGGCTTAAGCACAACTATAATTATATCTTTGGGATATTGGTGGCAAATTTGCTCTAGAAGGTATGCTAATATTAAGCGCTAAAGGTGTGTCTTTAATTGGGTGTAGGCCTAAGTAATATCTTATAAATAAACCGCTATTCTATTCTTTATTAAGGAGGGAGCTAGTGTAATAATAACCTATTAACTAGCTTGTTAAATTATAGGAGATTGTATAAGAATTACCTCCTTGCTATTATTGTTATAACCTTAGATAACAAGCCTTAATTTCTTAAATGGGGTATTAGTAGCTTTGCCCTTAATCTTATTAACTATTCTTAACTTAAAGATGCGGACTTTATTAAACTTAGTAGGGTTATACTTCTTAAATTTAAAGACTCCTCTTATAATAAGACTATTAATCTTTTGCTTATTAGATACTTGGAAAGGAGCTCTTAGAGTTATAATATAACCTTCCTTTTAGAGCTGTTTTATAAGCTTAAAGTCAGCCTTCTCCTTAGCTATTATAAAGGCCATTAATAACTTAACTCTATTCTTAATAGTGGTAATAAATTGCTCTTTAAAATTAATAAGGTGTTAGTGATTTTGTAATCCCTTTAGGCGACCTCTACCGTGTTATAGTTGTGGTATATCTACTATAATTATATTAGGATTGTAGTTGCCTTCTAAAGTATATTAATTATAGTTCTCCTTTAGGGCATCTTTTAGGGCATCCTGTAAAGGCTTAAAACTGTTATCTTTGTAGTAAGGCTTAATAATAGTTAAACGGAATTAAGTGGGTCTGTGAGGCATCTAAATAGTATAAGTTTAACTATTAATTATAATAAGTTAATATAGGCCTAACTATGCTCCCTTTTTACGCCATACGCGTACCTTAGACTGGAGTGGTAGATTAAGTATAGTTAAGGTATTTAGGCCATTTCTTATTCCTAGTGCGTCGTTGACCTAGCGTGTAGCGTAGAGACGTTAGACCTCCTTTGTTGCCTTATAAATAGCCTTAGCTTATTGCGCAATGGAGGGAGATAGTAGAGAATTGTTAGTTATTTAAGGGTAGGTGCTAAAGACTAGTAACGTAGGTATAAGTCTATCTGGGCTAGCGGAATTGTTAACAGCTTTAATAGCTATTTATAAGGTAAGTTCTTTGCTAGTATTCTCTAGTTCTAAAGAGATAATCTTATATACGTAGTGTAATGGTATATAATATTACTTTACTTTTCTAACACTATTATATGCCTTAATAGGGACTTCCTTAACCTTAATTGCTATTGCCTTTGTCTATTGTTAAAACTCTATAGATAAGAAGTTCTTTCCTATATTATGGATAATTTAATTAGGGGGTCCTAGGTAAATATTAATCTAGCATAATTAAAGGGTATCCTATGCATTCCTAGCTGATATATCCTTTAAGAAACGTGCGGCTTAGAAAGAGGTTAAGAAGTTAATAATTTAGAGTACTAGCTTGCTGCTAAGATATATAACGTTAATAATAATATAGAAGTTAAAGTTATAGTTATCTTTAAGGGTGAACTTAAATTAGCTAGGGGACTTTTAGTTTATTTAGTAGTAATAGCAGTACTTTATAAAATGCTTAATTGCCTTAACCTTAACTTTATAGCCTACTTATTAAAGAACCCTAAGCAATTAATAAACAGATAGGTGGCTAAATTAATAGTATAGTTAATGTAACTCTAACTTAGTTAGGTGGTTTTAAGTAATACTCTTTTCTAGTTAATAAAGGAGCAACTAAGGGTAACCCTACTTGCGTATAACGGGCACCTAATTATCTCCCTAAATGAGTATATTCTTAAGGTTATTAAGCTTAATGCCTAATTTATCTATATTTCTAATGCAAAATAAAAACGGGGTGTTTGTAGGAATAATATAAAAAGTGATATACCCTAAGGGGGTTTAGACTCTAATTGTGCTAAGAGAGATTGTAGTACCCTTGCTAAAATGAATTATATGCTAACCTGCTGTTAATTAGTTAATCTAAACAGAGGTATTAAGTTATTAAAGGGCTCGAACTTAAGGTTCTCCTACTGTAGATACTCCTGCGGCTCTAGTATCTAGCATAATACTATAGAAGACATTTGCTGAGTATCTATTATTAAAGGAGAACGTAGAGCTCTCCTTTAGCTTGTTAAAGATATTTAACTTTATAATAGAATAGAGCGTAGATTGGTTATTAAGAATAGCAACGGTTTATATGCTATCTACCTTACCATACTTAGTAAAGTATTAATTAGGTAAGTAGTCCTCAATTTCCATATCTATAAGGAGCTGTTTGGCCTTATTAACCTTACCCTTAAGATCTTCTACGCCTTTATATTAAACTAGGAAGCTTTAGAAGTAGGCTATAGTAACCTTATAATTTCTAACATTTCTTACACTTTGGCGAAACTTATTATATACCTCCTTTTGCTTATTAAGAGAATGCCTAGTTAACCAGCAATTTGGTTTCTTATAAACATAGCACTTCTTCTAGTAATTACCTTAAAATGAACCTTTATGAGGACCTCTACCTTTACCTTATAGTTGTTAATTATACCCTTTGCCGTATTACCTACTACGGCCACTATATATTTAATTAGTCTAGTTGTAATTATATTGGTTGGGCGGGCTAATCAAAGTAGGTTAGAGTTGGGCGTTAAATTGCTGTACTTCTTAAGATCGCAGAGCAGTGCTAATAGAAGATCTTAATTGGGCATATACCCCTTTATAAGTACTTGCAGGATTAAAGAGGGCAAGGTTATATTTTTTAACACCTTAGTATACGCTAATAACTTAATCACGTAGGCTGAAATCCTCTTAATATAATTTAGATAGACAACGCTGGATTATCTAAAGTTAATTAAAGAGCTTTTAAAGATAATTAAGCTAAGGAATACCTAGGTTTGTAGCAATAATCCTTAGGAAGGTAGTCTCTCTCCATTCTAATATATACTGCTGCTTATTCTCTTCTATTTTAAAGTGGTATCTTAACTCATATATTATACGGTTAAAGTTATATCCTTTTTCTGCCAAATGATTATAATAGAAGGTACTAGCTTGGCCCCTAAGTATAATAGAATAGGCGTTATAGTATTAATTAGACTCTATTCCTACCTTCTAGTAATAGTTGTAAAAGATACGCAATTTTAAATTAAGAACATTATATAATTCCCCACCAAACTTCTTCTTTTAATCCGAATAGAGCTTTATAAGCTTTATAAGCAATTTTAAAATGCCTCTAATTTAAGATTAAGATAGAGGAGGTGGGAGTTGCATTGTAGGCTATAGTGGGGATGTAGGTCTGGTTGGTAGAGTCTAAAGGTTATTAAATTGCGAAGCAATAGGATCCTATACCTGCTCTTATTAGGGTATAGTATCCGACATTAAAGTTACAGGTTAAATTGGAGATAGAGGAGTTAAAGGCGGAGGTAGATTTATCTCTAGAGGTGCATTGCTTAGATTCTATTATAAGTTAAGCTTCCTTATAGTGCGTAGTTGATGCTTAATCTCCTATAGAGTCTATTCATGCTCTTCTTTTACGTTAATAATATACTCCTAAATATTATCTCTAATAACTCCCCTATCCATAGGGACAAATACTCTATACTCCCAAAGGAAGTTACAGAAGTCCTATATAATATCCTTATTTATAGGAACCTATGTTTCCTTTATCCATCTAACAAAGTCCTCCTTTATACAATACCATAGTATAGTATCGTCGTATTCGCTGTCTTTATAGTATACTATACAGTATAATAGAAATCCGTTCAGGTCCTATTGCTCGGCGTTTATAGGGTTAATTATAGCTTTATTCTATGTCTTTAGGTCAATATCTTTCTTATACTTCTTTAGGTAGGTTAACGCCATAATAGGTATAGTTGGGTAGTAATCGTGATCCTATGGTCTGCGAAGGTACACCAAAGGGATTAAGGTGGTTGTTTGACGCGTTTCGGACGTTAACTTAAGACCTTAGGTTTAGTAATACTTCTAACCTAAAGTACTTAACCAAATCTTTATAAACGCGGTTATTCTGCGTAATGGACGCAACTTAGTACCTCCTAGTACTCAGTAACACTTCTATTACTAGTTTTCCGCAAGTTTAAGGTAGCACAGTATCGCCGGGATCCATTCCATATAAGCGCATATGGCACCCCTGCACGAGACTATCTCTTCTGTTCAAAAACCTAGCTGCTCTGTAGTTGACTGTATATTCAACCACTAATTAGTGTTGGTCACACAGGGTGACTCACCAATAACGACTACTCGAGTAGGTTACAGTGATGTTGGTTAAAAGCTTATAATTATTAGAATGAGGGAGGGCGAGGAGCTTAAGACTCCTCGCCACGCTAGTGCCGCGGCAACACGTGACGACCGCTTGCCTCATTCCCGACAGTTATAGAGGGCGCCTAATACTCGCCCCTTTGCCTTTTATTGCCATTTCCTTTACAATCTAAAATTGGTTAAGTATATTTTAGCTAATAAGCTACTGGGTAACCGCCTTAAGACCTTTTTATATTAAGAGTAGTGTATTATAGTTCTCTATGCTAGCTACTAAGAGTATTACTTTTTAGTTGGTGCGTAATAGGTATAATAGTATTACGTGTTTTAGTATCTATCTTAGCTAGCTATATTTGTATTTTAGGCTACCTACTAGGACACCTACCTAGTAGAGCTAATCTTTTAGTCCTATTATTCCTATTCTTAAGAGTATTGCTATTATATTTTCTCCCTTTATTAGGCCTTCTTAGAGCCCTTAAATATTTACCCCCTATAGTATTAACTATACTATAGCTTAGGTTCCTCTTGCCTAAGACAGCTTCTATACCTTTAACTTCTATACACCTCTCTAGTGTTAGTTTAACTAGTATTATATTGCGGTAGATAGTTTCTTAGTACTCTTTTATCCTTTACTTTAACTCCTTTTTCTCTTTTACTGTTGTCTTTACTAGTCTCTTATACGTCTTCCTTCCTCCTCTATATAGGCCTGGGCCCTAATACAGTACTATTTTTTTTCTACTTTTTTTATCTGTTTCTCTAATATATCTTCCCTACTTTAGGGTTGTTGGTTTGCTTTTCTATAGGGCACCCTAGGGTCCCTCTATAGTTTATTTAGGCGTGTCTTAATATACTTTATAATATTAGAGTTGGGCTCCCTTTGCACTCTTTATATTGTAGTAGCTTTAATATATAATTATAGGGGGGGGGGTATTAGCTTCCTTCTTAAGCAGTGCTGTAGCCGTTTGCTTATACCCGCCTATTATACTCCGGAGGTAAGCTGTTTGGACTTTTTAAAGTGGTTTAAGGAGTAATTTAGGGGGGCCTTTTTTGGTTTCTTCTATGGCCCAAATACTGGATTTATATATTATAGTTGGCCGGATAACTGCTGTGTATAATAGGCGTAACCTCTAGAAGTATGGACCCCATATAGAATTAACGATCCTAGATATTGCGATGTACTATGCTTAGCCCTTATAGGCCGCTTATAACGTATATACGCTCCACCAGAGCTTGCTATCTACCTATACTCCTAATACCCTTAGGCCTTGAACTGGTTGGCCCCTAAAGCCTTAGATATAAATAGTATACTAAAGATTTGCAGATTGGTAGGTAGTTATATAGTAGAGTTTAACGTGCCTGCTTATCTAAGCCTCTACCCTAGTTTTCTAGTATTTAGTCCTAGTTACCTAGGCCTAAAGGCCTAGGGGCTTTCTATAAGCAGTTAGCTGCCACTACTAATTAACGGGGAATTTTACTATTTTCTTAGGTATCTTATAATAGGACTAGCCTAAGTACCAGTCCGCCCCCTTATGGTCTGTATAAGAGTCTCCTTCTAGAGTTAGTACGCTTTTATACGGCTTGGGAGCCTTCTATAGCCTTTACTTTTACGTCTTTCTTTATTATTTCTGCTAGTATAGGTATAAGCTGCCGTTTTTAGGGGTTATAACCCCCGTTTTATATGCCTACTAGCGTAATCCTATAAGGGTATTGTGGCTATATCCTATAATATAGAAGCCTTAGGTACCTTTTATAGTTAAGGCCTAGACTAAAAAAGCCTCCCCTACCTAAGTAACTTCTATTTACTTCTTAAGTATATCTTACTAGCGTATCGCCCTAAAGGCGAACGGTACCGTCTATTAATATACTAATACGCGCATCTATTCTCTTAAGCTATATAGTAGTCTCTTTAGCTAGGACGTAATCCTACCTACCTATTAGGTGCACTAAGGGTTAGAGCCTAGTAAAGGGGTAAGGTCCTTAGAGCTAGCAGTAGCTACTATATATTACGCCCCATAGGAGGCTAGTAGTAGTATAGGGGCGTAATACCCTATATACTACCGGTTCCTATTTTGCGTTGCCTATAAGGGTCTCCCTATAATAGGCTAACTATATTTTACAGGAGAGGGGCTATAGAGATACTAGGTCCTGTACTAGATAACCTACTCCCCTCTCTCCTACTAACTAAGCTTATATCCCCCTCTTTTATAAGCTAGCCTATATCTCTAACTATTAAAACCTTGTCTAACTGGCCTGTGTTTCCCCTATAGCCTCCCCTATATATATATATTAGGTTATATATACCACGCCTATTAAGACCCTCCTATAAGTCGCCTTATATATATACGCATTAGGTTACGTATACTACGCCTATTAAAACCCTCCTATGAGTTACCTGTAAGTTAACTATAGGTTAACCGTAAGTCGACTAAGTTATACGCTATGGGGCCGTTAAAGCTGGCCTATGTTTCCGCTAACTAGAGCTTTGCCCGTGTTTCCACCTTATTAGGCCGTCCAGTCGCCGTCACGTCGCCATCGCGTTGCTATTACTGTTGCTATCGCCTAAGTCACGCGCACTACGCCTATTAAGACCCTCTTTTAAGTCACCTAAGTATACTAGATACTATATAGGCCCTTATAGAGGGGCCTTAATAAGTTCTCTAGGCAGGGCCTTAATAAGTTCTTCGCAGTGGCCTTAGGGCCTTAATAAGTTTTATATAAAGTATCTGCGACGCGTTAACCTTAATAAGTTTTTATAAAAGGAGGTTTTTTACGCCCTTATTACGTTTCCTTTACAATTTTAGAGCTAGTGCAAGCCTAAGGGTGTCCTATTATACGCCTAGGACGCGTCTACGTTAACTAGCTAAATAAGGCTAGTTTCGGGCCTGGCTATAGGCTAAGTAGTTATATATTAGGCGGTTTTTATATACTAGTTTCCCTTAATAGGCCTCCCTAGATAGTAGAATAAGAGATTTAAGTAGAGGCAGTAAGGCTCCTAGTGTTATTAAGGGCGATACTTTTACGCATCGCGGGCTTAATACCACAGAGTTAAATAACAGCGCTGCGCGTGCTGCGACGGCTCTCTGCTATTGCCTTTGCACTTAGCCATTAAGAGAAACGGATTTTAGATAATGTTTCCACCTACGGTGACGTGGATATATGTAGTAGGGCTTTATAGGCTAATAAAATTATTAGTAGCCCTAGCAGCTCTATTTAAGATCTAGATACTACTATAATGGCTATATATAGTACTCTAGCGAATAAGATAGTATATTTTAATCCAGACTTAAATAGTAATAAGGGTAAGAGTTCTAGTATTTATAATGCTGCTCCTTAGCTAAATACTATAAAGAGGCGCATTTTTAGTGCCCCCGCTCTATATACTAAGGTATAGTATCTTAGACTTAATAAGCGCTTAGAGTGGGTTCTATTTTTCTATATTAAGGTAATATCTGGTATATATTTAGCTTATATCTAGGATCTAACCTAAATATAGCCTTATGGCAAATATTTCCTTATCTATATTCTATTAGAGGAGATTTTCTATAGGTAGGATTATACTATTAGGAAGACTATAAGTTATAAGTGCTATATATCTTTATTTATTTTAGATCTAACTATAATAGGATCTAAATACTAGGCATAATATTTACGCCTAGGAAAAAAAATTCGCAAATAGTTATAGAGGATTAATTAAGTATATTAAGTCGCATTTCCTAATAAGAACCTAAATATATCCACATTATAACCTCTTTTTAACCTTCAAATAAAGGAAAACGTAGGCTATATAATTAGGAGTGTAAAGCCTAGAGGTTAAAAAGAACTAAAATTAGATAATTTAAATAGTATATTTATTTATATATCTATATTATATCCTAAATCTAACCTATTTTAGCGGTTTAGCAGACACCATATAGGGCTATTCGTACTAAAGAAAAACTAAATATTATATACCCTATTAGTAAAGCAGTAGGAAAGGCTGGAATTTATAATAGTATAAACTATTGCTCTTCTATTTAGGATATATTGCTAATATAATTTAGTTTTCCTATCTAGAGAGAAGCCTATAACCCTACCTTAAGAGAAGCCTTTAACTACTAAAAGTCGTAGAAAACGTCGGGCTACTTTAGCAGATCTTGGTATATTATTAATTATATCCTTATTATATTATAGATCTAACTATATTATATAGAGAACTAAGCGGTTACGCGTATTATATTCCGCTCTAGAGTTCTACTAAAAAAGATAGTAAGGTAAGTCTAGGTAGTTATAACTATTACTTAACTATAATCTAACTATAATCTAACCATAATATAGCTAGATCGCAATACTATGTTTAAGATTCTTAGTAAGACTAAGAAGCAGAAGTATGTCTTATGTATTAATAATAAGAGGGGTAAACCTCCTGGTTATATTTATAATATATCTAATATCTAACGCGAATAGTATACCTAAAGTCTTTAGTTATATTACTAATATATTTATAATCTAATTACTAATAGAACTTTATTTTACTAAATATAACGCTACTAGATACTATAGATGACCTTAAGGGCGAGAAGCCGTTTAATATACTTAAGAGCTATAATAAGTGACTAGGATAGGTTATATTTTGGATATAGTGTAGTTCTATCCTAGTTCTATTATAGTTCCATCCTATAATACTAAGCATTAAGCGCGGAGCATAGAATATGGAGTATAGTATAGAGTATTTAGGTTAGGCTTTCTCTTAGATATTATAATGTCTTTATATTTAGGTAATTACCTTAATATAACCTCTGCCCCTTATAATCGTGAATATAAAAGTTTATATTAACTAAGTTCTTGTTCTAATTTTCTAAGCTCTAACTCTATCTTCCAATTTTATAGTTCAATTACTTTTGCTTTAGCTTCTATACGTAAAACCTAGGCTTCTTATTCATGAATATTTAACTAGGATTGCTATAGCGTTAACTATTATAAGAATTAAGCTTGTTAAGTAATAGTTGTATAAAGTAAAGACTATAAGCTGCTTTTATATCCTAGATATAGTTAGGTTATAGGTTGGATATATTAAGGACATATTTAGATAATTTTACTTAACAGTAAAATAGGCCTAGGAGATAGCAAAACCTAACTATTATTTAATGTTATAATAGAGGAAACTAAAAGATATTAGCTTTATAGAACTTAGGAAAATATAGAATATAATATACTAGAGCGAATAGAGGTAATAGATTATAAGTAAGATTTTAATTATACGCCTTAAAAACTTTATATTTATAACTATAGGCGTATACTAGTTCTAGAAGATAATATATCTAATATAACATTATTAAAATTAAAATCTTTATCCTCTTTAATACCTATAGATATAGTATTAGCTTTTCCTTTACTAGTACAGGCCTATTTTCTTAATTTTTCTAGCTCTTTTAAACCTTGTTAAACTATAACAGATTATATTAGCAATATATCTACGTTAGAGCCATAATAAAGCTATATATTTACGCTTCTCTAGAAGAGCCGGCGATAGATATAAAATTCTATACTAAGAGTTTTCTCCCTATATGTATATAAGGAGTAGTCCGCGTAGGTCCAATAGGAAACCAAATCGGACATTAAACAATGAATAATAATAATAAATTCTATATTAATTATACGTCTTCCACGCTTTATAATTAAAAATATTAATTCTCTACCCACTAAATTTGTTATTATAATACTATATAGCCCGCGAAGCCCTACTGCACGCGTCCACGTTGCCGCCGGTGGAAACATTATCTGGAATCCTATTCCTATTAATGGCCAAGTGCAGAGGCGATGGTAGAGAGCCGTCGCAGCGCATGCAGCGCTGTCGTTCAACTCTATGGTGATGGGCCCGCGACGCGTATAAAGCATCGCCCTTAACAACACCAGGAGCCTTACTGCCTCCGTTTAGAGCTCTTGTTCTACCATCTAGGGAGGCCTAGCAAGGGAAACTAGGATACGAAAACCGCCCGATATATAACTACCTGGCTCGCAGCCAGGCCCAAAACTGGCCTTATCCAGCTAGTTAACGTAGACGCGTCCTAGGCGTATAACAGGACACCCTTAGGCTTGCACTAGTTCTAAAATCGCGAAGTATATATAATAAGGGCGTAGGGATCCTCCTTTTATAAGAACTTATTAAGGTTAATACGTCGCAGATACTTTATACGAAACTTATTAAGGCCCTAAGGCCACCATAAAGAACTTGTTAAGGCCCTACCTAAAAAACTTATTAAGGCCCCTCTATAAGGGCCTATCTGGTATCTAGTACACTTAGGTAACTTAGAAGAGGGTCTTAATAGGCATAATACGCGCGACCTAGTACAGCGATAGCGACGTAATAGCAACGCAACGGCGACTAGACGGCTTAACAAGGTGGAAATATAGGCAAAGCTCTAGGCAGCGGAAATACAGGCCAGCTTCGACAGCCCTATAGCGTTTAACTTATAGTCGACTTATAGTTAACCTACAGTTAACTTACAGGCAACTCACAGGAGGGTCTTAATAGGCGTAGTATACGCAACCTAATGCGTATATATATAAGGCGACTTATAGGAGGGTCTTAATAGGCGTAGTACTCACAACCTAATGCATATATATAAGGGAGGCTATAGGGGAAATATAGGCCAGTTAGATAAGGACTTAATAGTTAGAGACATAGGCTAGCTTATAAAAGGGGGGGACACAAGCTTAGTTAGTAGGAGAGGGGAGAGTAGGTTGTCTAGTGTAGGACCTAGTATCTCTATGGCCCCTCTCCTACAAGACACGGTTGGCCTATTATAAGGAGACTCTTATAGGCAACGCGAAACGGGAACTGGCAGCAGTATAGGGTGTTGCGCCTCTATATTACTACTAGCCTCCTATAGGGCGTAGTGCGTAGTAGCTACTGCTGGCTCTAAGGACCTTACCCCTTAGCTAGGCCCTAACCCTTAGTGCACCTAGTAGGCAGGCAGGATTATATCCTAGCCAGAGAGACTACTACGTGGCTCAAGAAAACGGATGTGCGTGTTAATATACTAATAGACAGAACCATTCGCCTCTAGGGCGGTATGCCGGTGAGGTATACTTAAGGAGCAAACACTTAGGTAGGGGAGGCTTTTGGTCTAGGCCTTAACTATAGAAGGTATCCAAGGCTTCTATATTATAGGATGCAGCCACAACGCCCTTGTAGGATTACGCCAGTAGGCACGTAAGAAGGGAGTTGCGACCCCTAGAAGCGGCAGCTTATGCCCATACCGGCGGAAATAATAAAGAAAGGCGTAAAACTAGAGGCTATAGAAGGCTTCCAAGCCATGCAAAAGCATACCAACTCTAGGAGAAGATTCTTATATAGACCGCTAGGGGGCGGTCTAGTACTTGGGTTAACCCCATTATAAAATATCCAAAAGAATAGTAAAACCCCCCATTAATTGGTAGTGGCAGCCAACTGCTTATGGAAAGCCCCCTAGGCCTTTAGGCCTAGGTAACTGGGACTAAATACTAGAAAACTGGGGTAGAGGCCTGGATAAGCAGGTATATCAAACTCTACTATATAACTACTTAGCCAAGACAGACACCAAAACACGTAATACTATTATGCCCCTTACATACCAACCAAGAAGCAATACTCTTAGTAGCTGGCACAGAGAACTATAATACACTACTCTCAACACAAAAAGGTCTTAAGGCGGTTACCCAGTGGCTTATTAGCCAAAATGTACTAAACCAGTTCTAGGTTGCAAGGGAAATGGTAATAGAAGGCAATGGGGCGGGTATTAGGCGCCCCCTAATAACTCTATAGTAGTAGAGTAAAGTTTACGATACTAGCGCGTCCGTAGGTTTGTTACGGCAGCAGTGGTTCCCAAGGAGGTCAAAAGTAAGGTAGTAGAGCACCACAGGTGACTCGCAGGCGCCTCGCAGGCGCCTCGCAGGCGAGTCCTAAAAGGCAGGGAGATGGATCACGGGGTTTTCTCAAATAGAGTTTTCTCTCCATATATATATAAGGAGTAGTCCGCGTGGGCCCAATAGGGATCCGAATCGGACGTTAAGCAATGAATAATAATAATAATACTATATAATAGATATAAAGAATATACAAACATTAAAATAGCGGCAAGAAGGCTTAATTAACGCCCTAGATTATTTGCTCAAAAATAGAAGCATTTAATGGTATTTATATTCTTTATAATTATAGAGAATATATTATTATCCATTTTACTATAATACAGATTTATTCTAGATGTAATATATATATATCGCTTATATCGACACCAGTTTATAATTTTATAGTTATTACTGTAAGAGTACATATATTAGATCCCGCCACGCTTACGACAAGTTCGCAAGCACTTACTGTCTTTTTGGCCGTATGGCGACGTAGGGGCGGGACACGTTACAATTACTATACTTTTCTATAACCGCGAATATTAGAATATAGATATAATATCTCTATACTTTTAATTACGTCTAAAATTTTATAATATTACTTGCGGCTTATAGCCTCTATAATCGAAGCTATATACTACCTAACACTATCTTAGCCTATATTTCCGGCTTTAATAACCTAATAAATACTGCAAAGAACATAGATTTGGCAATATATAATTATAGACTTTATATAGCCCTACTAAGTCTATAAGAGGTTAATATCTACTAGGTAAAGGCTAAGCCCTAATATATTTTAGTAATATCTTTAATATATAGGTATTATAAAATACCTTTTACCTACACCCTATCTATATCTATAAGAGCTATATAAAATCTACGTTTATAAATATAACTCTAATAAGTTAGATAGCCGCAATTTTTATATAAGTGTGTAATGGGCGCTCCTAAAAGGTACATATTAGATAAGACAGATAAAGGTTTCACTAATGTCCTACTAATGTCCTAGAGGAGACATGGTCAGACAGATAAGGGGCAAAGGGTTTTACTAGTATCTTAGAAGGATTATAAAGGGAGCTAGTTCTCCTCTAGAGAAGAACTAGCGATTAGTCTCTAAATAGAAGAGGTTAGAAAGCATTGTCCTTTAATATATGAAGCTTATTTTACCTTTAACTTACCTTCTACTTACCTATAACTCTCATTCTACACTATTGATTAGATAATTATACGTTCCGGTTAAACTAGCCTCTTATAATTTTAATTACTTATAATCCTTTATAGAAGGAACATACGGCTATTAATTAATAATAACGGGCCATACCTCCTTACCCCCTAAAACGACGCCCTTACTATAAGAGGCTGGCAGAGCCTCCCTGGAGGAGCGCATCCCCTCTACTTATAAAGGAGTAGACTAGGAAGCCACGGCTAGTCCATCTAACCTTCTAAAACCCTTAGGAACGATTACCTCTGGGGAGTTATTAGAGCGGTCGCTACGCGAGACCCTATAAAAAATAAAGGAGTTAGAGATACGATTAAGATAAGACTACTAAGGACAATTGCAAGGACAATTAGAAGAAGTATAGATACTCTAGACACGAAGCGGACTCAAAGGGGCAACGCTATACTATACTATAACGTTAAACAAACCTAAATTCCGCATAAAGAAACCTAGTAAGTATAATAGTAATAGTCTCTGGAACTATAATTGTTTTATCCGTTAATATAAAACTAAGTTTCGGCTGGATCTAAAACGTTACTCTAATAAGTATAATTAGATACTAATTACTTTTACCTTCCTGCATAGCACCATTAAGAGTTTATAGACATGCTACGAGAAGAAACTTACCATACCCCTTAAATTTAGCGAACTTAAGTCCTAGTTGGTTAATTAGGTCTAAGACCCTACTAATTAAGGGGTGGATTATAACCAGTAATACTACGACGCTAAACAGCAAGAAGGCTAGAGTGTAGTTTAGTTTATAAACTACTTAGAAGAGCTAGAAGACAATATACCCTACTTAGACCTATGGGATAACGCTATATAACTTCACTAGCTACTTGCCAAGTTACGACCTAAGATTTGACAAGCTATATAGGAGAAGGGCGAAATTTCTACCTCTTAAGAAAAGCTTATCTCTAAAGCTACTTAGATTAAGAATACTAAAAGAGACCATCTAGGCAAGCAAAAGGAACGAGATGGCAACAATAAAGAGCGTAGGACTAGACCTAGTTTTAATAATAGGGGTAGATTCCAACCTAACCGCTCTATAAAAGGATAACGTAAGTAGGCTTTATAGCCCTAGAGCAACACTGGTTAGCCTTAGAATAATAATAGGTAAAAACCTAATCCAAATAAGTGGAACTAAGAGATACGCGTTTATTATAACTGCGGTAAAAAGGGCTATATAAAGTTCTTCTGCCTGTAGAAGAAGAGGATGCCTAATTAGGAAAAGAGAGAGCCTAGTAGATCTTTACTCCCTTATACTAGGCTAGTAAGAGAAGGAGGGAGTAAGCTACCATATAGTTATTCCTGTCTCCATTTAAGTTAATAATAAATAGGTAACGCGAGACTATCTTATAGACAGCGGCGTAACTGTAGGGTTTATTTATTAATTACTAGTAAAAGAATTGGATTTAGACCTTAGTAGCTTATAGGTATACACCGTTTAAAGTATTAGAGGCTATTGGATTCCGTGCTATAGGGAATAACCTTTTTCTATAGCTAGCTAGGACCGCGATGGTCTATAGGATATATTAAAGATGCGCTTCTACGCCGCAGAAATTAAGGGGTATAACCTTATTTTAGAATACCTATAGCTTTGACAAGTTAATTTAGACATTAATTAGCCTTTAGCCTCGTATTAACACCGGAAGTCTTAACTACGCATTATAATTAAAGATTAAAAGACTTTTTTAAACCATATGTAAAAAGAAGGGTAGGTATATGCTATATATACTACTCTTAATACCAAGAATAGGGACACGGGGTATTTATTTTTGGATATTCGGCTATATACAGTTAAGGAACTAGAGATTCTATAGGAATATATAGACTTAGAGAATGTTTCTAATAAAGAGGCTGTATAAACCTTACCTAATCCTATATTGGTTAAGCACGAGATAGATATAGGGGATAAGTAACCTCCTTTTAGACTACTATATAAGCTATTAAAAAATAAGCTGGTAGTATTACGTTAATATATAGTAGACGATCTTTAGAAAGAATAGATTTGGCCTTCTATAAGCCCAGTAGGGGTACTAATTATATTTATACCTAAGAAGGATAGAACCCTGCGTCTCTATATTAACTATTAGGCGCTTAATAGGATTACTGTAAAGAATTGCTACCCGCTACCCTTAATAGGGGAGCTTATTAATAAACTGTTGGGTGTAAAGATATTTATAAAATTGGATCTAAAAGATGTATACTATTAAATCCGGATTAAAGCTAGCGATAAATGGAAAACGGCGTTCTAAATACGGTATGGCCACTTTAAGTACCTAGTAATGCCATTTAGGCTTACTAACGCACTAGCGATATTTTAGGCCTATATTAATAAGGTATTGTTAGGCCTATTAGATACGATATATATAGTTTACCTTAATAATATTATAGTCTACTCTAATAACTATAAAGCATATACGCACTATATATAAATAGTACTAGAAAGACTGCGTAAATATAAGCTCTATATAAGCCTAAAAAAAATACACGTTTTATACTACTAGTATTAATTTTCTAGGTTTTATTATTGGTGTTAACAGAGTGTTAATAGAGAAAAGCCGGGTAAATGCTATTAGGGAATAGCCCTACCCTATAATATTTAGAGAAGTATAGGTTTTCTTAGGCATGGCGAACTTCTACTAAATATTTATTGTTTATTATGCGTAAGTAGTATTCCTAATTACTAATCTACTAAAGGGATCTAAGAACGGCAAGAAGCTAGGACCCTTTATATTTAGGGAAGCTACTAAGTAGGCTATAGCCCGGTTAAAAGACTTGTTTATATCGGCGCTAATCCTAATATACTTCTATTGAGAGCTATATATATACCTTAAAATAGATATATCCGGCTTTGCCTTAGGGGTAATTATATCTTAATTAAAAGACGGAAAATAGTATCCTGTAGCGTTTTAGTTAGGGAAAATAACCCCTATAGAACAGCGTTATATAACGCATAACTAGAAGCTACTTACGATAGTCGCAGTAATAAAGTATTAGCGATATTATTGTATAGGAAGCAATTATCCTATTAAAGTCCTCACAGACTATAATAACCTATAATACTTTATAACTATAAAGGTATTAAGCGGTTGATAAGCCAGATAGGCAAAGGCACTATTATAGTATAACTTTAAAATTACGTACTGCCTAGGAAAGACAAATCCCGCTAATAGGTTATTAAGATATCCGGATTATAAGACTGGGAGAATCTAGGATAGTATAGGGGAAATAATTCCTATATTATAAAATTTGCTTAAAAAGAAAGAAGAATCTTTCCCTAGAACTATAGAATTTCGCGGTAGGGTAGAGGTTCTAATAATATAGCCATAAAGCACTATAATAATAGAGCCGTAGGATATAGTTATAGACTAGGTTATAAATTAAGCAGATATTATAAAGTTGGCATACCCTATAATTAGCGAGAATCCTATAGAATGTGCTAGAAGTATTACGGCACCTTTAACTTAACGGCGTATTAGCTATAGGTTTCTAAATCTAAAGGGGATAGGCGAGATACCTATCTGTAGCGTGGTATACTATATAACGGCAGGAGAATCTGCTAGCACTAATTGTTTAAAACGTCTTATACCACGCCTTAAGTCTATAATAGTAATAGTGGTAGGCGAAATAGAAGTAAGTAATCTATATAAAACCTTTCCGGATCTTCTTTTTTAAGCATAATAGAGGGACGCCTTTATTGCTAAGGAGAGGTAGAAAGATATAGTGGAAACTAACTTGGCCGGAGTTACTAAGAAGCCATAGTAGCAAGACTAAAAGGCTCTATTACGCTTTAAGGGTGCTGTATATATCCTAAAGGTCTTCTATAATAACCCTTTTAGGGGTTACTACGGTGCCAATAAAACCCTTAAGGCCGTTTAAAGGAAATACTTTTAGAATGGAATATCTAAAGAAGTTAAGGACTATATATTAAGATATAATATATACTAAAAGGTATAGATATCTAGGTATTGCCTATATAATAAGTTATTAGTGCTTTCTATCCTATAGGGACCTATATTAGACTTAATAATGGATTTTATAATAGGCTTACCCCCTACTAAAATAAGAACTAGAGAGGTTGCTAACGCTATTCTAGTAATTATTAATAGATATATAAAGTTTTTAGGGTACTTTGCTGTTATAATAATAATTATAGTAGTAGAACTAGCAGACCTGTTTTTAAAGCGGTAACTCTTATTTAGTACGCTAAGAGGAATTATATCCGATAAAGGTACCGTATTTAATAGTATATTTTAGTCTTTATTCTGTCTATTATTAAAAATATAGTAAAGAATAAGCACTACCTTTTACCTATAAATAGACGGGCTAATAGAGCGTCCAAATACGTTATTAGAACACTACCTCTACTACTATATTAATTATTAACAGGATAATTAGATATTATAGATAGCTCTAGCGTAATACATATATAATATAAGCATCTATAGCAGTATAAAAATAACCCCTTATAAAGCACTATTTGGGGTAAAAGCAAATAACCCCTAGAACGTTAAGGACATTATTCCTAAAAGGAAGGCACTAGCAGCGTCTAAAAGAATTAAGTAAATAAGAATTTATAGAGAAGAACTTAAAAAGCACTTCTTAGACGCCCAGGCTATATAAAAAAGGCACTATAACAAAAAGTATATACCTAAAGAATTTGAATAGGAGATAAAGTCTTACTATCTATAAAAAATATTTAGATAAAACGCATTAAGAAGAAGCTAGACTATAGGTGGCTCGGACCCTTTAAGATAGTTAGGAAAACTAAGGGAAATTAAGCCTATAAATTAGAATTGCTAAAATTATATCTAATATATCCTATATTTTATATTTCCTTATTAGAGCTATACTGGAGAAAAGATGGTATAGAACTACCCCCACCTAGCGAAATTAATAGGGAACTAGAATGGAATATAAAAGACATTTTAGACTAAAAATGGCGTTAGAAAAAGCGTAAATTTTTAGTTTATTAGGAAGGATACTTCTAGGCGTATAATAGTTAGAAACCTAAGAAGCACCTTTAGCCGGGATATAATATAGTAATTAAAACCTTCCTAAGGACTAAAAATAAAGATTTAGCAATAGTTCTAAATATACTATAGGCGAGATAATGGGGAAGACCCTATAAATTAAAACTATAAGGTTAAGTATAGGCATTAAGAACGGAAACGCTTCGTCACTATAATAGGGATCCTAAAATCCTATAAAAAGAAGCCTATAGGGATTTAGGTAAGAACTACTAGGGATAATATCTAAAGAAGACGCTGTTTAAGAATAAGCAGTAGCACTATAAGAAGAGGCCCTAGGGATAAAAGGAGAGTATCTAGTCTAGCACTAAAGATATATAGTAGAGTTAATAATATAAAAAGAAGCAAAAAGACAGCCTATAAAGAATTAGAAATTTTAAGAAACTATAAAGTACCTATAGGAATACCACTTGTTTATTATATATAGGGATTACGGTAGTACGCTGCTTTTATATAAACTATTACTAAGGCTTAGAATAAAGGTATTTCTAAAGTATAAAGTTAGTTCCTAGTAATAGGGCATCCTAGAGGCATCTAAAAGGCATTATATAAAGCTATTTTATAAGAAGAAGGAAAGAATAAGATAATAACTTAACTACTAATAGTAGTAACGGAAGCCTCCTCCTCCATCTTAATGTTATTATTAGTAGTATTATTAGCGCTCCTATCCCTAGAAGTATTAGCACTTTTATTAACATTCTTCTTAGAGCAACAGGAACTAGAAGGACCAATATAGGTAGGGGATTAGCGAGGAGAATGTTTATCTTAACTTTTGTTACTATCCTTAGTATTATCCCTAGGTTCTAAATTGGCATCTAGGTAGGGATTAAAAAGTTAGTAGCTAAAGAGTTAGCATAGTTCCTAAACATATTACTAAAGAAACTTACCTAGCCAGAAAGGCTCGCGTAAGAGTACAAATATTATCATTTATAAGAGTAAGCTGCTTATAGATACGCTCCTAGACACTCTATATCTAAGATTATTGCGTCTCTATAGTAGTAGAAATCCTTATTAAATTAAAAAGTCTATAAGTAATAGAAGATACCTTTTATCCCTATCTATTACTATTTAGATATAGGCAGAGATCCTAGATGGCGCGCTAGAGCTTATAAGTCTTACACACATAAATAGCGGAGATCTAATATAATTAGCGAAATTTAGAATAGGATAGAATGGGAAATACTAGAATATAGGTCTTTTTTCTACTACGGTAATAGGAATACTTAGATCTGTTCTTGCTAGAGCGCGGCATCTTATAGGCGTAGGATAGGTCTAGCGTAAGCGTATAAACGCAACAACGGTAGCACTTTAGAGAAACCACTATAGGAGCAATAAAAGTAGTCTATAGTGCTATTGGAGCAGGGATAACGCCGCCGCTAGTCTAGGGACGCGCAGTATAACTATAAGCCATTATAAAAGAATACTATAGGAAGTTAGTATTATTAAAGAGATAAAATAGGGATCCTATTACCTATAGACGTATTATAAGAAGAGAACAGAGCAGTGGTGGAAAGAATAGCTGGAAATATGGAAACTAAAAGCTAAGATATAATAAAAAACGGTCTACTAAAAGGCGAGACGAATGGTATTATTAATAGAAAGATGCGTAAGAGACAATAGCTTATAAACTAGAAGAAATTAATATTAAGATATTATTATTAGGGCCCATTTTAGATAAATGGGGACAGTAGCTAGTTAATATATTGCATAGAATAACTTCCGGATTAGCTTATAACAAATTCCTATAATAAGAAAGGTGAATCCCATCTAATTTTTATTATTATTATTAAAGTTCCACTATAAAGGCACTATAAAGAGCTATAGTAGAAGAAAAGCGGAGGAATAGAAGATAAAGTAAGGTTCTATACTAGTAAAGAACTAGCAATAAGCCGCATTATAGAGTACCTTTCTACTAAAAAACTTCCCTAGTGGTTTTAGTTGGAACTCTATAAGAGTTTATTAAGAGGTAAAGTCTTAGAGAACTAAGACCTTTAAAGGGAAGGTAATTGTCGGTACCAATTTAATGGTATAAGTGAGTCGTGTCTAGGGGCACGAAATACGTATAGTATCGTATGCTCATTTAGACGGTGGTGACTGTCGGTTCTATTAAGGTGGGCTACGTGGTCTATATACTAACGCACCTCCCCCCTAACTAGCTAGTGTTTCAGGAGTGCACCAGACGCGTAAGCGAGTGGGTATACCGAACGCGTAAACGCGTACTTGGTGTATCAAACGCGTAAGCACGTGGTTAGTACAACAGGTGCTGTAATTATACAGTAATTATAACAGGCGCTTCTAAAAGGTATATATTAGATAAGATAGATAAAGGTTTCACTAATATCCTGCTAATATCCCAGAGGAGACATAGTTAGATAGATAAGGGGTAAAGGGTTTTACTAGTGTCTTAAAAGGATTATAAAGGGAGCTGGTTCTCCTCTAAAGAAGAACTAGCGATTAGTCTCTAAATAGAAGAGGTTAGAAAGCATTGTCCTTTAATATATAAAGCTCGTTCTACCTTTAACTTACCTTCTACTTACCTATAACTCTCATTCTACACTGTCGATTAGATAATTATACGTTCCGGTTAGACTGGCCTCTTACAAAGCGGAATATAGTATAGAAAAGTTGTTAATATATTTCTACTAATTAACCTATAGCTTAGTTTACAAAAACTCTTATTAGTATAATAACTATAGCCTTATTAGAATAAAGATATAACTATAATATAACTAGGTTATATAATACTTTTATTAATTCTAGGGATATTTACGGTAATTATAACCTTATTTAACCTAGCTATACTAACCTGTTTAAAAGATATATTAATTTTTAACGTTTTTAACGTTAAGAGTATTTCCGCCTGGCCTTTTTAAAAGTATATAATTAGTAGCTTGCTGTCTTAGTGAAATATATCTTATATATATCTAAGACCTATTTTATAATATAAATACTTTTTAAATATTGCCTCTTATATATCTTAACTTTACGGAAATAATAAAAGCTATTACTTTTTAATTAGGTATTAAATTTTATTAAGATTTATAAGGCCTTAGTAAAGGCTTAAGAGGCTAGTAACATTATATATTTTATAAAACTTTTTTATTAAAGGGCTGTATATAAAAGAGCTAATTAGAACAAAGATAGAGTATTAATATAACTTAGATATAACGTACTTAAAGTAAGTCCCAGCCCTAACTATCACTAGATTTATTATTAAAGTTCTTTAATAAGCTATATTAGAACCTTTAACGGAGGCGCTAAAGGATATATATATTTGCTAACGTATTTCACGGGTGAGCTGGTTAAACGGGTAAGCTAATCACTTCAAAAACATACCAAAAAATGGAAAAATCACACTTTAATATCTTAACAACCACTTAATAATAAATTTTAATAATTTAAATTTAGACTTTTATATATGCTCTACAGCCTCTATTAAAGTTGCATAGTAAATGGTTC
>Ga0307507_10003818_pt1 | contig 28156 bp, 19 predicted proteins | sample 7_EM_MG_FD_207223 | JGI IMG/M metagenome (GOLD analysis project Ga0307507, IMG submission 207223) | Populus trichocarpa ectomycorrhiza microbial communities from riparian zone in the Pacific Northwest, United States - 7_EM | ecosystem: Host-associated > Plants > Roots > Unclassified | place...
TCTTCACGCAACCATCTAAGTTCTTTCATACGCTATACTTTCAATACAAAGATCTTTATCTATCACGCTTTCGGGAATCAAGACGAGACCGTCTTATATGAGCCTAGCGATCGACGTTGCTAGATAGGAGTCAAAGGACTTAGCTATCGCAACAAGCTATTGGGCAAGGAAGAAGTAATCATTAGGAAACTATCGGTTACCTGCTGCAAGTATCACCCGGAGAAGAGAGGATTGTAACAAATACTCCTAAAATCTAGTAGCTGATTCTACTAGTGGCTGCCAATGTTTCTGGGCAAAAATCCTGCAATGCAGACTTTTTGTTAATAAACAAAGCTTTTTTACCAAGGTTTATAAAATCTATCGTACTCTCTACACTTTACTTCTACCTCTCGACAGATTAGCTGCAATGGCCAGCCATGCCTACCTGAAATGGCCCCTACCGAAAAGACCACACCCCTTCGAAAGGTCCTCACCCTCTAACCTTGAACGGTACGAGAAAGGGCTTGAAGGGGTGAGACAGCTTATCTATGGACTCTGGGTAGATACAAACTACCCTGAATGCTCTAAATGGAGGCCACCATACCGGACCTGCTGGGGACACATGTACAAATCTAAGTTCCTCGCAGGAAGGGTCCATCAAATGAGGGCTGGCAAGAGTTATCTAGCTGGTCAAGCGGATTGGAAAACGAAAAAAGAAAGAAGGATATGTGCCAGGTGTGGACTTGAAGAGGAGACTCTGAAACACATATTCGACAGGTGCCCGGTCATAGAACTATCGTGGCGCAGGATCGACCCCGAGGTAAGAGACTTCGGGCCTGAGGCCAAGATGTTCGAACAGACGAAGGAAGGGAGAATTGTGTTGGGGAAGTTTTTTGATTTAGTTTCCTTGCATAAGATTAATTTTCCGGTGAAAGGAGAATCACCCCACACCAGGGCATCACAGGTACTTTCATAAAAAGTAGGTTATGGGAGATAAGGAGCGGCCCAAGGGCCATGGCAAATTGTTATGATTTGGTTTGTTTTAAGTTATTATTTATTTTTCATATGTTGATGTTTTGATTTGGGTTTTTATGTCGTAACCTAGTGGTTGTATACAGAAATTGTACCCTAAAACAATTGAAGGAATTAACAAAAAAAAAAAACTCTACACTTTACTTCCAGTTACCTTTATGCATTCAAATATGCTACTCAAACTGTAAGAACACTATTGGTTAACACCATTAGGTAACCTAATGCAACCTCGGGCGCTCACTCATTACCGAAAAACCATTTTTCAACTTTGAAAACCCCTAGTACTCGGGCGCAAAATAAGTTATGGTGTAGATCAACGAAGAAAACACAGCAAAATCTGAGGCTCGTTGAACCATGACTTATTTTGCGCGGGAGTACCAATAACTCGGAAGAAATCTTCATCCCGGTATCCCTCAAGTTGTGTATCATATCTCCCTACCGGTAGGTTCTTGAGACGCCCCAGTTGGGATTGAAATGTGTAGCACTAACTAATGATGGAATAGTGTAAGGCATCTTGCCATCTCAGTTGGTTAAACGTGGACAGTCTCACTGCAAACGCATTGACCTCATCCTGCCCCCTCTTTCTACCCACTTCAGCGAAGGAAGACATTTGCGCTGCTGGATAGTAAGTAGGACAGCTTAGATAAACATATCAATCCCGGTACCAGGTCGGACTAATTCAGGCACAAAATTTAATATAATAATATTATTATTTAAGTCGACGTTACCATATAGATCCTCTTATATAACTCTAACAAGCGCACAAGTACACATTCTGGTAACATTAGTATCTACCACCAGACTTTCTCATCATCTTCTCAAACTATCCCGCCCTAGTGGAAGAAACAACCTACCGGTAACTTACGGTAAACATCCCCCACTTCCCTGGGCTCTATCCCTCCTTCAACCAGCAGCCAACACCCAATCAAGCCAGCTCCTCCAAATTTCAATCCACCGGGAATACTCCACCAGCGTACCGGTATGGTACTGCAGACTACAAGCAATAGCCCCCTCATGACCAAAAAGTCACTTCCATAAAACTGCAAATCCCAACGACGTCACAAGAGTGAATCAAACAAAAAGACCTGGCGTAGATCCTCCCGGCCAATCTCCTCCATTCCATCACCACCCTGTCTTTGTTTCCTCGGAGCCCCCAATCATACCATTCTGCTGATCCCAACATAAGAATGCACCGGCAAACCGATCCGGCGATCGTTTATAAATACTTGTACTAATTAGTCTACTTACTTGTATGGTACGGTACTTGCTCGTGCAATCACCATTGAGATATGGCGGTCTTCTGCGAGGAGTTTTGTCACGCTGATACGGTAGCGGGGTCAAACTTAGAAGAAGTTCATTTTTGTTTTGTCTTGTTTTGTTTTTGTTTTTTTTACTTCCATTGCAGTGGTAGATACCAGATATCGGTAGATACACCCTGCTGTTTTGAAGAAGAAAAGAAAATGCAACACGTGGAGGACGGTAGCTGGGTGATGCACACCGAGCGACAGAGGGGAGGAGGGGAAAGAGAGAGCAAAAGAAAGGAAACCAAACATGTGTAGAAAATTTTCCTTTGCTATGCTCGAGTTCACGAGATGCTATGGTAGAGCAGGGTTTATGGTACTGGTACCGCCCCCGATGGCATCATACCGTAAAAACTCGCTACTAAATTATAAATCCACTATTGGAAATCGCTGTACGAGTACTAAGTCGCAACAGGCTTAACACAGCAAGTTATCAAAATTACGAACACTAGTTAATGAGATCTAGTGGGCTCAATTTAAATAAGCTATACCCTATCTAGGAAAAAATAATCCTTCTGAGGGTGTTTTTTTCGTCTCGGATCGGATTGCGATGGCGAGTGGCCCGACCGCCGATGGTGGATCTACAGCAGCGAGTTCTTACTGTACGATACCGGTATTTTCCTACGGTAACGGAGGGATCATGGCAGATGGTCACGTACCGATACGATACTCCCACGAGCCGGCGATACGGGCGCTCGGAGAACCCCGGTCTAGTACCGACAACTTATCCATGCACAAACTGATTCACAGAGAGACTACCGGTAACATCCAACACATGTATAATGGTATGGCAAGCTAGCGCGAGAGATCGGGGTCGTTAGAGTTAAAGCTTATCCTTGAGCCTCAGGTTGAGATTCGGTTGGTTATCCGGTTCATCTTCACCGACCGACCGACTGCCGGGTGCACGGTCCAGTACGGTACATGATAGTCCGATGAGCCGACGGGGAATAATATTGTATCGGTGATGAAGAGCCCCGAAATTATGAATAGCGATAGACAAACGGTACTATGGTACATTACAAGAAAGTGCGGTAAAAGTCCAGTAAATTACACGAGCAAATAAAATTAAATACAAAAACAGCCAAAAAATCCCAAGGAACTCCATCGCCAAACCGAACTCAGGTCACAAGCAAACAAATACCCACACCAAGACTGGAAAGAAAAAAAAGAAAAGGGAAAAAAGAAAAGAAAAAAGACACAAAAAGTACTCGAGAAGGCAGTAAGATCACAAGCCACCCACCCAAAACCCTAAAGGAGGGAAAGAAAAGAAAAGAAAAAGCGCCACAATCATCATCATCTCACGATCACGATCGCGATCCCTCCCCCTCACCTCACATCACATCATCATCCACCCATCCATCCCCCTCCCACACGTTCACTCGGACTTTAGCGGAAACTCGCAAAAAGCAAAAGCGCTCCAAAACCTATACTTCTTGCCCACGGCGACACCTTTTAGCGACTCGAACGAATCGCCAATGAATACCCGTCCGTCTTGGGGGTTTCTATTGAAGGTGATAAACACGCTTCCGTCTCCAAGTCAGCTCGGCCAATCCCAATCGGACATGCCGGCCCGCCGGCCAGCAAGACAAAAAAATTAACCTACCTGTCTATGCCCAATAAGTCCTTGCGATGCATGCGCCGGTGCTGGTCGTACCCGCGCTTCTTGCAAATGTCTGATTGGAAGAATGTCTGGAAAGTGAAGTGTGTGCGCTCCGCTTTGCTGTCCTCATTGTTAGAGCCGGCAAACATTCTGTTGGAGGAGAAGGAGGTAGAAGTACTATTTCGCCAATTCTTCCATAACGTCCCAAACTGTCACCCCCGTCTCATTCTCTACCACCAGGTGCGGGTGAAAGCGTATAACGTCTATCTCCACCCTAGAGGTCGCCGGATACGTAGCATAATGATCCTTCACCGCAGATTCCTTTAAGAGTGTGCATTTTTGCCGGCCGAAGGTAGCTAATGAGGGGTCCAACGAGGAGTCGAAATGGATTAAGTTGAAAATGGGGTGGAGGTCGTAGACCTCATCTGGGGAGTTGACCAGATGGCTTGTAGACCCTTTCTTCGTCGCGACTTGGGGCAGGAAGAGCTTTTGTCGCAGCCGACGACGGCTCCAGATTATTGAGTACCAGAGTGAGCAGACCTGCTTACAGGCAATTAGGTCCAGAGGGTCCAGGTGCTCGAAGAGGTCCTGGAGGAGGTAGGGGGGGAAGAAGATGTTGCTTGGTGTATCGTGGGAAGAAGGCATGCTTGGATGTGGTGGTGATGGTGGCGGTGGTGCAGTAACTAGTTCCGATGTCGGTGTAGATTCGCTCATGATTGAATCTGAATTAGTAGTAATGGATAATTCTATTATATGATGCAGTTCCGGATTTTTATTTTCCCTATCACTCCACCGCCGACAGCAGAGTCTTTATATAAGTTCTGTCATGCCACGAGATGAGGTTCCAACCACTGCTGAGCATTCCCACCACCACCACCACCACCATCCCATCCTCCCCATTTCCAGTAACGGTAGCTCTCCGGTTGATACGGAAGATTGTTGGCAGGTAAATAGGTATCATAGGTAGGGAGTCAAGTCAGAGTCTTGCCTTACCTACCCACCAACCCACCTGCTTACGTATCTCGTGCCTCTGGTCAATGACGAAGTGCGGCTGCAATTCACATGGACGCTATTATTCAAACCACCCCCTCTCAAACCAAGGTGCATTAGGTTGTGCTCTTCCGAGGCAAGCCTTATCCAGACCCCCCCCAATGAACGAATAGAAATAGGTTTGCTTTCATCCCTCCACTCCTGTTCCAAGCCTTAACTACCATAACCGCAACCTCTTGTTGTCCCCCCGCTAAACACCGTACCATACAGCAATAAACTTCCTGCACAAGAGGAAGAGGAGAAAAGCGACGACATGTGAGACACCCGCACGGTATCTGTCTCGCTTGCAAGGATCTCCAGGGTTTTGCATAATGCGGCTGATACAAACTCAGAGGCCTACATGACACCCATGTGACCGTTTCGGCCCATCCCGAGAGCCTGGTCAATGGTAAACAGAGCGTGTGCTCCTCCTATTCTGCGGCGTGGATCAGAAGAACTCATCGCGATCGTGAAGAGCACCATTTTTCTATGTGTCATCGATGTTATGATATTGCCCACGTCAATAGCTCATTGAAGGGTGCGAAGGACTTTTTTTTTTTTTTAGTGTTAGTATTAGTACAATCCCGCGGGCACTCCCCTTTAAGGTTCAGTGCACATTACCGCCCGCGGGATCCGTTATAGTCTGTACCGGTACTCTAGTTGTCACTACAACTCCTACAATACCCAACTGTGACTTGCAATATGTTATAACAACCATTCTCGGATCGGCATGCAGTAGTCACTGCTACCAGGGCGTGAGTATTGTGTACGTACTGCGCAGTACGATACTTACGCTGCTTCAGTCCGTTCTGCACAGCCAGCAATTTTCCCAGGAAACACTCCCGTGCCCTGCCACGTCATTTCGGCGCCGGAGCGATCGGTAGGATATTCCATCAAAGGCGTGTGGAAATCGAATTCAGATTTCATTGCTTACAATGAGCCTCGTGATCGATCTTCCGGTAGTTATCGCACAGTCTGGTCCGGGCCTGGCCCTCGTAGGAAACCTAAATGTTCGGAATAAATTATGATGCGTAGTACTGTACTTGTACCGGTATCGGTACTCTTACGATTTTAACCATTTGCTTGCGGCAACAGAGATACTAGTATGGTATTGCACGTATTTCGATAAGGAAGAAAAAAAAAAGCGACCCATTCTCTCCCCTTGGGTACGGGTATCATGATTGGATCATCGCTTGCTTATTCATACGGGTGCTACCCTAAAATCACACAGAGGGAGCCTCGCCAAAGCAGATTGCTTTTTCTCCCGGCACCATACCATACCTCGCTCCCCCCCAGTCGTCCCTCCCGGAACAGGGTCAAGGATGTGCCTAGCATCTAACAACACTTAAGACTCCACGAGGCAAGCTACGAGTACCGTAGTCGTCGCTGTGATGCAGATCAGCTCCAATGGCATGCCTCAGCGAGAAAAGAGCATTCGTTGGAAGTGGCCCGTGCAAAAGCTTCGTTTTCCGAAAACGGCACGGAATTATTATTAGACCGAGGGAGCAGCAAAAAGGAAAGCAAGGTGAGATGAATTACCGGCGCCGTAGAGTGTCATATGCCCGGCTGTTGCCTACGGCGCGATCGTAGATTCCAATCATTGGAGAAGCTGGTAACGTGGGTGACCATGAGGACATTGTTATCGCCTCTACCCATCCCATGCTCTATCCATTCAGAGCTATTGGACGGCGTCGAGGAATTTTTGCCGGTTTGTGGCTCCCGGCAGTTTGATAGATGTTGTGCTGTTCGAGTATTTGTTTTAAAAACAGGATTTACTGCTCTGAACATAACACAATCTAAGTATCAAAGAGATTCCGGATACGGAAGAGCAAAAGGCTCAGACAGTCAGCCAGATACCGCCCGGATGAATCAGAACCGGGGAGTCTGCCTCGAAAGTAATATTCCGTGCTAGGTGTCCCTCTACCGGTACTAGAAAAATAACGTACCTCATAGCGACCTAAAACGTATGGTGATATAACTAGACTAGCTTTTCGTTACAAGAAAGCTGCTTGCTTGATGTTATTCTATGTCAATGCTTTTCAGGTCACAGTGGAGTACCGTCATTTCAGGTAACTGTCGATCTCATTAGGAGCACGGACCAGGGATGCAAGCCTAGCCTCCCAGTAAATCCCCGGACTTCAGTCGACAGTTTAGCAGGGGCTCTAGGGCTATGCAGCAAATAATGCACGTGCACAGTGTGTTGGTCAAAGAGGATCATCGAGGCACCTCTTACGGCAAAGGAGCCCCAAACAAACCAATACTCGCGGGACTGAGCCAACACAGGGCCTCACCAGGCCGGCTCAGCACAATTCAAGCAGGCGATTCGTAGTTCATTAACCACGAGCCTGGGAAATGAACTGAGGTACTGGTACAAGTTGTGGAGGTAGTTTGCAAGCTGGGTTGGTAGTTGAGAGATAGGGTCCGACTTGATAGAAAAGAAAGGTGCACACACCAGTGTTGAAAGCTTCTCAAGCTAACAAGATCCAACACTCCGGAACACAAACTCACAAGCCACCTTCCTGTTTGCTTCATTAGCCTCTTGTCAATGGATTTTATTAAACCAGCAGTGAGATTACACGGTGAACCAAGAGGTCTCGCCACGTACTACGATGAACTCATTCAAACCGTAGTACACATCCCAGATCTAAACCTGCACGGTGAGACTCCTTAACGGATCCCTGTACCGGGCTCACGGGACGATTTTTTCGATCAAACCTTGCTCCCGAGGTTACATGGAGATCCCGAGGATCTGGTCATGGGGCGACACTCATAAGACCGGCAGGGGTGTAGTTTTCACAGATGGCAGCAGCGCAAAGTTGAGCCCCCCCAATGTCCCTGAGTATTGCAACATACGGTACCAGACGAATACCTTTCTAGGGGCGGACGAGGTGAAATTGTACTGTGTATTAATGCATCTATGTCCTCAGCAGTATATTATATGCAGAGCTCACTTGTAAGAGACCATCCATTGCAGTGCTATGTACCCATATGTACCGTTTTTAAATGCCTGTTTAGCCCTAAATTTCCCGCTAACCGACTTTGCCGACGATCCCCAGCGACCTTCTATGCAGGCTAATCCTGGAAAACGTTTTCTTTTGTCATCCGTCAGAGAGTTTCGCCACGACGGGTCAGTGGAGTTGAAAAGGGAGATTCGTAGTTGATGAATCGCAAACTGGAAGGATAAACTGTGTGCCAGTACTGGCTCCGGGGGTGGTTCGTAGAATGGGTTACGATAGCGGTTCGGAGGGAGTGGGTAAATTACAGTGTCGAGTAGAACAGGAAAGGTGCACTGGCGTTGAGAGTTTTCGAGCTAGAGCTCCAAATACCCCACATTTATCTCCGCAGCGTCAGCATCCTATCCACGAATTTTGTCAAGCCATCAGCGAAATTAAATCCTGAACGAAGAACCCACCACCTTCGAATAATAATACACATTCCCCATCTGCTTAGCGTGGCGAGACTCCCTGTTAGAATACGGTAGTTAAGCTACGGTATGATACCCCACCAAAGAAATCAAACGCCAGTTACTAGGAGGCTTAATAGAAATGTCCACACCTTAGTCAGGATACGTGACCAAGCACCCCCTTAGCTTATCAGTAATAACCTTTTGGGAGCCAGGGCCCTTTGTCGTGATATATCATAGCTCTAACAAACATCTGGCTCAAGGGTGTACCACCGATTTTTCATCGTCGTAGACATCTAGAGAAGAGGAGAAGTTCATCGCGGTCATCGGTAGAGATATCGTGAGAGAGAAAAAGCCCTTCCTGCCACCACCAAACTCACCAGAGTGAAGCGAAGGACTCCCGCAAGTCCGGCCCCCAGAACGGCTCAACAAGCAAAGTAGATAGTGGGGGGTCACTCCTTTATAGGCACGGCAGGTCACCTCCCAAGTAGCCTCTACAGGTAGCCCGCCTCGTCATGCCACGCAATTTCTAAGTCCTCATGTGACGGATCTAGCATAGTATCATAGGTTCTGACTAAGGTTCACTGCCACACCACCAATCACTCGGAATCTGAAAACTTTCCCCCGAGTGGCTGGTGCGACAAGTCTTACCTTCTGTTAACTCTGACTATTATCAGGGTGTCCAAATCGCCACCAAATGCCCCAGATACCGAGGCCGGTACTCAGGTACCGTAACGTAAGTTGCGATATCGAAAGTACGGTAATATCCTCAGTCCGTCATGTGTCGCGCTCAAGAGATCTGGTTAAGAAAATTACGAGATTTAGGCCTTTCTTCCTTCACTAGGAATAAACTTCTAGAATTTCGAACTGACCTTAAACTGGGACCTATTCTATGGACTTCTTGCGCGCTCCGACAGACTGCGGGGTAGAGGTGTGCGGATAAAGTCGTTCATAGTGGGGTGTGGTACTCTTACCCAGCACAGCCACATCCCACCACCGCCACCAACATCCTAACTAGATATCAATGGAAAGCTAGGTCCGTAAATCTACAAAGGGAAGAAAAGATCGGCGGAGGGTCCTGGCGGTGGTCAAATACCCCCGTTAAGATCTATTCTTTGGTCTTCTTTACCTGGCGGTCCAATGGTCATAACAAAGGGGGGAAATGTGATCCGCTTTTAACGGAAAACTACAGCCACTTGGCAAAAGTCTTCATGAAATGGGGGTTCTCTTCCACGGAGATTCCAGTTGCTTTAGGCGGACGGTGTTGCTCAATCGGAGTTTGTGTGGTGGGGGGGAGTACCTTTTCACTAGGAGTTTTTTCGAGTAGCTTTAAGTCTATCGACATGGTGAATTGAACTGCGCATTTCGTCAAGTACTGTAGTATACAGGGTAAGAGGGGTCAATCTATTAGGACCCAGAGCTGAATTCAAGGGATGAAGGCAAGGCTACTCTTGCTTGGTAGGATCCTTATCATAACAAAAGAGGTTCACATCGATGCTAGACTACAACCTCCTCTCAAGCATACTGCATTATATGTCCCTCGGGGGTCTTTACGGACCTTGACCGGACCATGCGACATTGGGCTCCGGGAGTGAAACCCCCCGCGGGGATGGGGCCACAGCAGCAATATTGTCTGTCTGCTTTATCTGTTTTTATTTATTTTTATTTTTAAAGTTGCATTCCAAGAACGTGTCCTTGTGTAACCTTTTCTTCCTCCCAGTAGACCTAGTTTGAGTTGCGATATGAGTGGGAGCTAGGAAGTTAGCTGATATATCCAACAAAGCTTTACCGAGCTCCTCTGACCCCTCCCCCGTTCTCACAATTGACCTGGGATATAAAGCGAACTTTTAGTGTATTGTAATCTCCTTATGGGAGATCTCTAGTTTCTACCAATGACAAATTTAGACTAATGGATAGAAAAAAGAAGCTCTAATTTCACCAGTACCTATAGTCTACTATAAGCTAAGTCATATGTTCATGTCGCACGCACTATAAGGGTGAAAGGAGTCAGGACGGTGACTTTATTTAAAATACTTGAGTACTTGTGTATTCACAGCTATGTTCGAGGAATACGGTGAGTATGTGAGTATGTCATGGTATGGTGTCGTCAGCGATACTGGGAGGAGTACTATGCAAGACAGCTGGCCCCGGGTAGCTTACGTGCAAGCATTCAGCCCGTTGAGGCTCTAAACCGAGGCCAGTTGACAACCCTCCACCAATCAAAGAAATCGAATTGCGGTGATACGCTTCCTCTCTACAGCTCCTAGCACCGTACAGGAAGTTACAGTACGAGTATTGTAGACCGGTAGCGCACCCTGCTCAGGCATAGTACTGCACTCGCGTGGGGACGAAAAGATCGGAAAACTATTTCTACCAATCCTCCTACACAAATCTACGAGTGTAGGGTGCAATGCTGGTAAACTGCATGATTCACTCAACCAGTTGGTGGCAGTTAGACTACCCTCTTTGTCGCTCTGCGATCCCAGGCTAGGCTGGAGGCAAAACCCATTTGCCAGGCGGGATCGGGTACTTCCGAAGCACAAGCACTCCTGATGAGGATTGGGCAAGCGCGGGCTTGTGTAACGTCAGAACCTTATGCGATACCACCCCCCCTTTCTTCACGCTCTAGAGATTTTCTCTATGATAGCCCCGAGAGAAATCAGATTCCTATTGCAGGCGATCCCTCTCTATCTCGCACAAAAAAAGTGATTCGGATAATAATCTATAGCCCAGATGTCGTCAGGGCGCCAGCATGTCACCGGTAACATCAACTCGTTCAACTTCAACAATACCGGCATTGTCAACTTCATTACCCAAACCGACGCCGAAGGGCATCAAATTTTACAGTGGCTATCGCCACTTGAGCCACAGCAACGGCACCAAGGTGTGCGAACTGACCGACTCGATGGCGTGGGAAACTGGGTGCTAGAAACGACCGAGTTCAGGAAATGGCGTGATGCAGAAGATGGTTGCGTTGAGCCAGTGTTGTTCTGTAGGGGGAATCCCGGGGTGGGGAAAACTTATGTTAGGTAGGTGTTCATGTGTGGAGAAAGACAAGGAAGATGTCACTGACGATCAACAAATAATAGTTCCCTGGTTATTGATAATCTGTGCGGTCAGGCTACCAGTAAAGGAAAAGACGTTACCGTCGTCGGACTCTACTGCGATTTCCTTGCCCAGTAGGAACAGTCCACCACAAATATGTTGGGCGCCATGCTCAAGCAGCTTGTTAGCCGTGGAGGAATCCCGGAGTATATACGGGAGGCTTTTCGGAAGACCAGAGAAGAGTTTGGCGGCCTAGGTCTCCGACTTCCCGATCTGATGGAAATTCTGAAGAAGACTATTGCAGCCCGAGCGCGGGTATTTATATGCATCGATGCTTTAGACGAATCCACTCCGAGGCACCGACGGGAGTTCCTTGAGTCAATACGGGAAGTCATTCGGGCGTTACCAAACACGCGAGTATTCCTTACCGGGAGGCCCCATATCGACGACGAAATCGTGAGACATTTCAGCAAGACGGTCCGGATAACTCTCGGTCCTACCCACGCGGATATTAGGAGTTATCTGGAGATGAGGCTGGGCAATGACACTGACCCTGCTGCAATGGATGACGAACTGCGGGTGGATATTATGAGAATCATTCCGGAGAAGATCTCGGAAATGTAAGCAAGGATATCAAATACATTCCCAACACAAGCCCAAGGTATGATTCACTAATGGTAGTGCCTAGTTTCCTTCTTGTTTCTCTAAACATTGATGCAATCCTGGGCGAGATTACTCTCCATCAGAGAAGAAAGAAACTTGACGAGATGACCAAAGGGAAGGGCCTGGGAGATGCTTACGCAGCAACTCTGTCACGAATGAAGGCGCAGCCGAGGAGCAGATCAAAACTCGGCATGGAAGTTCTAATGTGGGTATCGCATGCGGAGCGGCCGCTGCAAATCGACGAATTATGCCACGCCCTTGGGGTAGAAGAAGGATCTCTCGACTTGAATACCCGGAATATTCCTGCGATAGAAACACTGCTAGCATGCTCACTGGGGCTCGTCACGGTTGAGAAGTCCTCGTCTACAGTCCGGCTTGTCCATTACACTCTGCAAGAGTACCTCTCCTATAACCCCAACTTATTCCTTAAACCCGACTCGGTGATTGCTGAGATCTGTTTGACCTACCTCAATTTTCGGCATATCAGGAGATTTTCGCCAGCTCTTCGTTCTGCCCCACCAACCGCCCCTTTTCTGGAATATGCTTCTCGTTACTGGGGCACACATGCTAGGCGGGGAAACACCGAAAGTGTGAAAACTCTTGCATTGAAGCTCCTCGATGGATACGATAAGCATATATCTTCGAAGATACTGTTATTGCACGAGGTGAGTATATGGGACTGGCCTTTTGACATAAAAGACACCCCTAGAGGATTTACAGGGCTTCACGGTGCCGCATACCACGGATGCATGGAGATAACAGCTGCTTTATTGGAGACAAATAAGTGGGACGTGCAGGCAACTGATTGCGATGGTAAGACAGCAATCTCCTGGGCTGCCCGAAATGGGCATGAGGGGGTCGTGAGGGTGCTGCTGGAGCAGAAAGACGCCAATCCCGACAAAGCGGACAGGTGGAACCGGACACCGCTCTCGCGGGCTGCTGGGAACGGGCATGAGGGGGTCGTGAAGATCCTGCTCCAGCGGAACGATGTCAATCCCAACCATGCGGATAACTGGAGCCAAACATCGCTATTGTGGGCTGCCAGGAATGGGCAGGAGGAGGTCGTGAGGAGGCTGCTCGGGCGAAAAGACGCCAATCCTGACAAAGTAGATAAGTGGAGCCGGACACCGCTCTGGTGGGCTGCTGAGAATGAGCACGAGGGGGTCGTGAGGATACTGCTCGGACGGAACGACGCCAATCCTAACATAGCTGACACTGAGCATGGCCAAACACCGCTCTCCCGGGCCACCAGGAATGGGCATGAGGGGGTTGTGGGGATGTTGCTGGAGCGGAACGATCTCAGCCTCAACAGTGCGGATGAGCGGAGGCGAACACCGCTCTTGTGGGCCGCCAGGAATGGGCATGAGAGGGTCTTGAGGATGCTGCTAGAACAGAAGGACGTCAATCCCGACATCGCTGACACAGACTATGGCCGAACGCCTCTCCTGTGGGCTGCAAGGAATGGGCATGAGGAGGCCGTGAGGATGCTGCTGGAGCGAAGCGACGCCAACCCCAACAATGCAGATAAGTGGAGCCAAGCACCGCTCTCATTGGCTGCCAAGAACGGACACGAGGGGATCGTGAGGATGCTGCTGAAACGGAACGCCAATCCCCATAAAGCGGACAACTGGAGCCGGACACCGCTCTCACTGGCTTCTAGGAATGGGCATCAGGGGGTCAACCCAGACACAGCCGACACCCAATACGGCCAATCACAGCACCAGTGGGGTGCAACGTTCCCGCGGGAGCCAACAAATTTGATTCCCAAATACGCACCATGCCCACAATCAGCGGAATTCTTCTCCCCCGAGCCGTCCGAGCGAAACGAATTCCCTTCTAAAAGGACACGTAGGTTTTAATATCCAAGTTTAAAACCCAACACTTCACTCTCTATCTACCAGGTGTACCCTCTCAGTAGGTGAACGAGCTTAGCGAAACAAAATCCTACACCCGTCACAAGCAGTTCTTCAAATGCGGACTGACAAGTCACTACAAATGTCAAACCTTTGGATCGTTCATCCAGAATGACTGGTTGTCACCTTGGCTCCCTCAAATCACCCTGCCCCTTCCCCATTTCTTGTTACCTTTTGTTTAGCTTTTGTTTAACGAATTTTGTCTACACTTGGGGCCCATTGGCGCGTTTGTACACCCTTCTCTCTATATATACACCCGGCCTACCTTTTTTTTTCTTTCTCCTGTATCCACCAGGTTAAGTTATTCCATGTCTGTGAACGATTGATTTTGTATTTTCCTGTGTGTCATTGCATAGGACAGCAAGCGTATTGTATTGTAAGAGGGGTGGATGAAAGCTTCCCAGATATAGATATAAAATTTAATATAGAGACATCACTATATACATGGGGGTAGGCACATAGCAAGAACCAACGGGGAAGAGTTTCTAGTGCGTGATTCACAGAGTTTAATCCATTTTTTCTAGTTTCTCTCTCACTTTTCACTTCCTTTTTTTCTTCTATCCTCGGCCACCCACCTGTTTACCCCATTATAAGATAAATTTCCCTCCTTGTTAACACCAAAGCCACCATAGCCTCCCGCCCCCCTATCTTTCTTTAAACATCACCATCACCGCATTGCACCCTCTCCTCTAAATCTATACCCCCTCCTACTCACTCTTCCTCGCGAGGTTTCTACATTCCCGCTGCTTAGAAAGCGCTTCCGGAGCTCCTCTGTATGTACCGGAAGCTCAACAGAAGGGACACCTTAAGGGTAGGAAACTAGGTTAAGAACTCGCTCTAAAAGTTAACTTATTATCATACCCGACTATGGCGCGAGAGCGGTAGAAGCACAGTGCAATGCATAACATCAACGAAGTCCTAAAGCTGAAGGCAGACATACCAAGATCATATGATACAGTGCCGTTCATCACATGAGATAGATTTACAGTACAAATCCTAACTCCACGTACTTTTCGAATACTAATATTGGACTTTGCCGTATCGTATACCGTTGATACCCTAACGCTATTTCCAATCGCAGGGTACAATCCCCGGGGGCGGTATCTCACACCATAAGACCTGATACCGGGTAATTTTGTCTTTTATCACAGGAGCTCATATCTCATAATGAGTTGGCTAATTAAGCCTCTCCGTAACAAGTGGATTTGGGATAGCCGATCTGTAGAGATTGAGGGATGGTTGGGTGAGGACTTAAACACCAAACTTTAGCAGCGAGTGAAGAGGACTATGTGCAGGAGTGCGGTAGTGAGAAAGGACCAAGCTAGATCCGCGATTTTCCTGACCCCAGTGGTAAGGCTAGTTATGCTCCCAAAAATCTAAATCGGAGCTTGTTTCTCCCCTGTAAGGCATGCGTAGATCCTCCCTCTTACGTCTCCATTGGTATCTTTGATGAATTTACCGCAAGCTTCCTTATTATATCGTATTGCGCGCAATGTAAACTTACTTAAGGGTCGAACTGTATTGGGGGCGAGTGATGTGCTGTGATGGCTCCGGGCATCAAGTTACCATAGGGTAATGAGAGAGTTTGTTATTTGCGTGTTTTCGGGGAGTACGAGGACAAGGTTGTGTTAGAGAACTGAAATCCCTGTTCACGTTTTTGGCCGGGCATTCTCCCGGCATTAACGTTAAGTCTCCCCAGAGAATATGGTGAATTTATGAGACCCCAAAAAACTCCAGATAACGTATCACTAAAACAGCACTAAAGTATGGTTATACCCTGGTAATTGGTTTCTTCGCATAGACGAAACCACGAGCTACTAGACCCCCCCCCCCCCTACTCGGGCGGATGCTGATTGGTGGGTTTTGTACGAGGAAACGGGCGGTGATCAGTACCGTACGGTCACCACAATTCATCCAATCAAACCAAGGAAACCATTTAAAATTTTCTTATTTAAGTTTAGCTATCCAGGTGAGAGGAGTGTCTGGGTGGCCTGGGAGGCCGCCTAGGACCATGTTCCGCCCAATAAGCGATCACCGGGTAAAGGGTCAACCATTCTCAAAAACAGTTGTTTGAACAAATCACCTAATAAAGGCTGCCAAATTCAAAGTTCTAGTAAGAATCAAAGCCTGTAATTAAGTTTTCGAATCTTAGTAAGGCTTTTTCCATCAATTTTTCTTGTGTGCTAAATTTGCTGTTTTAATCTTCTCTCGCTATAAATCTGTGATACAAGATTCATAACCCTTAAATTTGCAGAACATATTGGAAAAATGGCTTATAAATTAAAGGGATATAGTATCAATAAGATATTTAACTCCATTGTTAGAAATTATTATATCTCTTAATCAATGACTTAGCCCCAAGGCGCAAATTAAGGAGTCGAAATGCTTATGATACCTACCTCTCCTTGATGAAAAGCGGTACAACTTCTAGATAGGTAAAAATAATAGAAGTATTTATTCTGCAAGACAACCTCTAGGTCAAAGAAACGTAGACAATAAAAATTGAAATAGTTTTTGGTGTGGTGGTAGTTGTGGTAGGCAATAAGGTTGGCAAGGTACAATAGCTGATGAACCATCATTGTCGCGCCCTCATTTCGGGTACTAAATTTACACCCCAGTATTACTAGAAGTAATCGCATTTTTCCCGCAGTTTATGCCAGCGAACTCGTGAAAGGGCTATTGGAAACTGGAAAAAAGCTCAGTGGAAGTAGTGCAAACAGCTACATAATTATGTATATGCTCCTCCGTTCTCGAGTTGTTCACATTTGTGGCTCTTATCCTACACTCTTTTGAAGTGTTTATGATCACTTACCCGGTATAATCGCTAACTAAGTGGAACACATTAGATTATTTGTCCATAGATACCAGGGGTGATTTCCAGTGGTGTTAGTTCTTTAACAGAAGCCCAAATATAACTCTAAGTTACACCTAGCAAGCAAGAAACACCCAAGAACCGAGATTCACAAGATATATGGCGAAAGAATCCGGGTGGTTTTGAGTGTCCATATAAATTTACGACACCTGGTATCAGAGACTTCTTGCCCGCTACGAGTACCCATATTGTGTTCTTTCGACGTTATACATCCGCCCGGCAAAGCTTTTCGTGAAACGGAGTTTCTCTTCCACGGAGATTAGAGTGGCCTTAGGCGTGTAGTATTGCGCAATTGGGGTTTGTGTGATGAGGGGGTACCTTTTACGAAGAGTTTTGCCGAGCGGCTGTATTTACTATACCTTTCTCACATTCGTTGCCAGTACCTTAATAAGCACCGGTTCCTTATTCCTCTTTGAGAAAATATAAGGCTCCAAATGCTATTTTTTACTATTCACTCCTCTCACGTCTATGCGAGCTCCATATCTCATAGGCTCGGACATATCATACCCTTTACCAATCAAAGTCACCAATTCAAGGCTTTAAACTCCCCAGAGAGCCAAAGCAAGCACTCATCACAAACACCAGGATAGACACTCCCTTGAAATCTATCCACCACTTTTAAATCCTAAGTCGCAAGTGAGCCTCCCACACACACTTAGAGTAGGTGTTCAGCCCAAAAAAAGAAACCCCGCTCCAACATTTCCAAAATTCCAGAATTTTGTCCAAAATAACGCTCCCGGGAACATTAAACCCCGTATAGAAGTAACAAAACGACGTTCACGCCCCGAAAAAAAAAAGCCCCAAAGCACCCACCCAACAAAACCTAAAGTAAATCTATCCCATTCGAATAACTCTCCAAAAACTAGAGCTCCCACCGACCAATCCCCCACCTAGAATTCCCTGAGCGATACACCGCATGCCCCCACAGCAAAAAATAATGCTAGACAAAGCCAGAATCGATACAAACCGTCAAAATGTGAAGCATATGACCACAAGAAGCACCGTAACAAGAAGGGCCAGAGAGTGTCGAATTCACCGTCAAGTGCCCTAAGCCTACCCATCCCAGAACGATCTGAGCGTCCTAATTGCCCAAAATACTTAAACTCTGCAGCCAGAGTGCTGAGTCATTTGGCACTGATATTCAGCCCAACTTTAGCCAACTATTGCCAAATTTAGCGATAGCGTGGCTAACGGTGGATTTAGCCTGCGATCTTAAACTAAGGTACCTACCACCTAGGAATGGGATACTGTAACACCGACCTTGCAGTCCCAGTAGCACGAATCTTCACCCCGCCGGAAAAGCCATTACCTTCCCGACCTGGCATATAACAAGTGTTGGCCATGTAAGCAAAGAGCCCCAGCAAACCACCCACCCCGCACATACTTAAAATCTAAAAACACATACTTCTCCTCCCTACTTACGATATCATAGAAGGAAAAGAAGGAATCCCTAAGAAAGTATACCACTGTACCAATACTAGGACACCACCAACCAACAGCAAAACACCATCCACAAGACATCCCCTGATTCCCCCACACCCTAACCCACTACCCCAACAAACCCCATCAAAAACCACTTCCTTCACCCCACATCCCCCACATCCCCCATAAATCCAGTACCATACCAGTATCCCAGGCCCCAGACCAGACTTCTTCACCCTAAACACAGCCCCACCCCCACCCCCACATCCCAAAACCCCATACTTCACGCGCAAGCCACAGTGCGAACGGACAGACGGACAATTGATGACCCGGTTCACGGACCATCACTCGATCTTTTGCTGTCAGAATTACGAAATTACCCCGATGTTGGTGCGACTCACTCATTCCCCAGGTGAGCTGTGGGTAGATAAATAGTGGAGTGTTTCCTGCTACTGCTAGGTAGATGGACGGGGGTAGAGAGGTAGCGAACGGATATTAGTATGAAGCAAGCCCCGCATTCGTTTTTCTATTATCGCGGATGGTGTGAACGCCAGGTACCTTTATTAGGAGACTTTAGGTATTTTTTTAAGAGGGGGGGATTTTTATTTTTATTTTTAACGACGATAACACCCTCACGTCTAAAGCGATTTTGATTTTTTTCCGATTTCGCATTTTCACACGCTAATCACGATAATAGGCTATATGGCTCACACGGTGTGGGGCACGAGATCGGCGGGACGTCTGGTATTATGCCACGCGAACAGATTCCTTCGGCAAGATGGGGCCGTTGTGGTGTGGGAGTGCATCCATGGATGGGGGTGGACTGGTGCGGTAAGGCAAGGCAAGGCAAGGCAAGACAAGCGAAGATGCGGGTGTTCCATGATTGTCACTCTACACGCAAGACATAGCAAGGGGAATAATACTCGAGCGCATTTGAAGACCCCTCGGCGATTCTTCGACTAATGTTCTTGTTCATTGCGGCTCATTTACTTCACGAGCTTGGAATACATATAAAGCCAAGTCATGGTTAATAAATCCAGGGTGCAAACGAACGAAATCTACCTACCAGCCAGTATGCAACGCTATATACAGCACAGTATAAACAATCTCAAGTTATATCTGCCCACCAACTCCGGATCCGAAGATCCCCTCGAGCACACTAGCAAGTACCAATACGCCTTCAAATCCAGCGAGTAACCAGAAAGGCCACCCACTCCCAATGCTATCAAATCCCCACCCACCCAATTTTGTGAGCGCCAGTATTCCGACTCCCCCAGCGAGACTGTACACGCCGGCGATACCGCCCTTGGCGTATCGTCTATCACGGACCTTAGGGGTCCCTGTTTCGGAGAGTAGTGGCTGCTGCTCCCCTTCCTCTTCCCCTCTCGAATGGGAAGAGGAGACGGCACAAGCGAGTAATCCGAGAGAACATACGATACCACCGATCTGTGCCGCGCCCATTAGTACAGCGTATACCCAGACCATGGGATTCTCCCGCGGCTCCGGGGACATTAGCATTCCAAAGCCAGTGAAACCGACGACGCCGAGTAACGCCGATACCACCAATGGAGTATTCCGCCGATTACTTGCGGTTGCATGATCGGCCCAGAAACCGAACACGGGGGCGAGTAAGAGCGCAGTTAGTTGCGTCGCGCCGGTGAGCTTCGCAGCGAGGGTGTAAGCTTGCTTGCATGTTTCTGGGGTTGGAGAAGAAGGCGCTGAAGGAGGGCAGAGGCCGTGGCGGATGAAGTATGCGTTTACGAAGAGGGGGATGAAGAGTGATATTCCGACCGATGTTGCGCGGGCGACGAAGCCAGCGAGGTAAGAAAGCGAGAGACGGGAGTCCGTAAGACCGGCTTTGAATGCGATTTTTAGAGATCTCAAGCCACCGCGGTAGAGGGTAGAGCGAGGGGCTTGAGTGGAATCGGGCGTTGGCGAGGCGGATGGGGAAGAAGATGGTGAGGATAATAATGAAGGTAACGCTTCTCGAGATCCACCCCAGATTCTGGTCCAAATCCACACTCTCGCGTCATACATATACCTCCTAAAGCTCCTATGACCAGCTAACTTTCCTTGTCCTGGCAAGCCGAAAAAGCACCAGATCCCAACTCCCGCGGCGGTCGCAGCGACCGTGTAAAACGCCCGTCGAACCGCCTCCTCAGGGCCGTATTGGGCAAATCGAGTCGGTAGCCGTAGGAACACCAACAACGCGAGCAACGCACCGCACCCCGTAAATAATCCCACCAGCCCGGCGAGTTTCCCACTAGATTGCACCGGCGAGGTACCTGCCTCGCGAATGATCGGTGCACGCGAACTCTCGCTCGGCGGGGTAATCACGATTCTTCTGGGTGCAGGGGTATCGTCTACGGCCGTCATCTCAGGTAGAATTGCAGAGACCATCGTCGCGACGCCAGCCGCACCGACAGAGAATACCATTCTGGCGAGTAGTAACCCGGGGTAGACGGTCGGGACGTTGACGAATAGGACTAGTGATCCTGCAACAATCCAGTAGCAGAGTACTACCACTCCACGAGTGCCGAGCCTTCCATCAGACACGACACCCCAGAATGGAGCGGCGAAGATAGCGACGAGTTCATCGACGAAACCGAGGGTGCCGACAATGTCACCAAGTTGCGAGCGCTTGTGGAGGAGATCGGTTAGCACAAAAGAGAGTGTGGCATTTAGGAAGACGAGGAAGGAGATTGAGAATAGGGAAACACCGAAAAGGTAGGTAGCGGCGTGCAGCGGGCGGATACATGGTGAAAAGGGCAGTCGACGAAAGAGGGGCATCGTGCTAGGCTAGGTTGTTGCGAAGTTGTTGTGCGATCATGACGTTGGTGGGTGGTAGGAAGCTGCCGAAGCTTGTTGGGCTTAGTGAGCATCGTGTCTATCACGTGAGGCATTGTTACATAATCGTCTTTGCACCCACCCTAATCTCTCAAGGCCTCCCTCCGGTGAACATGGTACAAGTATCATACTCGAGTACCACCGCTTTCTCCTTTTTCATGCGACCGAACATGGCCCCCGCGGATTTCAGCTGCAACTTGTCCCCCCCTCCTAATCAGTGAAATATTCTCTCAGCTGAAGTTCGCACGCGGCCTAACCTTGGCGAGACATGACAGGGTGGAATTCAGGGGACCAGGCTTATGTAATGCCTCTTTCGAACGTTGCTCAGCCAACGAGTGATGTGCTATGATCTGTGTAAGCACTAACTTTATCTAGAATCCCTGTAAAAGCACAACTTTAAATGGAGGGTGGGGCAGTGGATCGCAAAGACTGAGCAATTGTACGATACGATATGCTTGGAGGAGGATAATGGGGTGTGGGAGAGACCTTAGGCTAGGTTGGCTAAGAGTGTGCCGGCAGATGCACTGAATCTCAAATGCCCGGGGACAGAAAAAGAAGACGAGTTGAGTTCCCCTTACCGTAGCCTAACATACTGGAGCACTTCAACGCAACGCTCGGGTACACCACTGGGGATAAGATTGGCCAGGGCAAGGGTTGCTTCCCTCGTGGCAGGGCAAAAAAGCATTTTTTGAAGGTAAGGATATGCTAACTTGTGCCTGTGTGCGTGGGATATGCACATCACTTAGAACGCGAGACGGGTATGATGCCGGTTGGCAACGGTCTGGTAATGTAAGACAAATTGTAGAAGTAGAGTTTTGACAGCAGATAAACGAGCGTATTGTAATCAGGGTATAAAAAACGAGCGTCTGGATAAAAATGACAACACAGCTAAAACAAAGCGTTCCATCGGTAGACTAAACGAGCGACATGAAGAAAGAAAGGAGAAAATAGAATGTAAAAAGAAATGACAGACAAAAGCGCTCAACGAACTAAAATGAAGGACAATTTCCTCAAAGACTAAGTCAAGTAGAGCAGAGTGGAGTGGAGTGGATGATAGCGACCACCGAAGAAAGAAAGTTGCCGTTCAATCCCCTTAACGCCACCCATCAAACCACTTTCATCCCTCCCAGAATATCAGCACACCTGTGCGAAAAGCATCCCCCAAACCTCTGCACACAACCATCCACAGCCCAGAAAGTGGCGATCCGCACTTAGCGTGTAGACTCCTCAGGCCGTCAATATCAAGACCGAAACAACCCCTCCTCGGTCACCATATCACCACCCCTAACATAATATGTAGAGTCTCAAATATTCGCAGTAGAGCCCCCACCTTCGCAGTATTCTGTTACCGCGGCATTCGGCGACCAAAGATCAGCCCGAGTGTGATTTAGGAATATCCCTATTCCCTATTCAATTCCCGAAGAAGTCTTCCGAGAATTCCCCCGCTACTGGCTTCACGCGGGAAAAATTTCCCGGTAGCACGAGTGTAATTCCCCAACGCTGCCAACGTCGGGAATCTCTGCGGGGTCCCGCGGCCAACGTAGCGAGTTTCGATGAGGTCAATCAAGTTTACATGAATGGTGGATAGCGTCTATTATACATATCCCATTAGCTCCGGATTTTGTGAAATAGTAAGGGAACAAACCTTTCGACATTGCGTGATACTCCCCGGAATCCTCTCTTCGGGGACGCCCACAACTCGGCACAACCTCTGCCAGTTCTCCAGATCGTTATCATTCATCCCAAAGATATGGTTGAATTCGTCTATCAGTGCCTGGCGGAAGCGGGTCTTTGCACGGCTCTGTGGGCGACTGCCCGCGATCCATTGTTTATGCTCGTTGAGTTGGGCAAAGTCATGGTGGATACTCCAGTTCGCCGGAGGGGGCACGGTAGTCGGGGTGGGCGTAAATGTGGGATATCTGGAGAAGAATTGGTCAAGGGGACTTTGGGGGTTGGCGGAGAGGGAGGGGGGTGGGGTTGGGAAGGCGGCGGTAGGGGAAGTAGGGAAATTTTGGGTGGTTGGAGTAGGAGTAGTTGGGGTTTGGTCGGTGGAGTCGGCGTCTTGGTGAGGAGGGGAGGGGGGGATATTAGATTGTTGGTTAGAGTTGGAGTTTGAGGAGGAAGACATGTTGGTAGATAAAAGAATGAGAACAGAAGTGAAGTGTGATCGTGTGATAGTAGAAAGGATAGAAATCCGAAAGGTAGTGCTTCTTAAATAGTGATAGCAAAGAGTTTGGACGAAGAAGTGCAATCAAAGTAGTAGGAGTAGGAGTAGTAGTCCTAAAATTTCCAATGCTGAACTATTTTATCCCCTCCTACTGCAAGTGGGCCGCAAGGATTCTTATACTCCCAATCACACCCTGTGATATATCAAAGGAAAAATAAAATCCAGGACTTCCAAAAAATCCAAGGCATGCTCTCTCCTTCCGCAGGGATCATTGTTCCCACTATCCCTGCCAACACACCCACCGTACCGTACTAGTACACTACCCACCCACCAGCATAGGCTCCCCAGCCTAAGACACCGTGCCTGACCATCCAAAGATTCCTCCCGGGCGGGCGGCGTACAGATCGGATCTAGAGTTACTTTGTGCTTGGTTGTCGCTTCGCTGCCTATCACATCATTTTTTCTAACTTAACTTACAGTACCTTACCCGTCAACTCTAGCACTGCAGGGGTACCACACAACAGACGGGAGCCAACGGCTCTTCGCCAATCAATCACGCTGAACTCGCCGTTGTAACCGCAAGACAACGTAGGCAGGTACTGTATCATACCCGGGAAAGTAAGTTACAGGGCGCAGACATTAAGGCATGCCCCTTCCATCCCCACAAATCGAAATTCACCCCACCACGCATTACCATCCCCTCGTCACATTAATGGCAGTTAAGTTATCATAAGTTACTGGCGGCAACAGGTTTAAGTTATTGGTCTGTCGCCACCGTGGCGCGGTTATAAGACTAAAGAGGACCACCCCACCACTCCAAGTATCATAGTCTCGCGAGAAAAGTGTGCCAAAGGGAAATCAAGCAGCGCCTACTAAAGTAGGCTAACCGTCGTAGGTAACTTACTCAGTTAACCACTGCCGCACAGTACAAGTACCACGATCCATCGAGCAGCACCTTCGACAAGCAAAGTTGGCAAAAGCTGAACAAGGAAGGTTTCGGAACCGCAGTTGGTTGTGGAGTTTAGTCCATTCTAGGCGCCCCTCCCTATCGGTACAGTACCGTGCGATAGAAAGGTAGATTCGAAAGGCTCACTCACTCCGTTAGGTGAGCATGTGATGCGATGGGTGATAAGATTTTTCGCTGCACTCTTTGCACCATGCCCGTCTCCGGACAAGGACCGATGACCACCCTGGCTATCTACCTATCTTGCCTACTAATCTACATGCGGACGCAGGTACACCCCCGGTTAATGCTACCGCACCCCCGGATCGCGAACGCTATTGTAATTTACTTGTAGAGTAAGAACCTAAAAATATAGATCACCGTGTCAGAATTGACTTGGAAAACCCCGAAACCACCTGTTTTCTGTTTCTTTTTTTCCTTCTTTTTCTTCCTTGTTCTCTTTCTTTCATTTCCTTTTTTCTTTTCACTTGTATTTGCTCTCGATCTTGAGCGCCGTCATTACCTAAAACAAATTTCCGTCTGCGGTTGTGGCTGCGGGAGATTTATCCTCGAGTTCATACCATAGTCAGGCTACCACACTGGTCTACTCGAGTAGATCGTCGGGATCTCCCAAGCGAGGGAGAAATTGTGATGACATTTGGTAAGAAAGTAGATCATATCACTGTGTTTCTCCTCCGATCTCTTCGGAAAAAAAACAAACAAACTGTGGAGCGATTCCATCTTCTTCACCTCGGAAAACCTGAAGCACATATGCGGTGATACCTTGGCTTCAGTTTTTGATATGAGGAGTTACAATAATAGCTCCGCCTTCTACGTGGACCTCGGTTTAGAGAATTGTCTGAGTTAGGGGAGAGACAAAAGGGTTCCCTCAACTACCACTCCCATACTTGTTTTTTTTTTGATTATTAGGGGCGATCTACAGATACTGGGAGTCATTTTTTCTCATGATGGGTGCGTCCGGAGGTTTTTACTCGGGAGATGAAAAATAGTTCTGGGAGGAACCCTCAAGTAACGCTGAGCCACTGTACAGCAGGTACTGTGCTTGCTTACTTTGGCCACCAGCAAAAGAACCCCCTCCCAGCAAAAGAACCGGACAGTGCCCGTCTGTTCATTTCTCTTCAAAAAACGACCGGTCGCCCCAGCAACAGTGAGAGCACACCCAAGAGCAATCTGTGCTAAAGTTAAGCGCGCCGCGAGCTGACTTACCGGTAAGTTGCCTCGAGCGTGGCATATGGACCGCCAAGCCCCAAGCTAACCACCTATCGTAATTTGCTCATAGAGGCACTCTTGGACGGTCAAGAAATATCATCCGCCGGTGAAAACCACAAGATACAATACCCGGCAAGAAGTCATGGAACAGTTATTCGGGGTTAACCGGCCGGATATATCCCTGCTTGTTCCGGTTAACTTGATGGTTTCCTACCCCAATGTTAGAGCACACGCCCTAAACCTCCTACTCTACTTTTGACATCGTGGAGTGCTAAAGCACTGTATAACCGCTCACGGTGGAGGCATTGTACCGCACATTGCTAACAATACCTACTGAAATGCCTACTAACTTAGCTATTTTTGCAGTTTCTGTGGCGGCCCTTACAGAGATACGTAGCTATGAGGTCCAGGTGATATTTGCGATGCTATAGCTGGTCAGCTAGCCAGGTTACGAAACCTCACGACCGTGAGGTGGGGGAGGTTTGCCGATCCCATTTGGGATGGAAGAGATTTCATGAGTTATCCTTCACTGGCTATGCAAAATGTTTCTTGAGGGCTTGTTTTTAGATAGAGATGGTGAGTCGATGACTGACTTAGAGTTACCTGTCTTGACTACTATAATAAATTAAAGGGTTGAATGTATGAGCGAATCAGCAAGCAATAGGAAGAAAGAATCATTATTGCATAACTTCAGTAGCTTAGACCTGATCAAAGTAAACCATTTCTGGCACCCACGGCAAGTGATAAATAGGGAATAGTTCCGGTTTAGTACGCTAGAGCCGGGGGAGCACTCATAGAGTAGTTTTCTACCATAAGAGCTTTTTGGATCCTTTTTTTATCCTCTTGGAAGTATTCCACTTCTCCATAAACGGCACACCATACCTGGCTTATGGCTCCCACCAACCTAGAAAATGGCCACTTGGTGATGCTCGGCGGTGCTTTAATGGCACCCTACGTCCATCACCAACGACAGGCTAAAAATGAAGGGATCCGGAGGAATTATCAGTAATTTGCCGTGACTCTTAATTCTTGAGGCCTGGGCAATGACTGCATCTGTTTCTATATCTCACAAAAAAGAAAGGGGGCAGACTTCATCCCAGCTTACACTGCTCGAGTGGAAGATCTCTGGCAACCATTCGTCCAAACACCACTAGAACATAACTAGGCTGTGATGTTCAGGTATCTAGATTACCAATTACAAAGGCTAGACTCCATCTGCCCTCTGCCCAGCCTTCAAAGTCCAGCGAGCCCGCCAAGATTCGGTTTTCCTATTGTCATAGGAAAAAAAGTACCGCCTCTCTGCCGATACCGAGAAGAATTACGAGCTCCAAAAGTTTTTTGTTTTACAACTCCACACATCTACTAAGATCCCCGATGGGGTAGCCGTCACTTCTGGTTTGCCTGGAGGTTGAGAGTGATCTCCCAAGACTTAGACTACACTTTATCTAGAGGTGGGCCAAAAGCTACATGTTCTCGGTATGTAGAACTGGAACACAGGGATCAAAACAATTTTATGGCAAATTGTCTGTGCGTATCCGAGCGCACATACTGAATTCAGATACAAATGTTCAGATTCTTTATGCCGGGAGCGAGCATAGCTGCCCCATCCTGGCGGCAATCCTATACAAGACTCTACGTAATGATTTCTTCGTCCCTAGCGGGTAGCAATAGTCATGTTTTATCGGTAAGAAGGGGACTACGGGTGTTACCCCCGCTGGGCCGGGAAGGAGTAAACTTAGAATATCCGGTAGTAACAGCTACCGTGACCCTGTCATAGACGGACATAAAGAATAATCTAAAGTAGATCCCCCAAGTGTGTACTCTAACCTAAAAGCTAATCGGATACCGAGGTAAACCGGTAGTAATGCTTGCTCGCTTGTAATACCACCAGCATACGACAACAGTGATTCGTGGACGTTCAGTCTCTAGACAGCGCTCCAAATAATTTAACATTGCTAGTGTGAGATTTGACACATCCTAGTGGGTATCGCTGACGTATACCGACTATCCGAGTCAGCATAAAGAAAAGCGGGGCTCGCTTCCCACAAATTGTAAAGCTTAACCAGCTGAAACGAACTCTAGAACCTATGCGAAGAAGGTTCTAGGACACTTGGATGCATAAGTCAAAAAACCGAGAATTACCCGTACGTAGGCCGAGAAGGGATTTATTAACATAAATGATAATACGGGTATTAAGGGAGACTAAGCGTTTGTCGACCCCAAATTACTCTTTGGCCTGGTAAGATCTTTTAAGGTATTGGGGAAGAAACATCTACTACTGTAAGTCGGTAACAAATATACTATTGTCCTCGAGAGCGCATTAGGTATCGCAAGCTGTTTAAACCGGGCGTTCCCGAAAGAAAGTCTAAGGAGAATCAAGACCCAACCCCCGGTGCTAATTGCTCACAGGACCTTGTGCTGCTATTCCCAGGTGAATGCCTGAGACTGGATTTGGCCTTTTTTTCTTCTTTTGACAAATGCAGAGAAAGGGATTGCTTTTTTCCCCTCCCTCCCTTCTTTGCATAATAGAGGTAATAGGTTTGTTGGATTTTATCGGAAACTAAATATAGACTTGGGTTCAAAAACCGTGTACTCTTCGTTCCAGATAAGTCCATCGGTAATTCCATCAAGCTGTCACGACCAATTAAATGACTGCAGAAAGTCATTATTATTTACTACTCGCAATGTCGAAGCGTTTTTAGAAAAGAAT
>Ga0307507_10003819_pt1 | contig 28153 bp, 23 predicted proteins | sample 7_EM_MG_FD_207223 | JGI IMG/M metagenome (GOLD analysis project Ga0307507, IMG submission 207223) | Populus trichocarpa ectomycorrhiza microbial communities from riparian zone in the Pacific Northwest, United States - 7_EM | ecosystem: Host-associated > Plants > Roots > Unclassified | place...
GTCTCAGATCGTGGGGCTTGTCGTCCTTCCTAATGACGGCCGTCCTAGAAATTCAAGGACGAGGACGGACTACGTTTTGCCGTCCCGTCCGGTCCCGGGCTCTTGGCAGTCCCCACGCCGGGCCCTACGGGGGCCCCGGACGGCTGAGAACACTGGTGCTGGGGTTGAAAATGTGTTTTTTTTCAAGTGCCATTTCTAGTCGATCGGCTAGTTTTGTATGCAAAAAGGCGTCACACACACCAAAGCCTTCTACTTGAAAAACTTGCATATATCTTTTTTCAACCTCGGGACTGAATGCCTCTAATTTTGTCAATGTACCTTTGAATCGCTCGTGGAGTATAACCATTTAAATTTTGGCCGACAACCCTTCTTGGGCCACGTACTCTTGCTCGCGCTCAAAGTCTAACTCTGAAAACTGGAATGTGTGTTGCTAAAGGAGGAGTCCAGAAACAAAAGAAAAAATGCTGTCAAACGAGACACATCGCTTCTTGCAGGAGCCAAGAGTCATTCTCCATATATGTCCTTAATATGTTAGCTCTTTGGAACGGGCGATTCGTGCACCTCTTGTCGGGAAAATGGAGCAAAGGATTGCAAGGCGGTCACTACATAAATGAAGCTTATTACGTGCATTCAATACCCCAACTGGGTAATTTGATACTGGTGGCCAAACCATATCGATTTTAGGAAAAATGTAAACTAACTACTTAGGAAATAGAAACCTCTCGCCTCAAACCAGAGGAACCAAGAATGGTTCACTCTTACACTAACATCAAAGGTATGCTACCAACATGTGCACAAATGCCGATATATGCCTTCTCGGTTAGTTATGAAAACTTGTATCGGTCCACTAGTACCAGCATCTCACTGATCCGATTTTTTTATTAAATGGTCCGAGGAGTCCATACCCGGGCGAAGTAAAAGGACCCCACCAAATATCCTTACAGTTCCGTCCAGTGTAAATTACGCAGTAGGTACCTTGTGAGAAAGGATATCAGTAGAGTTCATCAGAGGAATTCTTGGATAGGGTGATAATACCTGGGTCGGGGTGGAAAGAGCTAACGTTCTGACACCACCATGGGGTCAAGTTGATACAGCGGCCTCTGGGGATATTACAGATGTATACAGATATACCAGTAGATTTACTAGAGTAGGTTGATTAGGTTAAGGGGAAAGGAGAATACAGAGCAATGCATCGCTTACGGGCCAATGGTCACCCTAATACACCCAGGGGTTCTCTTTTCCAAGCTCTCCTATTGTGGAAGTTAGCTACTGTCCACCGGGCCTAATTGACTGAACATGGTTTTCTGCTTACGAGGTCTCTAGCTACTACACTGCCGGTAGGAGCGGGAACGTCGCCTTCTTTAGGAGTGATAGTAGGCCCAGTGGGGAGGGAGTCCGGGGCTCCTGCGATGGTGGCCAGGGTTTCCGTATTTTCGAACACAGCGCTAACATCAGGCGGGGGGGTACCCACGGCATCGACAACATCGACAGGAGTAGCCATGCCGCCGACCGCGAGAACAGTGGCCAAAAAGGATACGAGGAAAACCTTCGCCTGCATTTTGAATGAACGGGGGGTTGAAGAGCGAAATAGGCTTAGGGAGTGGATGTTAAAGCCGTTACTAGATAGTCAGAAAAGCTAGTGATGGTGATAGTGTGGGATGGAGGAGGGAGAGGGTCGTTTTATACTTGAGATCCGAGCTACGAGCAAGTAGAATTTGATATAGCCACCCCAACTATAACTTCCATTCATTTGAGGGGAACATCGACATTGTGAAGCCCCTCAGTAATATTTGCATCATTAGCACTGCTATAAGCTATGGGCCAAATCAACTCACAACATGTGAGGAACGCTCAGTCAAACAAGCAATCAACCTCAATTAGTCTCTATGCATACGAATACGGATTGAACCCAGAAATGAGACAGATAGCCTACCTCCCCAACTGGGTATCCCTACTTTTGTACATCACGTGATTTTGTGGTCTCTTAAATTGGGGTTTTAGAGTGGCCCGCTAAGATGAAGGGTGTGGTAGCCTGACAATTGCTGAAGAGGTTGCTTTCCTGTTAGAAAAGTTGGGGAAATGGGGTTAATCGATCCCCATAGGAGGTTAAGGCGGCTCTCGCACAAGTTCAGTCGTCTGTCCGGCTGAAAAAACTGGTGCCGTCCTTACAACCCTTTTCCCCAAGGAATCCGAACTTCTCATTATTAACTACACCGAAGATTTCCTACATGACACTTCTGGGTTTGGGAGGGGAGTCTGCAAGGACATTGAAGGTCCCACTGGTTCTGCAAAGACAGGTGGTACAGCTATCCCTACAGGAAACTATGATTCTCTAAATACAGCCAATCTTTCGTTTCTCCATCTACTTAGGTTGAACCTTTGGTAACTTAAGCCGCAACAATTAGCCCCTAGAATTGAAACACGGAGAGGGAGAGATTGTAAACAACTATTTTATTACAACCCGACTTTATTAGTTTACTATTATGCCCTACAATTTATATCGCCTGTGTATATTCACTATAGCACCATAAAGCTATAAGAATCAAAAAATGTGCTATGTTGTTCAACTTGCGTCTACTGGTGAGGTTTCGTGTTTTTTTGCTTTTGTATTTTTTTCAGAGCGGCTGAGCAGCTCCCTTTGTTTCTATGCATTTCGCCCTTTTTTCAAAGCAAGGAATTCTGAGCTACATACCACATTGCTTGATTATTTTAGTTTTTACGGTATTCGCTCAACAGCACCTTCAGAACGGCAATTGCTTAGACATGAGGTCCCTAACAAACAGTTACTATACAACCACCTCCTTTAGCCAGAGCTCCACTACAAAACCCAATGCTCTCTATAATTAGTTATTGCCATGTCAACACTTTATAAAACGCGTCCCTAGAGAGAACATACCACTAGGGGCTGAAGTTAGAGGCAACTGCTCCTAGAAATTCCTACTAGAAGAGAAGGCGAGTTTTGCTACGAGGCTTGCTGCGTACACAATATCGAATGGGTTCTCGAGAATGGAGTCATGAGGTTGCCTTCTGATAAGAAGCTAAAGCCGGTGCCCATGCAGTGCCCGCAGTACGGGTACTCTTCTTCCAACCCTAAACCTAGCAATCCCATATTACATACCGTAAAAACCTAAACATTTGAGAATCTTGCTAGGACGTTAGAGTTACCTCTCTTAGTAAGGTCCGTGGTATTCTTTCTTTTTCCTTCTCAAGTGAGTTGAAGGAGAAGCAAATCATCACATAGAATCACTGATGGAATACGAGCCTGCAAATTTCCCAGGACCATTCCTCTTACGTCACATATCCTTATTCGTACTCCCCCACAAAGCCTAATTCTATACTCGGTATTTTCTGGCTTTTGTAAAAACGACTAGGTGCGCATATGCTGCCAAGGCAACTCTCCCCGCAGAGAAGGAATTGATTCAGCACTTTGGTACATTTGCCTATCTACTAAATGCGGGCGTATGCGGGCGTTTTCACGAACCTCAGAAAATTATGCGTAAAATAAAATGAAGATTGGTGAAAGGAAAGCTCCCTTTCCCCCACCAAACAAATGTGGTTATAGGGCACGGATTAGTTCCTACAGGAGCGAAAAAGTGATATCTTGCGGGTGTTGTTAATTTGTTAATCCCTTGGAGCTAGCGACTCGACACCTTTCCCTAAAGAAATGGTCCAAAAGATGGTAAAACAGTTATTCGGTGATCCCAAGCGGGTAGTCCAGACCATGGTCTGGACCATGGATCTGTAGTTTGGCTAGTTTGACCGTGTGTTTAAAAAGTTTGGGTAGCTTGGTCAAAAAAAACGACCGCCGCAAAAGCCCGGCGGCGCCCCGGAAACCGCCAGGCCGAACTCTAAATTTTACCCCGGCTATCGACACCAGGGGCTCAGGCCATAGCCGTGAGGTGATTCAAAATTTCAACCCGGACTGCATGCCCTGCAGTCTGCCGATATTTGTGAACGGCTGGTAGGCTTTTCACAGCTAATCACTCAGAATGCCCTATTTTTTAGCATTTCACGAACCGTGCCGGGCTCGATGTGCATGAGAACTATGAGATACAAGTGGTGCTTAGCTTCTCTATCTGTTAATTTGAGTGCAACTTGTTCGCATCAAATTGTTGAAATGCTTGGTGATTCATAAAGTATTCGGATGAACTGGTGCCAAGATGTCCCCACTTACACCTGAACCCTAGAGCCTTAGCGCCAATTCATCCAAATACTTTATGAATCGCCAAGTAGAGGCATTCAGCTTCAGAGCTGAAAAAGTGTATTTCGAGTGCCAAGTTTCCGGTAGATCAGCAAGTTTTATAGTGCCGGAAAACCAAAACGTGAACCAGAATTTCCATAGTCTTCGTTCTTCAAAAATCAGCCCTATTGAATACTGGATAAAGACAAAAAGACCACTATAGGATGCGGGGGGTTTGTAGTAATCGTGTAGTGGTTTTTAAATATCAGTTAGTCACAAAATAAAGATGATTTTGATAGTAAAAAACGGTGGTTTTTCGCCTATAGACATTAAACTATCCAACACAACAAGATGGTAATGATCGGACCAAAGATCGCTTAGTGCGATTCATGAGTAAAAATCGTGGTTGCGCACACCTCTTGTGCAGTCATAAACTCTCAGCCATTATCTTGGCTGATTAATCGATTGGATCTGGGCACAGGAGCTAGTGCACTTTTTGGTTTTCCACACTATGCAAAAGGCCATAATTCGAGTGCACACCAAAGTTTTTCGACTCGAAAAGCCTGCATTACCTTTTTTCAATCCTGAGGCTGGATGCCTCTAATGAACCACTGAAATCTCATAATTCTCATGCACGCCAAGCCCCAACCCCGTTCGTTATTTGCGAAAAAATACGAGTACGGTACTGGTATGAGAACAAAGCAAAGAGCTCACAGTGCTATTATTATTTCAGCGACCCCCACCACTTGTAGTCGATTAATCTTAGCCGGGATTTTCGCCAGCTTCATCCACACCAATTTGTGGCTTTTCTCTCACTACCATATTATTGATATTATCTCCAGGATTTAGATACTAACGCGATAGAATTAAGATCCAGATTTCCTCCTCCGACATAGGAGTTTCTAGTACCGTACATGCCACCCACAAAACTCCGAGTACGGCCGAAATAACCCCTGCCATATCATATCCATAAGCCACTACAGCCTTAGTGGCCAACACTACTAAACTATCCTCTGGGAGTAGTGCAAACCACAAACTGTTAAAATCTTCGCAAAGGTTCCATATCTTCAACACGACTACGACAATGGGTGTTTGGATTAGGAGAGTTATGTTTTGGAAAGAGTTGCGGAATATGAGAGTTGAGGTGATTATTATTATTATTATTATTATTATATATCAGTACACTTATAGAGCCTGTCAGCTATGAAGTGGTATATACAATATGTGACCAGGGCACACTGGTCTGCCGAAGATTCCATCTCACAGAGGCCCTACCAGCTGCTGAGCAAATACCGAAGTCCAAAAGCCTACACGAGTGTTGCGTCTTTACCATTACTTCGGTGTTGATTCTCCAGTATTCTTTTTATCGCTGTTCATGTTTTTACCCTTGCCGGCTAGTATAATCCTCCTCGATCTCACTCGCCCACCCAATATCCATCTTTCCTTCCCCTCCAGAGTTTTCCTTCTCTTTCCCCACTTGTTCAGTTCGCCTTTCTTGACTATATGAGTCCTTCCTGCTCTCACTTTTCTTTCTTGGGGCTGCTTTTGCTTCTTCTGGTGTACGAGTCCGGTATTCCTGTAGTTCTTTATGTGTAGCACAAACATAAATGTGGTCGGGTGCATGTGTACACTCGTGTCCAACAAGTCCTTATAGCGCTCCGGCGCAACTGCAGAACCACCCCAACCCTTCATACAAACAAAAACAAAAAAAAGTAGACAACTCAATTATGAAAACTATAAAAGTAGAACTAGTAAAGTTTAAGAAAACATTATTACCACTTGGTATGACTTCCATTTGCATCTAGTACAGCCTGCAGTCTCTCAGGCATCGTCTCAATCCACCATCCACCTTCTCTTGAGGAATTAAATCTCATTCCTTCTTTGCTGCCTGAAATCATTCAGCAGCACTGTGAGGCCTTCTTTCCAACCTGGAGAATCGCTTTCTAAGTGCTCTTTTGAGTAGTGCCCAGGGGTTCTCAATAGGATTGAGATCTGGTGAGTTGGGTGGCCAAGGAAGATTTTGATAACCATAATCTGCTTGCAAATTTCGATTTTCCACACCAGCATGGCAGGGTGCATTGTCTGCAGCAAGGTAGATGTCATTAGAAGGTCCATCTAGACGTTCTATGAAAGGGATAAGGTAGTGCTGGTGGATCTCAGTTGCATATTGGTGGGAATTGAGGCCAAGTCTGTCTCTTGGGCCTGTCCTTTCCTCCTTCCCCCTCTTCCTCACAAGAATTAACTCAGTCCTTCCTCCCTTTACTATTCCAGCCTATACCCCAATACTAGTCCTCCCAGACTTAAAGCTAGGCTTTAAGTTTTTTTCTTCCAGTTCTTCTCCAGGTCTAACTCTGATCTTTCTACCAGCAGGATTTGGATCATAGATGATGGTAGCTTCATCTACCAATACAACCCAATTCCATGCCCTCCTCCCGTTCCTCCTTCTCCTAGCAAACTCCTTTCTCTTCTCCTTTTGTCCATTCCTCCAAAAGGGCCTTTTTCTGGGCCTCACAAGCTTAAAACCAGCTTCAGAGATAATCTTATCAACAGTGCTCTTACAAAGACCAATATTGGCCTTTTGGGTAATGTCTCTTAGTGCTAAATAAGGCTTAGCATCAATAATATCCCCCACTATCTGTCTTTTTTGGTCTGTAATAGTTGTTGGTCTGCCAGATCTGGTGGCATCATGGATGTTTCCATCTCTTTCTTCAGCCCTTTTGACTACTGATTGAACAGTTGCTTTTGAGATACCCAGAACCTTAGAAATTTTTTTATACACCATATATCTGTGTGTTTATATAAGGTATAAATTTCTTTATTCCTGTCTTGTCTGGCTCTTTTAATATGTAGTGGAGGCATGGTAGAGGGGGGTTGTTGTCGGGAAGTAGGGTAACGGCGTTGCGCCGCAGGGGTATGAGAGCTTTATGGACACCGGTGTACTGTCACCAAAGTACAGTAGGGCTACTGTAGGTGTAGGTAGTTGAGCAGGTGCTGCCAGGTAAAGGGTGGAGTTGGAGGTTTGAAGCTCCTTGTTAAGAATATCAGATGACTCGCATGGAAAGGCGAAATATAAAATCTTCCACTTCCATATGGTTCTCTTTGTTGATTCTTGCTTCACAGAATGGTAGACAATGAAGTAATAATTTGGATACTGAAATCAAATGTGCTATATTGTCAGAAGCATAGAAAATAAGGTTACCCCAGTGGGACTGTGTAATTGATACCACTCTAGCGGGACATGCGTTAGGAGGACTCTTGTTGATTGCCTCTAGAAGGTCTAGTAGGTTGCAAGTTGTAGGTACTGGTTGAGAAACCACGACTATGAACCTTGTAGTATGATCGATTGCTTGGTGCTTTTGAACTTGGACTACTGCTAGTGGTCGGCACGGCGCAGAGGGACCTGCTAATGCCGGTGGGCGAATTAAGACATATGAGGCATGTTTCTTGGCTTGTAGAGAATTTCTGGACAGGAGCTCATCGATGTTGAGCTCAAGTGGATCTATACAGGTCTCATTTGCTGTATTTTCACGCTTGAGGTCCTCGGGGGTTGGGAGTTCTGATGTATTTCTTAGTAACGGGTCATCTGATACACCAGACTCTTGGTTGTTGATAATTCGGCTTAGCTGATTTATGGTCTTGACTAGCGGGGTTTTTCTCTCTCACCCATAGGACTCTCAGGATCTTGATCAATTTCGTTTATTGTGTGTCTAGCAATGCGCATGCATGGTAGATAATCTGGCGTGGAAATTGGTGTGTGGATCAAGCTCGACCGGGGGTTCAGAGGCAATAATCTTTTGATATCTGAGGAGGATGGTGAAGGGTAATGGTTTATCTTTAGCTAGTGGTGAGAAATTGAAGCTTTCTGTTGCTGGTAAGAATGGAGACTGGAGTTGGGTTTGTGAAGGATCAGGTTCTGGAGGTTGGGTAGGCTTGGTAGATTTTCTAATGGCCGGAGTAGCAACAGGAATAATATCCGCTACCTGTTCTCCAGTCTGAGGGCTGCTCTGGACTCTTTGTCACTTTTGTGCTCTGGTCAGGGGTCTTGGTGGTAGTGTGTGTTGGGTCTCTGCTTCCCTGTTTGGGATGTTGCGGGCGGCTAAAGGTCGGTAGAAGACATAGTAGGAAGACTACCAGAACTAGAGAGTTGACGTGATGGTGGTCTGGAGGATAGGTTGGCTGCAGTGGTGGTGCTTTGAATGCAGTCAGGAAATGCACTAGGGTGTGCCAAAGCTGTCTGACTATGTTTAGCTGGAAGATGGAACGAACTGGTATTGCACTATAATGATAGCGAAAAAGGGAAAGGTATCAGGAATATTCAGATATAAAACACTCTATAAGTAGTTGAATGAAGGCAAGGAATGAAAAGCCAAGCTGTGTTCATAGGTTGTGGGTGTGAAGTGGAAAGGAGATGATGATGAGAGTGAAGACTTGAATAAAGAAGCGGAAGAGCTTTTCTTGTATGAGAGATTTGTGTATATATAGGACTTTGCTGGTGGCACAGAAAAGAATAAGGACCACAATACTCTCGATCAATCATAATCTATTTCCTTTATAAAGTCACTTGGCAGTGAGAATATCCCGGGTTTCAAGTCTAGGGACATCAAGCTCCCCTACTCTGCATGACTGAACCTTCCCGAATAGACTAAATATATAGCCCCAGCTGTTGCAAGTGGGACTTACACCCCCCCCCAATAAATAGCCCGCCGTCGGGGGCAAATCTCAAGCCAGTGACACCCCGAGATGGCTCTAAATTCACCCATGATATCGTAGATACTAGTGCTATAACCATGCACGCTAAATGATATTTGACACAGATTGCACTGAGGTCTAGTATGCAAAATCAGATTCTCACAGCAACTGGAACTTCACTAATTCTATAACTTAATGTATGGGGAAGCGGCTCACGACCGGGATCTCGCTCTCCGATAGCAACCACTCAAAAATCAAATCTACACTTGATTCCTTCAATGAATAAGCGAGATATCATTCTGGAAATCTAGCTAAATATAGTTTGAGATATAGAGAAGCAGGAAATCCAGTTGGTATTTCTTACTGATAGACCTTTACTTTGGTATGCTGGTTTTGAGGTTGCCTATTTTGGGAAAGAGTTGCAGAGGTGGCTCCAAAGATACTTCCCAAGCAGTTAATATATCAAATACAAGACATAGGAGCACTTATTATTTGCTTAAGTACATAGTGTTATTGTTGGTTTCCACTTTCTTGACTAGTATTTTAAGAAATATGGTATTTGAACCCGTTTTGAATAAATTGAGTATTCAAGATGAACTCTTTTTTCCAACTAAAGAACAACCTCCAGATTCTGATTCGCCATATTTAAAAGTACTTTCTAACAAATTTTCAATATGTTATCATTTCTAGTTGTGCATATAATAAATTAAAAATTTGATTTTCTAGTTGTGGACAAGGTTAGTCCCACCTGGGTGCTGAGCCGAAACCCTATAAATTATGTTAAGATGTGATTAAAATAAGATCAGCAGATGAAATACCAAGAGTTACAGAGAACTAACCCACAATAAAGCAGGAAATTGCACCAATGACAGCAGCGCTCCCACACCAATTCGACTATTATGGAAACCAAAGAATAAATGAAGCATTTAATGTAAATACAGTGACTAGACATAAGTCTTGGTGAAAGTTTAGTCAGCTGGCGGCTAAGTGAACATAAAACTACCGCCTGCCATGTAAAAATCATGTATACACGGCCACCACCTGTCACGTTACATCTCTCACAATAATGCCTACAAAACAAGTTAATTGCTACTGGTATAGTCCTGAAATGTAGTACTGAGATAGGACGAATACTGGGAAAGCCATTATAAATATTTCCTTCTTCTCTGGTTGTGGGATAATTTCCACTGTGGCAGACCTAGTAGGGCACTCCTGGTCTAGAGTTCGGATTTTCTAGCATATAAATCTGATCCTCAATGTCTGGAAAATAGAACCCAATTTGGCCAACCTGCCATATTGAGTAGCCAATAACAGTGAGGGATCTTCTGCCTAGCCTTCAGTGATCGAGCAATGACCAGATTATAATTGCGCTACAGTAATCATGATACCCCACATCTGGCTATCAGAACTATCCATAATGGTCTCAGCGAGGCCAATATATCTCGAAGAGGCTATCTCTGAAGAGGCTTAAATTGCAGGACAGACAGGCTAACTCTAGACTAGAATGTGCTTTGGCTAGAAAGAACTAGACAATCAAGGATATTTGGAGAATTCTCTATAGCAATAAATCCACGGTGTGACAATCAGCAGATCCTCACAGGGTTTGGGTGTTTCACATGCCTGAGGACAGCTGGCTTACAACCTGTATTCAGCATACAAGAGCAAAGGCAATTGGGATAGAGCTGACGCTTGGGTGCTACTTGGAGTGAAAGAGATAGGGTCCATTAGTCTCAAATAGGGAGGCAAGGATAGACAGATATGTCTAGATTCTGATTTATATTGTGTTTTGGGGCAGGTAATGCAGGATATCAGAGAGAATGTTGGCGATTCTGTATTTCAACAGGAATATACGGATGTTCATACAGCTCATGACCGTGACACACACCAATGGCTTGATGATAACTGAATAGTTTTGGAAGATAATCCCACTTTCTCCTAATCTTAACCTGATTGAGCACCCCTGGAGGCAACTTAAGCACCGCCTTTATAAACAATATCCCGACATCTTAGACACACTAGGTAGACCTGATCAAGTGTGGACAAGGTGGGACTAGCTGTCAAAAGATTATCACGTATAGCTAACACTCTACGCAATAGATTAAGAGCAATCATAGCACTTGTCTAGGAGATGGTTTCAGATAGCTTCTTTGGGAAACCGTGGAAGTCCATACCCTCACAGGCGGCTGCAGTTATTGAGATATAAGGACGTTATACTAAGTACTAGTGCTATCTATTTTTAATTTTTAATGTTTAATTTAATCACTTTTGTCCAGGCGGGAGGTCATCACACAATGCCCTGGTGGCGCACAGACAGTGTTTCAGATGGCGCGAGCACCAAGGCTTATGTCTAGTGACTGTATATCCAAGAATACTTAGTAGTAATTAATATTTGATCTAGAAAAATTTCCTTATGTAGTGTTGAAAGTGTAAGGTGATAAGGAGGGTTCTGTTGCCGTACCAGAGTAATAAATTGAGGGATATTCGAAAACCGCAAACTTCCTCCTCTCTCTATCATGATATCTAAAACCTATTTGAATATTATTATTTTTAAATGGTGTGGCCCAAGCCTGAAAACCAACCAGATATCTGTAGATGTGAGCCACCCCTTAACAAAATAATAACCTTTGATAAAGAATATACCGAAAGCCTACCGGCGCGGCCCCATGAAGCCGGCAGGCTTCTTCAAAGCCTGGCCTGAAAAGCCCTGGTCAGTCTCACTTTGGCCTGGCGGCCTGCGAACACTGACTATTTAACTAATCTTTAACTATTACAGCCACCTCCATAGTAGAATACATACACTTCAACCTCTCCTCCCGTCAGTACTTGCTCACAATCATAGCACCTCCATCACTTTCTCTTAAATATTAATTTCAACTATGTATTCTACCCTCTACTTACACTTTTGATTTTTTTTCTCTTGGTTTTAATAATAGTGGGGTTGGTTGGTGGAGTGTTGTCATGGCCGAAATCCTCCACCCTTCGTTGAGGCGCGGTTAATTTTGTGCACGGACAATATTATAATATTATGATAGACTCTAGTGCTAACCGGCTTAAATAGTTTATTAGTGCACATTGTTATTACTATAATAGTATCTACGATATCGTGCCTGAATTTACCGCCTGCCACTAGCCCTGCTTGCTTAAGATGTACTTGGGAAGGCAGACCTTTGGATCGTCAGGGAAATTAGCCGGAGCCTGCGTGTTCGATAGATTCCGCTCAAAGAACCAAGCAATCATTAAACAATCTGTGACGTAGGGTATTGGAAAAATCCCTCTTTACCTGAACTGCTAGTCCGAAACCTAGCACTCCCCGATAAGGCCGTAGGGAGAATCAGATTAGTTTCAAAGTATTATCTGATAATTATCATAGTAGAATCCAACTCTAGACCCTACCTATAGGAGTATATTACATTTGCAATCGGCAGGTTATGACGGTACCTGTAGGGGGAAAAATAAAACAAGAAGAAGAAAGTAGATTTTTTGCTTCCTTTGATTTTGGGCGAGGGAGCACGGGCAAATCCCGAATGCTAAATAAACACATGGATTTTTGGCCAAACTGTACCTATCTATCTTACCGCAAAATCTAGATCCATAGAATAAAGCTAACCTCTAAAATTGGTGTGTCCTTTCCTTACTTAGCCGAGCAGCTGTGGTATATTACTCCAGCCATTATATCCAGATGAACCAAAAGGAGCGTTTTAAGGCAAAGACATCCCCAGTCCAATAACAAAAGAATGATTCACTGGAACTTACTTTCTTTGTTTTCCTGTCATTTTCCTGTTACATCCACCACTGACGAGGAGGTAGACTTTCAACCTTCTTTTTAAATATTTGTATAATATTGATTGCCTTTTAGGACTTTGAAATACGGTGACTAGTCGATATAACCCTAAGCCTACTCCTTCAAGTGCTCTTGAAGGAGTATGATAGGGAAAATTGATCCCTAGATCTTTCTCTTTTATTTATTATGACACTATTTTGACTCGGACCCCCCCCTACGGCCCGGGAGAAATGATAAGTTACGCTGCTATTAGAATACTCCTTAACCGAAGGAAAAATTAACTATCTAATATTCAAGCTTGCAGAATCCTGTCGTTAGAGCGATGACAGGATAACTCGCATAAGTTAGACCGTATAACACAAAATGTTGACTCGAATTATAGGCAAAAGTTTTGTTTAGCAGTCTTCTTGTGACAAGAAGGGTACAGTACGGTACGTCCCTCTGAGTGTCGAAGATGAAAGGGCTGAAAAGGGCGAAATGGAGAGGGGGCAGAAGAGAAATAAGAAATAGAAAGGGCTTCTCGAGAGCGGTCATTATTGTTGTTGTTGGAGTGGCAGAATCAAAGGAGCTGCAACGAGCAAGAGGGAGAGAAGTAGATGGTACCTGGGGTCGAGCAGGTATATAGAGGAGGTTCTGGTATGGTGCGAATGTAGAGTAGGTTGATATGGGAGGGGAAGGGGCCAAGTCCTCTGCTACTTGAGCAATGTATGCGCAGGGAACTTGGCGCACGGCACTCGCACACGAGAAACAAATAGGAAACAAATAAAAACGAAATAACAAAAAAGAGAAATAGTTGGAATAGAAAGATAAAATACTTGAGTAATTAGATAAAGCGAGACCCAGAGAGCGGTACGGGTAGAAGGGGCCGTGGCTATCATTTTGACTCTGTCGGAGGATGGAAAATGTCTTGCCCCCGTGTGTCCTTATCCGAGAAGCAAGTCAACAGGCGACATCCGTTGATTGCCGCACACGTTCACAGATGTACAAAGTTCAGACCGTGGCTAATATTAGCTGTTTGACCGCACATAGTACGCACATCGTCACTGAGGAATACTGAGGCGGTATGGTACCTCACTAGTGGTTAATCCTGTCTTAGATATAGGGGGGTAGTACAACATCCGCTCCCCCCGCGCGATCTCGTGGAGTATCACACGAGATCTTCCTTATCCGATAAGGTGATCACTCCTCTGGGTAAAAGTGCCGATTGCTTCACTTTGTTCGGCGGGCGCGCTTCATTCCGGGTATCCGCTTTGCTCAGGGAACTGGGGTAGCAAGTAAATTTAAATTCTCAAGGCCTGTAGTGTCGGAGCGCTTAATAAGAGAAGAAGTGCATGGGGGGCCCAAGTTAAGTGAGGTTGTGATCGGTCCGCTCATTCTGGTTATCTAAATGCGGCCTACCACCGAGAGATACGGCTTCAGCGGAGTGAATTTACACGAACCTACATAGCGCACCCCGCGAGTTTATTCCGTCAATGCCTGCCAAGTTATCCTTCCAGTCTGCTGACGCATCACACATACTGAAATCAGTTTGCAAAATACTCGTACGAACAACTTCAATTCCGCTTGTATTTCCCCCTTCCTAAATTCTTCCTCCTTCCTCCCTCATTTTCATCTCCACCTACACCCCTCCCACCCCATCCATCAAAATTTGCTACTCCTCGCTATCGATTATTTTTTTAAAAAAACCTCACACTTCTCATCGTATCGTATCATGCCATCCCTTGCAGGTTTGTTCATGGAATTGTCAAGTTTAAAAATATCCTATTTACTAACCTCCGGTTATTGCACTATTCAGGGTTCCTGGACAAATAGTGCGGTCCAATTGCCACGCTAGTGGGTGGTTTTGGTGCCGCTGTCTTAAGAATCATTCACCTCCGTCTCAACCGCCGCCCGCGCACCTTGCCCGCAGACACCACAATCGAAGACGCCCCTGACGATGAAATCACCGCCCTTCGAGAGGAGCTTGATTTGGAGAGAGCACGTGGTCTGCTACTCCAAGAAAGGTTGGCCCAACGGGCATCTATAGTTACCGAGCAACAATGACTAGGAGCATCGCTACGGTGGGGGGGGTATGGATTTGCTCTTTTTTTCGGGGGGTGGGATTGCTTTTTCCTGTAATGGGGGCTGCTGCCTCCTTTATTGCCGGCGTGGCTGAGCGGGAGTATCAGTTAATAATCAATGTTTATTGATAAAAATAGCACTACCGTGTCATGGAATTAATAGTGCTCGTCCTCTTCGTTCCACGTGGCTGCCTTCGTAGTTTGATTGTACAAGGGGGCACCGATGATGAGGAGCTCTCGTGGGTGGCAAGTAGGATTGTGTGCGAGACTTGTGTGATATGCTAGTAATTATGGTAGGAACTCATAGACATGACGCCTCATCCGACCGTGCCAATAGTAGCCACAAGAGTGATACCGGTATTAGTTTTAACACAGGCTGCCCATTGTTTAATTGGAATGTTCTTGGCACCTATGGTGAGCTGTACCTACGACTGTATTTTAACAGACCCCCGCTCTTCTTTCACTATACTCCGCTTTTCTTCCTCTCCCAGCTCCCAGGAGTGTCATCAATCAACCATACTCAGCAACTCCTGCTCCTCAGTAGTAGAACAGCAATAGAAAGTCGGATATGTCTGAATATACCATCAACGATAGTAGCAACCGCCTCAATACGACGAATTCTTATAATAATACCGCCTGGAACAACTGTACCGCTGCGGATGATCTGTCTCCACTCTTAAAGCGGCTTTCGCCCCCCCGGATCCCAGTTTACGACATTCCGACATTCAAGAACGCCGTATGGGCAAGGTCGGGAAAGGGCTCATGGGGACTGAGGAATTCAGAAGATGGTGCGGATTGAATGGGGGAGTTGACGATGATAGGGTAGTTCTGTTTTGCTATGGAAATCCGGGGGGTTAGAAAGGCGTTTATTAGGTAACAAGGATTACTTTCGGGAGAGAGGAGTGAACCTGTGCTAATAAGCCGCGATGATAGTCCGCTGATGGCGGACCGGCGGAGCGACCTGGCTAAAGAACAACACATAGGCGTTACTTGCTTTTACCTCGACTTTGCGGCGCGAAAGGAGCAGACCGCCACTAGTCTGCTGGGTTCCATACTGAAACAGGTGATCAGTGGAACGGAAAGAGGTCCGGAGAATATATGGTGGGCCCTATAAGAGCAGAAAAAAGGCCGTTAGTAGATGCAAACTTGGCGATATCGCGAAAACTCAGCAACTCAGCACCTCCTCACAACCCACATTTATGGTGATTGACGGACTGGACGAATGTACGACCGTGCAGCCATTACGGCTCCTTAGTTCATTAAAAGAAACCCTCGAGAAGTCCCGGGAAGTCCGTGAGATATTTGCCCATGATTGAAGCACCCCTGGCTGGACGAGTGACAAGTATATCTTAAAGTCCCGCCAGAGACTTAATCATCAGATTCTTTAGTTTTATGCTAAGCGAGGACAAGACAACAGTGGACATGGATGAGGATCTAGAGGCAGAAATTCTGGAGAAGATTCCCGGAAGTGTATCGAAAATGTGGGTAGTGGTCGTGATGCTGAGAATCCAATCCCTGGGATCGACGGAAAAATACTCCTTGAGAGTAAAATGGATCAGCCGCGCCCCTGGTCTGCATGCATCCTTATCCACACTAATGAACCCTCGACAGTACTCCAACAATGTCGTTACCGAAGGGATGTTGCCGGCATTGAAATCCGTAGAGTCTGGCTCGGCTGCTAGTCCGTGGCAGAGATCGTCGGGGCTCAGTGGCTCTTCTGCATAATTAATCCATCTCAAAGTCCCCATCCCGTGTGCGGATTTATACCCACCCAGCGCTTTTATCCGTTCGATCGTCGCGTGGTAGATATCCTCGAACCCCAACAAATCTATCATATTGCTGAGTCCCTCCCGCCTCCGGTGTATCGTCGGCTCCCGCAAGATTGCTTCGATTCCTAAGGAAACGAGTAGAAACCTGTATATATCTATTAGCCACACTTCCTTTCTAAAATATTGTTCTTTATAGTAGGGGTCCATGCAAAAAGGGAACTCTCGAACCACTCAAGATCACTCGCCCTAGAGCTAACTTACTTCCGCCATCCAATAGCCACATATCCACCTAACTTCTTTTAAGAAAAGAAGAATCTCTGCGATTTAAGCATCCCGATGCCTCGTCCCTGCTCAATGGGCTGCACTGCGTTTCGTTCCTCGGGATTTTTGAGATAGTGGTCTTTTTAATTGACTCGGGATGTTGCGAACCGAACGGGGAAGGTTTTCTGGTGTGTATGCCGCTTGCATTGGCTGCCCGGAAGGGATATGAGGACGCTGTGAAAATGCTACTCGGGCGAAGAGGGCAGCCACGACAAGCCAGATAGTGGTGGCCGAAAACCGCTCCCGTATCCCGCTGAGGAAAAGGACACGGGGGAGTGACGAAAATACCTACCCGGGCGGGGAGAGGGCAAACCCGACAAGTCAGATAATCATAGTGGAACGCCGCTGTCGCATCCTGTTGAGAAAGGGAATAAGGGAGCGGTGAAAATACTACTCGGGCGAGATGAAGTCAGCCCCCAAAAGCTAGCTAACGATGGTAGAACCTCTCAAGTGGGCACCAAGTTCGTGCTATCAGGAAATGCAGGCCCTGTCATAGCCTTACGATGTCGTAATTCACGGTCCCATAGTTCAGGGGATAGTGAGCTCTGAGAAATCAATGGCAAAGAACATCTCAGTGCAGTTTACGGGAGGCCTCATAGCTGTTCGTGGTTGGGTCACCATACATTAAAACCGCAGTGCGGATGGATGCATTTAAAAGAGTGAGAACTGTGGCATTCTGCTAGAGAGGCATAAGACCGATTGCCATATTACACAAGAATTGATAGTGTTACAGGAATTAAAAAAAGAAAAGAAAAGAAAAGAAAGACAAACAATAACCAGGAAAGCATAGTTACAACGTGTACCCTCCAATTGAACACAGCATGTTCCACCCACATCCCACCCAACGACTGTACAGTGTACACCCACTTCAATTTTTGCGTGACGACAGCTCACGCAACCCTTTCCTCTCCCCCGCCCGAGCAACAATAAGTATACCCCTCCTCGACCGGTATATCGTAATTCCGCCTTCTCATGATTCTCCACCAAGATCCCGCACACACAGCTCGGAGCAGCCATCAACCACCGGGACAGGAAGCGAGCATACTAATTTTCTCTCATTCATTTTCTCCGCCTTGTGGTCTCATTGGCCCACTCACTCTTCCCCGTTTATTGGTTCCGTATCCTCTCTGGTGGCTTCCCTATTTGTGGGGGCCTGCGGTTCGTTCTTTATATTTCGGATGAGCTGGTATTCGAAGATTTCGTTGCGGAGCCTCGCTGTGGCAATCTCTGCCTGGAGGGTAACCAAACGGGTTTCACGAAGAGGGTCGGTGGTGAGGGTGGGGGTGGGGGTCGGGTGGTTGAAGAAAACATCGTAGAGGAGAACGATTAATGCCCCCCCCCAAGTTACTCAGAAGGATGGCAATCGGCGAGGCGTACTTTTCCAAGAATTCTATGATGCGTAATGGGGTCAAGTTAGTAAACGGAATACCTCAAACCCCCCCCACCGCTTAAACAAACCTAGGATTCCAGATGGCATGATTAGAAAATCCGAGAAATAAAAGATGTATTTTTAGTACTCGTTATCGTGATGATAATGATATCGGTTAAGAATGATAGAAAGATAATCGTAAGACGGTAGAAGTTAGATGATGATGGAGGAACGATGATGGGGGAAGGATAATGGAGGAAAAAAAAGGAAATATTTAAGGGAAGTACCGATACAAACAAACATCCACCGCCCATTCTCCTTGTCGTGACGTAGAGCACCGACGGTGGTACCAAGTTCAGGTATGCCAAGCTCTTCCGTTTAGATGACAGAAGTTCTCCGGCTACACCTTTTCCAGGCGAGGCAACTCCAACATTCCTAGCGAGATCCTCGATTATTCCAGTTCTTACGGTATTTATGATTTGAGACGATTTCAGAACATACCTGGTATTTCCCGCGGTTTCAATTCTTTTGCTGATGCTTTGAGGGTGAACCTCAAGGCACTGGCACTGCACTCTTTCAACATCGTGGGCCCATTGGCACAGTGAATTGAAGGGCGTGTTTTGCCGTATTCTGCTCAAGAAGTTTAGCACCTGCCTGGAGAGAGGGCGCGGAGTGTATCTTAATTTGAAAGGAGAAGATCGCATGAAGTGAACTGAACAGAGCATGAAGGAAATTTTTCACTAGTCTGCTGTTAACTTAACCCAGCCAGCAACACACTGTTATACACCTGGCATACGAGACGGAGAGGATTCAGCGTCCAAGCCCGTGCCTACCCGCTCCAGAATTGCATAAGTACACCCCCGCTGCAATAAACACCCCCATTTTGGAAAAACTCCAGTTAGCAACGACTTTATCCCCGTGTAAATTTACTCCGCTGAAGCGAAAAATTACCTACTTTACCGGGAAAGGCTGGAATGTGGAAGTAGATTTTCAGCTCCCTCCAAAATAATTTACCCCCGAAGCAGCCGACCAGTGTTCCCAATGGTCCTATTCATCTGTCTTAGGAGCAGGGCAGGCAGACCCAATGCAATAACCGACCTTTCATCAGGCGTCCTGTGTTCCCGGGTGTCCCGTATCCCTCTCTCGGTGGTAGGCCGCATTTAGATATCACTAGAATGAGTGGACTGATCGCAACCTCACTTAGCTTGGGCTACCCATGAAATTCTTCTATTAAGGCCTTGGGAATTTAATTAAGTTGCTACCCCAGTTCCCCGAACAAAGCGGATACCCGGAATGAAGCGTGCGCCGAACGAGGTGAAGCGATCGGCACTTTTACCCGGAGGTGTAATCACCATATCGGATAAGGAAGATCTCGTGTGATACTGCAAGACATCGCGTGGGGGCAGCGGATGCTATACGACCCCCCGATATCTAAGACAGGATTAACCACTGGTAAGGTGTCGCCTCAGTATTCTTCAGTGAGGATGTGCAATCAAACAGCCACTATTAGCCACGGTCAGAAGTTTGCACATATGAGAAAGTGCATGTGGCAACCAATCCCTTCGTTCGTATTCACGGAAGGAAGCTAGTGCTGAATAAGGAGTTAGCTATAAGCAGAATGGTAACCGGGCAGGATTACAAAGACTTTTGGGGGGGGACTTGACCAGATTGGAATGTGAAGCACTAATTTATTTCGGTAATTGGGAGAGAATATACACAGAATTTCTTGTTTACATCATGGCCATACTGAGTGATACTGATTTTGTTGTATTCTGAGCACTACACTACCTGCAGTGAGCAAGGTATTTCCTATCACAATCACGAAAATGAGGTAGTGCTACACATTTCAATAGCGTCTAATTCCTTATTTCTTTTGGGTTTGGTTTGCTCATTGAGTACTTCCTTTATGGCATGGTGTATTTCCTAGTGTGTTGCGAGAATGGTTAATCATGTGTCGCTCTCTGCGCTACGGCACGCTAATTTTCCGTGAATTTCGGCGTACGAACGAAGGGATAGATGTCGCTTGTTGACTTACGTCCCGGGTAATGACACGGGCGGCAAGACATTTTCTATCCTCCGACAAAGTCAAAAAGATAGCCACAACCCCTTCTACCCGTACCACTCTCTGAATCCCGCTTCAAGTATTTTATTTTTCTATTCCAATTATTTCTATTTTCTGTGTTATTTCGTTTTTGTTTACTTCCGGTTTGTTTCTCGTGCGAAAGTGCTGTGCACAAAGTTGTTGGCGCATACTGTGCTCAAGTAGCAGAGGACTTTGCGCCTTCCCCTCCCATATCAACCTACTCTACATTCGTACCATACATGAACCTCTACTCTATACTTCCTCGACCCCAGCCGCCGCCTACCCCTCTTGCTTGTAGCCTCTCCTTTGATTCTCCCACTCCAACAGTAACAACAACAATGACGGCTCGCAAAAAAACCTTTTTTTTCAATTACCTATTTCTCTTCTGCCCCCTCGCCATTTCGCCCTCTTCAACCCTTTCATCTTCGACAATCAGAGGGACGTACCGTACTCCACCTGCCTGTTCACGAGAAGACTAGTACTAAACCTAGTATTACTAGCAAGAATTTTTCCTAAAAGTTAAGTGAAAATTTTGTACATACCGCCTAACTTATAGAAGTCGTTTTGTTATCGTTCTAATGATAGATTTCCGCAAGCTCAGATATTAAATTTTAATAGTAAGTTCCCCCTTTAGATAACGAGTACTCTTACGGCAGGGTAACTTATCATTTCTCCCGGGCCGTTGGGGGGGGAGGGGGTTAAAAGAGCGTTGTATATAATAAATAAACGAGAAAGACTTGTTGGATGAGTGGCCCGTACCCTACAACACTCAACAAGACTTAGGGATCAATTTCACCTATCATACTCTTTCCGAGCGCTCTTGAAGGAGTAAGGTTAGGCTTATATCGACTGGTCACTGTATTTCCAGAGAAGTAAAAGGCAATCAATACAGTAATTTAAAGTGAAGGTTGAAATTCTAGCTCCCCGTCAGGGGTGAGTGTGTCAGCGGCCTAAGGGGAAAAAAAATAAGAGGTATAATAAGTTCTAATGAGTTGTGCCTTTGCCATTAGACCAGAGGATTCCCTTCCCCCTAGGAGGCTGCTTCTCTAGATATTGTTGGGTGAATGGCAGTTGCCGGGCTCAGGAGGGGATAGTCCCATTCAATGGCTCCAACTTCTACTTCAGGTACAGTATAGCCAGAAAATCTAGTGCCATTCAAAATTTGTGTTCGCCTTTCCCTGCTAACCCGGTGAAAGAAGAATCCGCTTTTTGGAGAAACGAAAAAGTGATTAAAACAATTCGAGTTTCTGTTTTTTTTCTTCTGCTACCCTGCCAACCGGAGACCTCACCATTATGTGTACGGTATAGATTCGGAATCTACCTCCTCCAGTAGATATACCCCTCCCACGCAGGATCCCTCCTATCCCCTGCGTGATGGATTGTTTAATGATAACTTTGTTTGAGCGGAAAGGGCCCTTGGGCCCTACTAATTCCACAGGGGTTAATTGATTCTTGACATGTTAACTACTGTGAAAGCTAGGAATTTTCAAATCATATAGCTGTAGGAATAGATCATTATAGATGCGTATCTTTCTATCTGTTTCTTTCAACCCGAGGCCAAGGACAGTGGTGCCCAACAACATCAACTAAATGTTCTATGCATTTCAGGAATAGTCTGAATAGACACATCTTTAAAAATAGGAAAATCATAAACATTAAGTCAATCGCTAATAGCCAACCGCAGGGGGCTTTCGTGTGCAAAGCGGCAATCACATGTGGAATATGGGTGATGGAAAGACTGTGGGCTTGGCTATTAGAAGGGCAGGATCTCGAGAGACTTGTCAATTATGGATGTATAGTACAGTACAGCCGAAGGCCGTCCGGAATGCCGAGATTGATAAGCCCGCAACGAGTAGATGCAGTAATGCCAAATTCACAACCATAATCCTGCCAGGGGCATTGCGTTTGGCTTTCAGGTCCGGTTCGGCGGTGTCAGGGGTGCTTCAGCTGTTATTACCATGTCGAATGCGGCAGTCAGAATGGAAGTTTCTACAGCAAGCGTGTGATATTTCGTTTGAGGCGAATATCCACACTCAAGGCACCCTCTCACTTGAATGTAATTGCAATGCTAGGTGTGTTAGTTCCTCGAGAGCTCAAGGGAGCTGAGGGGGGGTTGCACCTAGTGTTTGCCACGAGCTTAGAGGCGCGTGGGCTCGAGCCACACAAGCCGACTTATTACCCGAGCAGAGCCAGCTCGAGCCGGCATAAACTCTGACTCGAACCAGATTCGAGCCAAGCTAGATATTTTTGCGATATTTCTCTTCCCAACCTTTCATCTCAAATTTGGCAAAGGGTAAGACCGGAAGAAACAGGAGGAGACGGGAGGAAATGGGAAGAGGTTAGAGAAGGCGGGGGGGGTGGGTATTACAATAAGAAAAATCCCAGTAGATACTCAGAAGCAGGGAAAAGAAACTTTAATATCGGAGAAGGTTTTCCTGCAGCCGGTCCTACCTTAATTCTAAAAGGCTGGCTAGGTTCATGAGAGGTTGAGGATTTGGAGATTAAGTTAGATGCAGAGGAATCGCAAGTTGAGGAGGTGGATAGACTCTTCCGTGATCATACAACTCATATTTGAATATTTTTTTTCTATGTTTAATATTTGAACATTATCCCTTGAAGTGTTTATAGTGCCGAATTTCCCTACATCACCCAAAAATTCAAACTAACAAACTAGCTTCCCACTTTTGTAGAGGTGTCAATTGAGTGATATCAAAAGCATTTGACATCAAATTTAATAAAATCTTTTTCCATTAACAGGAGCACTATACATGATAATATGAGAATGATGTTACCGGTTGTGGTAAGGTATCATACTAAGAACGGATCAGACAACAACTAAAGATGCCGGGGAAATATATTTTCTGCTCTCTCTCAACAACACCACAATGCTCGATAGTTCCTATAAAAACATGAGTGGAGGATATCCCTGCTTTTATTTATGAATCTCTCCCACTGCCTTGCTTCCACGCTCTTTCTGCGAAAAATTTACAAGAGCTTGTTGTCGACTCTGATCAACAGAGTGGTGTGCGGTGGAGTGGGTGAACAACTTCTCGCAGTTTCATCTCTCATGATAGTGCGACGAAAGGAGTTTAAGAGTGTCTGAGGCTGCTTGGTAGTGCGACATCTTGGGTGATGGTCGTCGCAGGCTGGGTGATGGTGAGACATAGTGATTTGGAAGACGAGAAGGTGTGACATCAGATGAGCAGGTTTCGTAGCGTTGTTGACCGATAGTTGACACTAGATGCTAGTGGTGATTCATGCCCATTTCCGACAATGTGAGTAGCTAAACTAGGCAATTTCTAACAAAGGTCTAGTATGGCGAGTATGCAGAGCAGCTTCAAGAATTCCAACAAAAAATAAATGTATGATACAAGAAGAAAAAAGAAATAGCGCAAGCAAAGAAAAATGAATACAAGAGGTGGAAAAGCTGCAAGCTGTAACCTGACCCTTCTCAATAATAAAGCTACATCACCCCACCGAACATACTCCGCTATACCTTGTATATAGAAAGTTATTAGAAACTCGTAAATCCTCACTAAATCAGGTCAGACCAAGATTAAGAGCGAGGTTCCATCACACGTGAAATCCCGTTTCCTAGGATATCGCTCGCTACTCGAAATGAGATACCCAAAAAAACAAGTTCCATGAGCGCTATGGTCGGAAAGGGAAGGAATGGTGGTCATTTCTGTGAGGTGGGGTCTCTTAGGCCTCAAATCGCGCTTGGGCTCCGACTTTATGAGGCTGTATCAGACCATTTATTTCCACAGCCCCACATGATCCCACCAAGGGTAGGGGTGCCACGAGCCGAGCCGGCTTGAGTCTAGGTCTAGACTCGGCTCGAGCCGGCTCGTGAACAACACTAGCCACATCTCATCTAGATCAATGTGGCCACAATCCCCATAATTACGGGGAAAGAAGCAGAGCGCAGTTCACTAAACGGGGAGAAGGTATTAGAACGCTCTAATAGTAGAGACCAGTCTTTTGTTAAAAGATGTTGAGCAGATATGTGGTCATCATATTCTTGAACTAGCTCTAGGTCGATTTGTCTCGAGTGGCCTGAGGGTTCCCTTTTCGCATGGAATCCCCAGTATAAAGAACAATGATTCAGAAAGAGCTTTTCATAGCCGACGAAACGAGGATCAGTAGAGGAATCAGCTGAAAGAGCCTTGACCTGTTAAGAATTCAGATGTGTCAAGCATATCTTTGTCATTGCCGAGGGAGGCGTACTGGAAATAGCGGGATGGGCGGAAAAATACTCTTTGAGAGTGGAATAGATCAGTGACCCATTTGATGCCCCTTATCGATAGCGCTCAGCTCTTGACTGTTGAATGTCACCGGTGATCACTCCACCCTCCGGAATCGTTCCCTTGTACCTTTACTTATCTCACCGCACCTTATGTTACTAGTTTCCTTTGTCAATTGTTATAAATCACGGAGGAGGAAGGGGTACACCTGGTTGTGTATTCTGTGTGAGGACTCGCACAGATAGCCGGCAGGAGCCAGAGAGCAAAGCGCAGGTTGCATCGGAATCATGGGCGTAGTTCATGGATCACCGGAAGGATTTCCGGGAGTGGGAACCTTGGAGGACAACTCGCTGTATTTACTATATAGCCCTTCCGTATCGCTGTAGATAGAACCATAGACAAGCAACGAATATACAAAGTTCGTCCTCCACTACAGCTTTTTTCTCCCCCACTCAATCCCATTTCCTCCGCACTCGGAGCCTCATAACACCATTGACAACATCTCACTAATGTCGTTATTGATGAGATGTTGCCGGTATTAAAATCTGCGAGCCGAACTCGATTGCTAGCACGTGGCAGAGTGCATCTGCGCTCAAGAGCCATTCCGCATGACAGATCTGCATCTAAGCTCCCATTCTGAGTCTTGATTTATTCCCACCCTGCGCCATTTTCCGTTCTCCTATCTCACCGTAGGCATCATTCAACCGCAATCCGTCTGTTATTTTGCCGAGTCTTCCCAGTCTCCGATATATCGTGAATTCTTGCAAGATTGGTTCTATATTCAAGCAAGCAAGTAGAAACCTAAATACTCATATCAGCCGATAATTGCGGATTGGATTCTCAGCATCACTGCCGCTACCTACATTTCGGACATACGTCCGGGAATCTTCTCTAAGGTGTCTCCCTCTAGACTCGAATCCATGGCATCAGGTGTTTCCTCCTCGATCAGTTTAACATGGAGGAATCCGACGATATCAGCTCCCGCGGGACCGACCGATACACTTGTCACTCGCCTAGCGAGGCGCATTTTCAATCTCGGTGCGAATATGGGCCTTCCGGTCACGAATATTCCGGCACCTTGGGACTTCTCGAGTATTCCTTTCAACGATTCATAGTCGTACATTTTTCCAGTGTATCAAGATGTGATAAATTGCAGAATTTTCACGATATCACAGAGTTGCTATTTCCGTCCACTAACAGCCTTCTTCTGCTCTTCTAAGGCCCGCCTTATTTCTTCCGGAACCCGTAGCAAGGAACCCAGCGCACTGGTGGTAGGCTGCTCCTTTCGCGCCCGAAAGTCGAAGTAAATCACGTGATGGTCGCGTTTGTCCTCTCTTAATAGCTCTTCTGGTAGTTATAACCGCATCCGGCTCACCAGGATAGCCTTGATACTGTTTTTCATAAGCACGACAGGAAAACTTTAATGAGTGAGCTCCTTCACATACAGGTATGGCCTTCACCAGGTACTGGCACTATTCACCACAGTCTCTAAAATAGCATGAACAGTAGTGTAACAAAAGTCCTGGCGCCCTCAGACTGAGTGATGGGACAGGAATGCCTCAAAATTACCACTTTGTATGTCCTCCTCAGCCTGAATTGGAGATGAAGAATAGAAATTAGAAGGCTCTGTTTCTTGTGATTGCATTTCTGCTTTAAGCACCGTCAGTGGTGGTTGAGATGAAGCAAGTTGCACCATAAAATTTAACAAAGGTGCCAAGACTTTAGTTACACGACTGAACACTATTTCTTGTGGCTTCGTAGAGGCCATTCCAAAACGGGTGACCAACCTTAGCATGGATACGGACCCGCATAGCTACAATGAACTACGAATCGGGACCTGAAATTATTGTTCACTAATTTTCACTAGGCGTGATTCAAGTTGCCATAGAAAAGTGTCTGCGGCAGTACGTTCCGTAGCGTGACTGCGAGGCACAGTTCCTTATAGCCAGAACTTCGTTACAGGGAAGTTCATTATATTTAGGTGCAACTGTGGCAGCATTTTAGCAGTCACCGAGTGGAGAGATTGGATACTTAAACTTGGCTGCGTCCCCCTGCTAATAGACAAGTATCTCAAGCACCGAAAACCATTACCTTCACCCTATCATAACTTCTATACAATATCAGACCTTCGATACACAACACCAGCGCAATGTGTGGTTTGTTTGAGAAATCCTGGATTCCTTAGAGCTTTTGTTTTACTGATAGTGCATTACTATATTTATTAGGTATTCTTCTCGCTATATTCGAAATATCGCTAAAAAATAAGCGTGCCCGTGAGGCGGAAATTGCTTACGACAAGTACTACACTGCTGAGACAGCACGCCTCCGTGCCGAGCTTGCCTACGAGCTCCAACGCAATAAAGACCTAGCCATTAGAGTCGCCAGGATGAATGCAGAGAAACCGGGTACTGGGCCAATATAACCCTGAGCGCCCTCCCCCTCAGCTATGAAGAGTTGGGTAGTTGCGAACTTCTGTTTTCTTGTTTTTCTTTGTTTCGTTGAATAAACTTTGAATTATTTTTACCGGCCCTATGTCGGATTACTATTGTGTCTTGCATCAGTTCCTAGCGGCATACCGGCATATCCGCGCAGCTGCGTAACCGCATACCCTATAGACAATCCAACAAGATAGTGGCGGCAGTGTTCCTAGTTTTCCAGCAATGGTGAAATAGGTGGTAGGAAGTCAAAAACATATTCTGTACGTTGTGGTGAGGATATATCATGCGGAACTCCACAATTTCCACGAGTGCTAGCTGTCTCCAAAAAATTTTAACTATTGTTTGCGGAACCTCGTTGAATCACCAACAACTCGTTTCAGCACCGAGCCTAAAATCGCAGCCGGGGATTGCTCCTCCTGAGTGGCGAAGTAGAAGTAGAAGTACGCAACCGTAGCGTTTTTCTCCCACGGCCTGCTTGCATAATGTATCTATCACTAGCGAGCTAAAATCGTAGTCCATTAGCGATGTCTTCCTTTCCTGAAAAATCCTTTCGCTTACCTAATGTACTTGACAAAGTCAAAAGTCTCCGGAACACACGACCGTCGCTCTTACACCCAGAGTGAAAGAAATAACAACAACAGTGACACGTCACATTTCGAGTTTCGACCAATAAGTTCCTTGGATTTTATCTCACGATAGACCCAAGTCTTTATTTTCCTTCACGAAGGTTAATAATATTTCATCAGGTTTAAGAGGATAATCCATCTCTTTCATCTATCTTTTTATCTTTTAGAGCATTTTTACGTCACGGTCTTTCGAAATCATATTATTATTATTATTATTATTATTATATATCATTAAGCTTATAGAGCCATTGGCTATGAAGCTGATTAATATACAAAAGGATAGCAGTGATTCACTTGCTGGTAATGATGCACTTGCTGGTCAGATATTCCGCCTCACATAGGCCCTACCGGCCTCTGCACAAATACCCGAGTACAGAGCCCTACAGGAGCGTTGCGTCTTGACTAATTCTGTGATGTTTCCTCCATGACGACTTCTGTAATTTCGTTTTCTTCCTCTTCTCCCCGTTCCTCTCCGTCGCACTCCTCCATTTGAGTTGCCCAGCTGGCGGCAATCTCCTTTGCCTCCCTTTCTTCCTTTCCACTCTTTTCCTTTTCCTTTTCCTTCTCCCTTTCCTTTCCCTTTATCTCCCTCC
>Ga0307507_10003820_pt1 | contig 28152 bp, 30 predicted proteins | sample 7_EM_MG_FD_207223 | JGI IMG/M metagenome (GOLD analysis project Ga0307507, IMG submission 207223) | Populus trichocarpa ectomycorrhiza microbial communities from riparian zone in the Pacific Northwest, United States - 7_EM | ecosystem: Host-associated > Plants > Roots > Unclassified | place...
AAATGCTTGGTTTGAATTGATTTGAATCTATGCGCAGTTTTCGCGTTCTTTCAAATGCCTTTTTTACTTCCGTAAGCTAGTATTCCATCACTCCTAGGGGATAAAATGAACGTAAATCTCCAAATAAAAGGTAATTGATGAATGTCTTACCATATTTAAATATCGGGTAAAATAAAACTAGAATCGCAGTGGAGTGCCATTGAAGAGCACTGGTTCTTGCGGCATATATGTATATCTATTGTCCTGAATTACCAAGACAATAAACCATAGCCGGTGGCAGTTTTACAAGAAAGTAGAGTCCTCTTTATCGACTACTCTCTCGTCCGCAAATAAACTAGGTTCCTTGTCCGTCGACCAAGCAGAAAGAGATATAGTGAACAGCCCGCTGCGAATAGAGTTAAACAAACGGTACACAGAATTGAGAAACTTCTCACAGCTAAGAAAGAAGGTGGTCGCCATGCATGTTTAGTAGGGCACTTCCGGACCAGCCTCAAGTAATATCCAAATCTTAGGATACCGTCGCATCAATCATCATCAGATATCAATTTACTGGCTGCACACTTCCGCCATTACAAGAAATGGGTGCGCCCATGATTTGTATAGCATCTTGGAATTCCTCTCCGAAGTAGTCTCGAACTGTGTCCGAAGAGGGATGTTTTTGGAATAAAGCAGCAAGCTGCCTCGGGTTTAATCCACCCTCCACGTACTCCTCCGGTTCCCGGAGGGTAGTACACTATCAGCTTTATCCACAATTAAGCATTTATTGTAGGAGCTCAAATAGCTAAACGAGGGGCGATGTCATTCCGGCCATCTCCCCTAGAATGCTAGTGTTCGGGTTTTTTTCCCTTCAATCCTTCAGAAGGGTTAAACGGCTCACTATTTACTGTTTTCTCGCCCCTTATCCTGAGCAAGATTTTTTGGGCGGCCTAGAACATGGTTTGGTTGTTTGAGATCTTATGACGCCAATCTTCTAATAGGAGGTCACTCGATTTGCGAATCACAGACGCTAGACCAATGTAGGATTTAGGTTCAAACGGTTGTTTTTTCGGGAAGTGGTGCAGAGGGGCGCAATTATATGAGGCGCAGTGTTGATAGGCCATTTTTTGGGGCGGGTAGTTAGGCACGGGAACAGAGGGAGTGGAGTTTTTGAAATAGAAGTGCGAGAGAGTAAGGGCGCGTTTACCTAACCGTCTATTTCTGCGATTTCGGTGATAAAGCTAGACGGTGCCGTCTCAACCAGGGTTGAGTTCCAATAGACGGTCGCAAAGTGTTTACCTAATATCCTAGCGTTCTAAATTCTTGCTGTTAGACGGTCAAAACTTGATGTTGCTGAATAACGTATTATACCTAGTTATGGGTCACCCCTAGTAATGGGTCAGTTGCGACCAGCAAGTAAAAAGATTAAAAATAGTCACCAGCAACTCAAAATCGACTCTCATGGTCTCAAACTTTGTAAAATCAATGCTATTAATTGTCATAGGATCTACAGAAAAGATCATTTTGTAATAGTACAAATTACAGTATTGAGACCCCAAAGTGATAGTGCATGATTTAATCACTATCCTCCTTAGAATCAGAACTTAAAATTACTTGATGGTTAATGTTTTTTCATGAGGAGCGCTGGGGGGGGTGGTGCTTGGACCTATGATGTGGGAAATTGCATTTTCGATGTAGAAAAGTTGTGCGATTAGTTTGAAAATGTGGCAAAATAAGAGATTTGGTAGTTACAGGTTCACTACACTCATCGCAGTCAGTCCTATCCTCCTATTCTTGTGTACTCTCCAGATTTTCACCAGCCCTGGCCTTACCCTTTGCCTTTCCCCTGGCAGTTGCCGCTTATGATTTGGACTTTTGTTGGTGTCAGGAGAGTCTCTGGTTTACAGCTGTAACTGGTATGGGTTACTGGTTGGTTTTAGAGTATCGTTTGATACTTAGTATGTTTTATGGTTGAGTTTGATAGTCAGGAGGTTTGAAGTTTGGTTTCAGAGTATTGTTTGATACTTAGTATGTTTATTTATTGTATCGAGATATCGTGTGATTCTTGATATATTGTAGGTAATGTTTCAAGGCTACTGTTTTGGAGCCATTAAGATTATTATTTACAAGGCTCTGGTTAGTGTGACAAGTTTATTTGGGACCTGCTATCCTGCGGACTTTAAGGAGGCAGACTTCGACAGACAGAGTTTTCAATATACTTCATTGAACAGTTACTTCTTCAGTTCCCTTTGAGCATCCAGACCAACCATACTTAGCTATTTGGAGCTACTTCGTAGTTGTGATAGAGTAAGAAGTTTGTTACAACAACTTAGACTAAGCCTCCAGTACTTAGTCGCGTTAGATATCGCACCTTGATATAGAGATGGTATCGTTACCCCATGGATTCCTGACATCATCCTGGAGGCGGTTACATTTTTGTAACTTCAACAAGTTAACCAGATGATTGAAGAACAGGAGGAAGCCAGTTGGAGCTGCCCTCCCAAGAAGAAGGTTCAACGCCGAGCTAGAGACCAATAGAAATGATTGGTCAAAGCAGCTGCAAAGGAACAGTTCTCATTAGACGAAATAGCTAGGCAACTAGGCAGAGGTAGTGCACCAGGTGATCTAGCGAAATCAGCAACAGAACTACAAAATCATCGACAGTCCCCCCGGGTAGGTTCACTGAGTCCCCACAAAAAGAATCATCCAGCAAAGTCCCAGTTGCGGTACCAGCTGGCGATCCAGGTAGCACAAGCAGCACCAGCACCGACTCAGACAACATGTCTGACCATCGAGGAGGAGATAATGGCTGAGAATCAGAACCTGTACCAGAACCTTTACCAGGGATTAATATGAAGCTTCCATCACCCAAGCAGTTGACTGGTGATGGTGAAGACCTCAAGCCAGAGGCCTTCAATATATGATGCAACTCGGTCCAACTCTACCTACGATTGCACAATGTACCCCAGAATGCACCAGGAGTGGGCAACAACTTGATTCTCTACACTGAAGGACAAGCTCAGGAAGCGGTATTCCATGTAGCAGAACTATTGCAAGAAAAGCTCAGAACTGATATACTGGTAACCTACCTCAGGGGACGATTCCAATCATCCTAGGATGAGGACCATGCCTATCAGAAGTTTCACAGCATCGGGCAATCATTGAATGGACAACTCCAGAAGATATCCACCATAGCTACAGATATACTCATGGACAGATCATAGCTACCAGAAGACACTATAAGTGACTATGCTTTCATAAAACAATTCCTTGAAAGCATCCACCCAAAACTTAGGCAAGATGTGGAAACTAAGTACACAGAAGACGAGGCTATCAACAGTGTTATTGTTGTGGCAGAAAAACTAGCCTCTATCATTTGGAGTACAGGAGCGTATAATATAGAACTCTATGATAAACAAACTAAGCAATACAACCACAAGAAACCAGCACACAAATCAAGGAAGAGGGTGAATAAAGATGGCAACTCTGCCAAAAAGAAAGAATGAACAAAGAAAGGAGTCTGGTTTACTTGTTGAAGTGAAGGCTATATGGCAAAGGATTGCACAAGCAAGAAGGACAAAGGAAAGGCGAAGCTCAAGAAGGAAGCAACCTCCAACCTAACACCAGACCTCAGCGAATATGATTAGGTATACATCTATATCCTGGAATCCGAGAGCTATTCAGCTGCAAAAATAACACGCCCCAGTACAATCAAGGAAGACCACCCAGTTGAAGGAAGTATTTTCATTAATGGAAAGGAAACAGAAATTCTGTTTGATACAGGAACGATAGGCGCGAAATATATCAGTGCTGCTTTTGTCACTACCCCAGGTCTACCATTTGTCGAAATGAAGGAACCAATCAAGATACTCATGGCCATGAAGGGATGGCCATCCGTGAGCCATAAAGAAGCACCTTTGACCTAGTACTAGGTAAACTGCGGAGAAAAGGAAACATGATGCTAGTAGGAAACCTGGCGAAGTACGATATCCTTATTGGGATTCAATTCCTAAAACATCAAGGAGCTATAATCAAATGAGATGGGTCAGCTATTGACTTCCACAAGTTTGGAATTAGAATCAATTGGTCACCTACCAGTGGACATATCACAGGAGCAGTTATTACCACTGAAGATGTGATAGACCAACACCCAGAGGTGTTTCCTGAAGTCATACCTGAAGGACTACCACCCCTAAGAAAAATTAACCACAAAATTCGTCTGATACCAGGAAAGGATCTAGGGACCTTAGCAACTTACTCAATTCCTGAATGATGGGTGAAGGATATGAATTCATGGATCAAGGAGAAATGAATGCTAGAGGAACATTTATACGAAGAATGTCTCACCTATGTGCGGACTACCGAGGTCAATTCATGTTGGTTTATATTGAAGATATTCTCATATATTCTGATACAGAAGAGGACCACCTGAAAACATATAGCAAGGATATGTGATTAGTTAAGACAAGTCAAGTTTTACACTAGCAGGAAGAAGTCCAATTCTTTTGCGAAAACCATGGATGTCCTGGGACATGTAATTGACGATCAGGGGTTAAAACCATCACTGGATAAGATCGCAGGAATTGAAGTATTGACTACCCCTTGGAACAAGCAACAGTTCGCAGGATTCCTCGCAGTTGTCAATTACATTAGCCAATTTATACCATACCTGGAGTCGATCATGGCACCCCTGACTTTACTTGCTGGCACAGAAGAGTTTGTGTGGGCTGCAACACCTTATCACGCAATGGAAAATGTTAAGCGAGCTACAGCACACAATGAAATCATGAAAGCGATCGACCATGACTCAGCATAACCAACAGGGGAGATAACCGATGCCTCCGACATGAAGGTGGAGCCTGGGTAGGACTAGGAGTAACAGCTGACACTGCCAGACCGGCAGCGCTCCATAGTAGGAAGTTCTCCAAGGCTGATATGAACGATGGCACGACAGACAAGGAAGCCTTGGGCATAGTTGACGCCCTTAGAGCATTCCATCAACTCCTGGAAGGAAATGAATTCACCATAGTCACTAATCACCTGCCCCTGATATACCTCACAACAGGCAGAACACCAACAAAGAAGCAACTTAGGTTGTGTGGGTATATAGGCCAGTTTAGGACAAGAATCATACACCGGGTTGAGCAAGAGAACTATTCAGCGGATGCTTTATCACGCCTTTACTCAGAAGACCAAAACAATCCCCATACTGTGCAAGCCCCAACTCAATGACATTCAGAAAACAACACGTCTCCTCTTACCTAATCGACTGAACTTGAACCAAAAGATATGTCTCCATTTGAAGTTCTCAAAGTTGACTACAACTACAACCACTCGGAGTGTAGCAGCAACTGGAGTATCCATCTAGCTGCGCTTGATCCCAATGATAACAGAAACAAGGACTCTATCACTACTTGGTGTGACTATCAGAGCATGAGGTGTGGCCAGAGGGCCAATGAAAAAGCAGACTGTGGACAACATTGGTCAGATGGTTTTGTGCATATGTGCCTTGTCCATGAAGATGACAGGATTATATATTAGGTTTATGCAGGCGAGTGGAAAAGCAGCCCCCCACTCGATAACCTCTCACAAGGATGAATACCAGACGCTATGGATCTAGACTGCGATGGGGAAACAATCCTCTCTTTTCAGCCTCGACCAGATCTATCAAAGATCAAGACAAGCGTACATGAAGCCCTTGGCTGCACTACCCCACAGGTGCCCTGCGAAAGCCCTGAGTTCCCTATGCACCAGGCCTGGAGTCCCTCTTCCAACGAGCCTCTCCATGGAGAACCATTCTCCTCCCACAACGTTATCCCAGTTATTGAACCAGAAAAGCTACCCTAGCACCACAGAGGGCTCTTTCAGGTGTACAATGATATTGCAGAAGGGGGAGAAAGCGTGGTTACCAGAGAGGAAGTAATCGTAAATGAGGGAGAGGTGCTTCAAGCTATCAACGAGATGGAGACTATATGGAGGAAACCAATAATCAAAGCGTATAGGAACGACTGTGTCTACCAACTGGCCAAGACTCTAGCAATACCCCTCGATGGCAGAAGATACTACACTACAGCATCCTAAATGGGGTACTCTCTGCGACCTACTCAGGAGGAGAGGACTGTCTCTATACCCCAAAGAGAGATGAGATCAATGGCGAAACACGTAGAGAACCAATAATGAGTGAAATCCACACCAAGGGATATAACACAGCAGCTAGGAACCTTCGCTATGTATCTGAATATATCTATTGGCCGGAAATCTGAAATGATTTCGGGGATTATGTGAGGCAATGTGAAGTATACCAGGGGAACAAAGAATGCCACACCCTGCCAGTTGGTGATGGGCAAACTCTACACTTTCTCGCCGTGATATTTGCGGGTTATGCTATTGACTTCATGGGTCCATTGGACATATTGAAGGGCAAGGAGTGGGTCCTGGTGGCAGTGGATAGAGCAGTGTGATTCAGGTGGGTCATCCCCAGATCGGTTACTGCAACGGCAGTACAAACTACCAAGCTCCTTGGGCACTATATATTTACCCCTCATGGAGTCTATACCTTGAGTGTCACTGATGCTGACCCACTGTTCACCTCTGAGTTTGGGAAAGAGACAGTCAAGATAATGGGGATCGACGACATTTTGTGTAACAGAATCTACGATAATCGCTATTATTCCTTAACATGATGTTGGATATTGCCTTAGAGGATTTCCCTAGTAATCGATCATTCCTTACCTTGTACCTTCCCTATTGTTATAGTTTCCTAATAGGTAGTAGTTTGCTTATTTCACCTATTACAATGTTTTGTTCCTTGTACCCAAAGCGGGAAACTATATGTATTACAGGTTTAGTTAATTAGTAGTGATGTCTTACTTGTTTGATTCCATTACTTGTTTTGTTAGTTATATCCTGTCGCATCTATACATTTGTTATAGGACTTAGTTGTTTTGGCTTCTACCTTGGCGTAGCTTAGCATTCTGGTTTTGACGGGATATTGGTTATGATTTATTTGGATTTAAAGAGTTTGAGATCCCTTAAGAATTAGGACTCTCAATCCTCACAGGAACTCTCACTATAATATACTAAGTTGAATGGTCACTTTACTAGTCCCTAACCTTTGTTATATCTCCTATAGAGATTTCTTTGGACACTTCGCCTCCCCTTCCTTTAGTATCACCGGATCTCCCTCTGGGAATCTCACGATAGGAAGGAGCAGGTTAGATTATGGCTGTGCCTGGCCATCAACAAACGAGTGGACTGACTGAATGCCATCAGCAAAAAATACCTTGCCTCAGATCCGTCGGCGTTGCGCCCTGATGCAAGTGACGTCGCTTCTTCATTCTCTACGCCCTGTGCACCATGAATGTCGTTACAATGCACGCAAGCACCCTGTGCTTCCTGTGTGGCCTGGCAACGCCATCTATCTCCTGACGAGACGTCGCGTCGTACGCTCGCCCTGTCTAAACCTTAGCTCCTGTTTTCTTCACATTCTTCTCCTGATGGCACAAACTTTACATTGCCTCTTCCGCGGACTCTGACGTATTTCTCCTGCTATCTCTAACGTCGGCCTGTCCCCCCGTTCAGAATCTAACATGTCTTGGGTAAACTAGGTCGTACTCTTTATTTTTTAGGCAATTGCTTCTATATATCATATATATACAAGTTGACGATGTGCAAAACGCTCTCTGGCGAATTGTGGCGTGGAAGTTAGAAAAACCTCACCACAATTGGCCAGACAGTGTTTTCTGTTACGGCAAAGCTGCGCGGGTACTAGGAGTCGCACACACAGCCAGCCAGCCCTCCTCCCCCGGGTATCCTGATTCCTGAATATCCTTCGTTGAATGTTCTCAAATCCATCGGGGTATTAACCAGCCAGCGCGGTTCCCCCTCCTGGATCAGGTGCGCCAGTGGCACTAACGGTAACTAAGCAAGGCGGACTTTTGCATGACTAATGGCTATCAGTCATTGGTTTGTTATCTTTCACGCTATGGGGGCAGTTGACTCATAGGATTTCACCTTACGACGCAATAGCGTGTCATTGAGTAATTGTTATTGGTTGATATTAGACACGACGCACGTTTGTGGTCATGTGGTTTATGTATTTAGCACATGACTCATAATTATGAGTCATGAGTTTCACGCAATGTGACCCCGTTAGGGCACATGACTTGTTATATGGGTTTTGATTGGCTAAGCGATATGGCCCAGCTGACTCGGACGAGTCAGCCGACGGATATCACATTATGACTCACTATGAGTCCTGAGTCGCGTGAGGCGAGGATATGAGTCATGCAGGGTTAGGGTTGAGGGAAGAACCCCTATAGAAAGACACCCTCGGGGTATGGGATTTGAGTTCTTGACCCAATCATCTAACTTTCTTTGATACAATATACTATTCAATCAAAAACCTTTATCTTTCACACTCTCAGAAATCAAGACGCGACCGGCGTATATGAGCCTAGCGATCAACGTTGCTACATAGGAGTCAACGGACTTAGCTATTGCAACCGCTATTGGGCTAAGGAAAGTGATCCTTAGGAAACTATCGGTTACCTGCTGGAAGTAGTATCTGGAAAAGCGAGGATTGTAATAGCCAGGCCGTGAATTGTCTCTATATCAACTATTCTGGACTCTCCAGCATCCTCCCTCATCTGCACCGTAACAAGACCATGTACATCGGAGGGGAATCCTGAGTTGACTGCAGTCAAAATCCAAACTGCCGCGACACGACGCACAGTATTCTCACAGGTGTAGTCCGTGATCTTGAAATGCGCCACCAGCATTTTCAGCAGAAGGCCCCTCAGCGCACCATATATCTATTTAGAACCTGCCTGGACCCAAACCCATTCATTGCCACTGCCCTGGTTTCTGAAGTGTAGGGCGCCTGAGCATGGCGCATGGTGCATATTGTAAAGGTCGCTTTCTTGGAACCCCACAATCCCTATTTCGAGTTGGGTTAGTAGTTCAAGCAGGAGTAATTGAAGTATTGTAGCATTATTAGGAAGCTGGCGCTCTCTGGGCAGGTCTTGCCGGATATATCAGATCAATTCGTGACCTGTACTCGCGAGGGAGACCCCCGACAGCTTACTAAAATCCAAGACATTGGACATGTCGTCCCACACGCCCATGTAGGATCCTCCAACGGAGGACCGGTGGGGTTACGCCACTCGTTGTACTCTCTAAATGTTGCAGGCCATGTGGAGAGCGATCGGCGCCGCGATGTTGAAGCGAGGCGAGGTTCAATAAGCTCATTTGGATTGCGTGCTGACGACTGTAATGGGGTACCATTTTTATTTGATCGTCGCCATCCGTTCTTCATTTGTTCTTTGTGCGCGAGCTCCCCAAACTGGGTAGAATACATCCGTAAATTGCCAAACTAGGGTATATGATCACTAAAATAACTTAGTAGAAATATCTTGATAAAGTTGAAATGTGCTTCGCGATAGATCACGTCCATACCTCGTGCGTCCTCTTTTTCGCAATCGTCATCACTGACCTGGCGCCGCTTAGAGGGAGCCATGGGTTGGCTCATCGGTATTCTCTAATGTCGTATCGCTCTCCGTTGCTCGTCAACCTTGGCTAGTGTACGCTTAGTTAATTGAAACTCCAAGAAGATACCTTTCATCCTGTGAAATTGGTCCAGATAATGTTCCATATAAGCTATGGTGTCAGACGTGTGGCTTTGGTATTGTGTCATCATACTGAAGTCCATGAGCGCTCTGACCCATCTGAGAGCATTTTTGAAAGATATTACTTGTGAACTCTCTGGCTGACGCAGTGCCACCGGGAGATCTCCCAAAGTACAGAGCCCCAGATTCCTCATCTCCTTCCTTTGCCACTGCGCAACCTCCCGGAAGGCTCTTTTAGGTAGCAAAAGGCCAGCGTACGGCTGTAATGCCTTCCACACATGGTCAAAAGCTTGCAGTCGGCCATGTTTCTTGAGAAAGGCTTGCATCCAGGCCATCATGTGGTTTAATAATCCGGGATAAACTGTATAGAGCCCCTCCAGGGTGTGCAAGTCTGGCGCCGATAGATGCTGAAGTCCATGACAAATGTTTTGGCTGAAATTGATACCAAGGCCGCGGAACTTGACCAGGGTGCCGTCTGACTTCGAGTCAGGGAACTGGTTTTCATATCCATATCGTTCCTATCCTGCGTAATGTCTAGCTCGACAGTTGTTGATGTTGGTTCCTACTATCCCGGCAGGCACCTCACATGTAGGACAGGCGTTCTATTTTAACCTGTGCAGTGTCACGTTTTCCATCTGGTCCCCAACCCATACAGACAAGATTGGGAAGCACCTCTGAACCTTCCCGTCAGTACAAGTAATTGTCACCACATCAAGCGCCGCGTGCTACCTGGGTGCAAAAATCAATTCGATTACGTCTTGCAGTGTGTCCGATTTCACTTCTCCCTGGTATTGATCTGCTTTGTGGGGCTTGGAGAGTTTGGGGGGGACAGGGCGTCGTGCGCGAAGCAGAACAGCTATTGATCCTGGGGTCTTGCGCCAAGCTGACGGAAGATTTGTGAGCCTAATATAGACAGTCCACATTTGTTGTCACCGGAGCAGTTGGTGAGATGGGTTTGATTGGATGTTTGAATAACATCAGCAAAATGTAAAAACCAGTCCTGGTCCACCAAGCGGGGTTATGGTCCCCCTGGGCCTCCTGGTCCACCCAGATCCACCCTGGTCCACATGTTTGTTAAAATTTGAAAAGGTGTTGATCAGAATGAATGGGAGTGGATCAGGTAGACCTCGGGGACCACGACCCCCCTTGGTGGACCAGGAGCGTTCAAGACCACCTTGGACCACGGTCCGTCATTTTCCTGATGAATGGGAACTACCGTGGCACCAGTTGGAAGTGTCTTCTATAATTAGTGAGCTAATGTTACCGTAAAGGGGGTTAGGGCGCTGTACTTGGACGTCCCAACACCAGTCCGCGGTGTGCATTTCGGCATAGATCCTTTCACCATTAGGAACCGAATTCACGCTGCGGTCTGTAGACCAAGTTATCCTGGTATACGATCTGGCGAAGGAGATATCTGACACAATCCAGGACGTTATGATAAAAGAACAGCAGAGTTTTCTTGCTATACTCAACTTGACCTTCGCACCATTGCAGATATGAACTGTCTACGTCCAACGACCAGAAGTGGTTCTCGACCGTATCCATAGACCTATAGGCGACTAACGTAGAACTACCTACGCCACTCAAGAAGTATTCAAAGATGCGTGATTTAGGTACTTTACTCTGAATGAACTGAGACCCCAGTTTGAAACCCTGCGCACAACTGAACGGTGCCCCCGGATCCACGCAGAGATTGCTGTTTTCTGGCTCAAATCTGTCGAAGTTTTAAATTGCTTCTCCGGCGCGAGGATAATGTTCCAGTCTCCCTGGTAACGAAGAGCAAGAGTCGTCCAGTATCCCAGGTTCAGACTGATAAGCAGCAAATGGAGCGAGCTCATGTCCGCTGGGACCTGGATCGGATTCATAGTTGGAATCCTGGGGCTCGCTGGCTTCTCCGTTGTCGTATATGCTTGTTTCCACCTCGTTGATAATCTCTCCGGATGATGGATATCCTATGGTGGACGCGAGAACAAGGTTTAAATTTGTGTGTGCTGTTCGCAAGTGTTTCCCATATGCGCCTAACCGGATGTATGTGCGGCGGCAGAAAGGATATTGGTTGGGCATGGTAGGTGTTAGCTTAGTCAATATCGGGAGTTATGTGTAGATTGGAGAGTACTTGGACCGCTATGTTTATTCTTGAGCCCAAGGCGTGTGGTTCGCACACGGGGTCAAGGAGCTCAGGCGCTCCGAAAAGGAAATAGTCGTCCATGGGGTTTAGCGCAGACGTCATCTGGTGTCAGGTATGGTTTCTTTCAAGACCAGAGCGGTTCCTGAGGAAATGCGTGTATCATCCGTTATAGAAGTTGAATCGGATAATGGCAGAATCCTGTCTTTGAGCGTCATGTTTAAGGATTTTTAGCCAATCATGAAAACAGAACGTGATTCTTTCAAACTCCCTAGAACCTCTGGGAGTTGTATATATAAAGTGGATAGAGGGTCATAGAAGGGACTTCATACCAAAAACCATCTCACAGGGAGAACGTCCACAACTGCCACTATATTCACCCCACTAGTTCCAATACTCTCATCTAGATACCCCAAAAATCAAGCAATATGGCCCACAATATCCTCCACATAAGATACGTCTAGATGCATAATCCAGGGGCACAGGAGGCTCCAGCGGGGCAGACATACCAAGTTCCGCTTAATTCTCTCCTAGGGGTTATCAGCGGGAGACGCCCTAATCCTGGGGGTCAGTCAATTACTCACTAGAAGGGAGCCATGGGCTTCCCTCCTAATAATGCGGGGGCAGTGGTATATGAAGAATGGTGGTGACTGGTGAAAGATCAGCAAGTAGCAAGGAAATTTACAAAACTTGCTAATTTTACTATCAGAGAATTCCAGCAAATGGTCGCAGGAATGAGGAGATTGCGCCCTGGGTGGGATCAGCTCCCCCCAGAATCAGGTGCGAACAATGTGGCTCGTATGCGGGAGGCCGATGAGGCAATTGTTCAACCTGTTAAGGACAGAATGAGTAAGTTGACAACCAGCATGAACAAACCGCTTGCTGTTGTGGCGATGGGCCAGCCTGCACCTGCACTGGGCCAGCCTGGAGTCCCCACAGCGCAGGTGATTGTTCCCCTGCTACTACTACCTCTGGGCGACCCAATTTAAGGGGGTCCTGCCACACCTCATCCGGACCCAGCTCTCATTCCCCAAAATGCTCCCCCAGCAATTAACCAAGCCCAAGAACAAGGGGATGTCAATCCAGGTGCTGTGCTGCCGGAAGCAGCAGTGGTTCCTCCTGTGGTTCCGGGTCAACCTCAACTGCAAGGGCAACGAAAGGTCATTCCTATCGTTGCGGTGCGAGGACAAGTTCGTCTGGGTGTTCTTTCGGTCAATCTAAACTGGGAGCACAAGGACAAGTCGTTCCTATTGTTCCGGCGCCAGGACAAGTCGCTACCGGTGAACTTCATGGTCAACCTCAACCTTAAGCGCAAGAACCGGTTGTTGCTATTGTACCTGCGCCTGGACAATTTCGTCCAGGTGTCCTTGCGGGTCAATCTCAGCCCCAAGCGCAAGGACAAGTCGTTGATATAGTTCCGGCGCAAGTACAATTCCTTCCTGGTGTTTTTCCGGGTTAACGCCAACTGCAAGCGCAAGGTGAAGTTGTTCCGATCGTCCCGGCGCCGGGCCAAGTCGCTCCGCTCTCGTTCTGGGTCAAACTCAACCGCAAGCACAAGAACTAGTCGTTCCTGATGTTCCGGCCCAAGCCCAAGTCCCTCCAGGTGTTGTGCCGGGTCTACCTCAACCACCGATTAAACAACCGCAAGCGCAAAGACAAGTGGCTCAAGCTGTTCACCCAATCCAAGGACAACAAATACCTGCTGCACCAAACGCTCCCCTGTGGCTGAGTCGCCGCAAGCACTAATCCTACTCGATACCCCACTCAGCAGCCAAGCAAACAGTCCAGAAAGCAGTTCAGCAAACAGTTCAGCAAACAGCCGAGCAAACAGCCCAGCAAACATTCCAGCCAACAGCGCAGCAAAGAGCCCCCCTAAGAGCCCACCTGCCAGCCCTGCGCCGGCACCAGTCATTCCTTATCTCGCGCTAAATCGCCAGGCAACAACAGGTGAGTCCTCTTCAAAATAATCCGCGTGTTTGGGTTTTTCACTTACGGAGTAAGGAGTTCTAGATTGGAGCGGTCTACTTGGACGTCCACAAACAGTGCGTATTGTTTGGATCCGCCACGCAGCTGATACCACCACAGAGTAGCCTAATTATCGCCGCCTTAATTGACACCCTACTCACGAGGTACAGTTTGCTGAGTTGGATTCCTATGACATCCGTGGACTGTCAGCGATGATTACCAGATCCATGCAGCATGAGACAATTCAGGAAATGCTTGGGGCTACAGGCAAAGCACTCGACTGCTACATGACTATCCCAACACGGCGCTATCGTGGATCGAGTCTGTCTGTATTGATGATAATGATGTGGTATGGGCTTGGCTCCTGTCGGCTTCAGTTCTTGAAGACCTGCTTGATAACTTAATCTATTGTCATCGTCCGAATAACCTGAGTAGGGAACCCACACCTGTGTTGAGGGGCCACAACTATCTTGTACCAGGCGCTTTGACCAATTGGGCGAATGAAGGGATAGTACAGGACCAATTGCGTGGAGGTTTATTTGATCCGGAGGCCAGAGGACCAGAGCCCAGAGCTAATCCCGGGCCGGCTAATGAAGCAAGTGAACTGCAAGAGGGAGATGATAGGAACGCTTTACTTGTAGCATTATCCGGTGCGTCATTAGATGTGTCCGGCGTGGCGCATCGACGCGAGGGCAGCGTTGCGAGGTCGTCACCCACTGGTGGAGAGAGAAGAGAATCCCCCGCAGAAACATATACCACTCGCTCTCAAATCGTCGAGCCGGTTGAATATACAAGACTGGGCAGAACTGGGACGGCATCCTGCTCAAGGCGACATGACACAGAAGGGGAGAGGTTTGTTTGATGATGAAAATTGTGATGAGCGTAAGTCCAGAAGATTTCGTTTGACTTTCAGGGCAAGGGAATTTTTGGAACGCGAGGAGCTAGGGAAGCGCAGTGCTTCCTTCGATGACGAGGATGGTCACGGGTGTAAGACCAAGAGATACCCTTTCAGCCTCTGCGAGTTTGCTTTGACACGGTCTATATCGTTCGCTAAATCTACCTAGACGTATAGTGTACTCGTGATATTGTTTAGCATTAGAGTTCTGAGGGGTTTCGAATATATTTCTTATAGCCTGCCTGCCAGGCCGCCTGCCTGACTATCGCCATCTGATCAGTCCACGTTCTTCTGGCTTCCCTCATGTATGGTCTTGCGCGTGATAGATGAAAAATTCCTGTGATGTCGATTGTGCCATGGCTTGGTAGACGCCAAAAGATGTTGCATCCCTTACGCCTCTTGGCATCCATATCCTTGTTAGGCTTAAAACCTCATTTCATCACACGCGGTGGAAATATATAACACTCAGAACTGTACATGATCATTGCATTGTCTCTCTTGTATATCTTGATCAATCACAATTCGTGGATCAACTATGTGGCTAGTTCATCTGGCCCACAATACGGGTATCCACTTCGGTGTACGACGTGGTTGTACTGACACACCCTACTGCATGTCCTTTGCTCGTACACTACACACACCAAGGGCTAACTGTCAGGAAATGTACACCCGGCATCGACGAGGGGTATATAACGACCCCTCCTACCCCTCCTTCCACTTTGGCTTTCCCACTCTCCATATGTTCCTCTTAGCTCTTCTCCCCACGTCTGGCGCCAGATTCCGCCCTACCTACGTTAACCCCCCTCCAAGATCCTCGTCTCCCAGTTGACGTATCAATAATTTTTCTTATCTTTTTCATTGAGTTCTATTTAATCTAAACATCGTGCACGTCCCGATGGCACCTCCGAGCTCACGGAAACACTAGTTAGAGAAGGGAATGTAAGTAAACTCCAGTGATATATTCGTGAGTAATTTCAATGTGTTCGTTCGCCTTTGACGCTACGCTGGGCAGCCTCCGAGAATTGACGCTGAGAGCAGAAAACGAAGAAAGCGTCGGTCCCATATGGTCGCCCGTCGCCCCGCTGAGGAGAGAGCGTAAGTAATCCTAGAAAGCACCAGATTCGCATTGCAGGATATAGCGCTCCCAACAAACTTTCTTGTTAACAGACACCTGATGGACGGCGCGCACTTAGAGCCAATTGTTGAAGACCCGGGCACTGGGTAGGTCAAAGAAAAACCTCATCCCTGTATCAGAATCTCTCACACTTCCAATTGAGCACCAATTAGGAAGGCCTATGAGGACATTGGATACACTACATCGTGGTGCGGGTTCTTTGATCCTGGCGTAACATCTGATGCATACTTCGATTGGCGTGACCAGCTCAAGACCTATCAGACCACCCGGAACCTGGACCCCGCCCACTTGACAGACACCGAAGTGGAAGCAATCACCGTCTTTGCTCACGCACTGCCGCCCGTCCAAGATGGCGTCATCCATGTTGAAAAAAACAAACACCCAGAGGACGTCGTGGAACTCACCCCTCACCTGAGGATGCCAGTTAAAGATTTTCAGCAAGGAAACTCCACCCCTCTAACCTGCGTCGAATCGCGGAGCGTGGTGGCGGGTCTGACCTCGTGGAATCTGCAAGTAGGGAATTATTGCCATATATGTCCCGTCAGCCTCGCACTACCTAATTTTGACAGAGTCTCAATCGTCAACTTATTGCCCACGGGCAGTAAGAATCCATATCATTCGCCAAACGGGAGCCCCAGAAGTGGGATATCTGTCGCTCGACCCTCCCAGGTGTGCTAGTGACTCGGACGGCGGAATCGCATAGGGTGTGTTGATAACACCGAGCATGAAAAGTCTGGTCAGGGTGGTGAGTGTCTAGCCTGTGGAGGAGGAAAACGGATGCCCACGATATCTCATCAGGGCGACTGGACAGGGTGCCGGCAGGCCAGGTCAAGAGCGTGAAAAACATCTTCCCCTGCAACCCCTCATCTTTCTCCATAGCAATAATGACATTCTAGTGTGGCCCCTTCCAAACCATGGCCACAATCCGCTCGATCTCTTGGTCAGCGAGTCATGTTGTAGCAATAGAGAGGAAGGAGCCTAGATGCCCCAGCCCGCCAAATGGAGATACCCCTTTCTCAATCGCAATGTTTGGCAAGATGCCAGGGGGATCATGCAAGTGGATGTGGATACGGATGAGGATGGGGATGAGATGAGGAGTAGGAGGAATTGGTAGTGGCCGAGAGCGAGGGGGAACAGCAGGCGACTCCTGACGGGGGGCCATTGTTGTGGACGACGTAAGTATCTACACCTAACATTAACATGAAGATCAAAATACAATGGCCAATGGACGACGTAGGCCGAGGAATTGGGAGCCCCAGGCCCCTCGACACAACGGCGGGCTACCCTCACCAGAAATAGAGGATGCCTGGAGCGATAATCCATTCGCTCTGCTCGCGCGAGAGTGGGCCTCTATGCCTTCTGCGCCATCTACGCAAACTAGACTCAAAGACCTCGGGAAGGTTCCACCGGAGATGCCCTGGATGGAAGACTACATTACAGATACCGGGCTGGCAGCTGTGCTGCGTTCGCGAGTCCATTGTGCCCAGGACACCCCTCCTTCTAGCCTACCCAAATTCCACAACCAACGTCCAGTCTTCCCCGCCCGTGCTCCGATTGACCCGCAGGTTCACACAACTCCAGTTTGAGCGACCAAACAGGCAGCTCGCACAATTGACCCGGCGGCCGCCCTATGTTGAGAACATGATGGTCCTCAGGACGGCCCTTTCTACCAGCCTGCCCGTAATCCACGACGAACGACCAGCTTCCCCTGACGTTACTCTGATTGATGCTCAGGTTCACACAACTTCACTGAGAGCGACAGAATAAGCAGCTCTCACAACTCAACAGCCACCCACTACGCTTCCAGCCCCGACAGAACCAGCAGCCCCCATGACACCCCCGGCGCCCAGGCCTTCTTCAACCTCCAGTTTGTGTAGTGCCCCGAACAACACCAAATCGCCATCCCCCCAACTGCGTCGTTCAAAAAGACGCGGGGCTTGAACAAAATAATTTGGGATTTACTAATTTCTCTGGTACTTTTTTTTTTCTTTTTCTTTTTTCCATAAATCTTATTTCGCTTTAGTCAGAATTCTCAGTTTGTCGTTTGTTAGCTGGTAGGTGATAGTAAACATATTATTAGGCGCCCTTTCTTCAGCCTCTCGTATTCTGTATTGCTTGTCCTTCCACTTTCTTGCGTTATCGTACGAAATTTGTGTTCCTGTATCAACCACGCCGCGCAGTCTATCCTTAACTGGGCTGCTGTTCATGGACTAAACTAGACAATCACATGAGCGCATGGCGTGAATACAGAATTCGAGACGTTTAGTGGTGTTGATTCGAAGTTAGGTGATGAGGTTCGATAATCGGCATCCACTTTAGGCGTGGCAAATATCTTGCTACAATTAGTGTGACTAACCGATACTGGTTGTCGCTAGATTTTGCTGAGCCGACTAGATTAGGAACGCCCATTTTGTCGAACTTTTTCAACCACAGTCGGGACGACCATAATACCTGAGGACGTCGAGAGCATGGCGGGAATACAAAATTCGAGACGTTCAGTGCTGTCGATTGGTCGTTAGGAGATGCGGTTCGATAATTCTAACCTGCCTTAGGCTTGGCAAGTGTCTCGTTAGAATTAAGGTCGCAAACCGATACTAGTTGTGGCTAGATTTTGCTTAGCCTCCGATATTAGCGACGCCTATCCCTCTGAACCTTTTCAACTGCAGTCGGGACGACAATGATACCTGAGGCCGTCGAGATCCTGATCATAATGTTGAACAAGCAGACAACCCCTTTTTACAGGTGAATATATTCTTTCAATACCGAGTGATAGTATATAATTCTCCCAACCCCCCCCCTAAGTCCTAGAATATAAGACTTGACGCGTACATTGAACATAACCACAGATTCCTCATCTTCACGCCACCAAAGATACATTTCTTTGTTCTACGTCCTAATTCCTATTTTGCCTAAAATTGATCAACTAGTCAGCATTCGACCATATCTAAACAACCTTAATGCAATTGGCGCAGGCACCCAACCCCCCGCGTAGGAAATCTGAACGGACATAGACACCAAGTTGTACCTGATGGCATACGATCAGCGAGATCGAGGTTGAGAACGCAACAAGACCACTCCGGTAGCTCGCCGAGTACACGGCTAAACGAGCAGCCATCGCATATGGGCCCGACAGCACCAAACGTACCCAGAGTACGCGCAGGACAACTACAGCACCGCCGGTGGAGGACGATACAGAGCACGAGGTATATCGATATTGAGACAGAACCTGACGCACAAGGACCAACGGAAACAGTTCGTGTAAGGCATGATACCAGTCATTAGTACGAAGACTGTCGCGGATTGGATCAGACTGAATCTGACACTGAGCCAGACGCGAGAGACCAGGATATTGCTGATGCTACTGGAAGAGGGCTCTAGTACCGATCACGAACAGCAGACCCACAAACAGAGCTTCGAGTATATACCGTGCGAGTTCCAACTACCTCCGGATCACAAGAGGGAGCACTGGTTAGCCGGACGGCATGAGCTCGGGGCAGTATAAAGCCCAGTAGAGTGTATCGTCCCCCAGTGCTGCTGTCATCTCGTGTAGCCCGATATTCATCCCCACTGGCCACTGACAGTACGACTACGTCGGGAGTTATAACTTCGAGTCCAGTCGGCCAATCCAGTACGCCATACTCCCAGCCCCTCTGGCCCGGTACCCAGTCACCACGAAATACTGCCATAGGAGTTGAGGCCGCTCTAGTAACGCGGGCCAAAACTCTGATTCTCTGGTACACCCTGTTTGTTGACCCACTCCCTGGGCCAATTACTTTGCCGTCAGAGGTACAGAGTGCTTGGCTTAAGGTCCTCAATTATATAGGTCATGCAGGAAATATGGAACCGTTGGAGGAAAATATAAAGATAGTGAGTGGATACAGATACACAGGGATAACGCCCCCCTGAAGCCAGGTATAGTACTAATTCTGATAGCAACCCAATAGACACTCTGGGGTAAGATCCCGGTCTGTTTCCCACGTTAAAGATGAGAGGGGAAAATTATACCATCTCGCGGAAGATCGCACGGCGATTGCGCCCAGGGTAGACTACCTGCTGGAAGAGGATACATGTATCTGCTCCCCAAACGGATATGAGGTTGGTGCGCCCTAGTTGGATACCTTTCTTCCAATAACTAAATGGTATTACACAGTGCCCAGAAGTTGACATTTGGATTCGGGGCGCCGCAGATTCCGAAGGCCATATGGGCGCAGTGCTTGAGAGGCAGGAAAATGCCTGGGATTGTCGAAGCCGATTTTCTCGGGCGTATCAATGACATAATGATTTCCTTAACGCGTGCAATCATCTGTCATACTCTACGAGCATGGCAAACAGGAGTGTATAAGGAATCAGGCTAGTTCAAGCCTCACGCGGTAGGAGGTCAGCCACAACCCGAACCCACCTTGTATTCTCCTGGACAGTAACATAATCTCAACCACTAAACACATTTCTCCCCGGCAAACGCAGAAGTGGGCCGATTGCCCAGACTGTGTAGAGGCGATGATTCTGGACAAGATTCCCGGGACCATGCGGGCAAAGATAGAGAAGGAGCCCAGCTTCTGACAAGAGCGCCGGACAAGGGAGGCCCCCGCTTGGGCAGCGATAGGCGCTGAGTTGCAGAGTCTGGCATCAGGCCAGACTACGTGATGGCTAGCCCACCAAAGCCAAACCTCCGGCGATTGGGTTGTGGTAGCCCCCGAGCTGCTAAGTTAACCACTCAGTGTTACAATCCTCTTCTCATCGGGTGATACTTGCAGCAGGTAACTGATGGTTTCCTAATCATCACTTCTTCTTAGCCCAATAGCTGTTGCGATAGCTAAGTCCGTTGACTCTCATTTAGCAACGTCCATCGCTAGGCTCATATAAGACAGTTGTGTCTTAGTTCCCAGAAGTATGATAGATAAAGATTTTGGTATTGAAAGTATGGTGTATGAAAGAACTTGGATGGTTGCGTGAAGAACCCAAATCCCATGTTCTGCGGGTGCCCTGATATATATGGGTTCTTCCCTCAACCCTAACCCTGCGTGACTCATTCCCTTGCATTACGTGACTAATAACTCAGAATAATTCATAGTGTGAAATCCATCAGCTGACTCCTCCGAGTCAGCTGCGCCGTACCTCGCAACCAATCAAAACCCATAAAACAAGTCATGTGCCCTAACAGGGTCACATGGGTGAAACCCATGACTCATAGTTATGAGTCATGTGCACAATACATAAACCAGGAGACCACAATCGTGTGTTATGTCAAATATCAACCAATAACAATAACCCAATTACACACTATTGCTTTGTCATCTGAAAACCTATGAGTCAACTAATCTCATAGTTTAAAAGATAACCAACCGATGACTAATAACTATTAGTCATGTGAGAGTGTGCCTTGCTGAGTCACTGTTTGTGATACTCAGCCAGGATACGCAAAGGCCAGCCTACCAAATTCAAATTCCGAGCAGCCGGCGCATTGGGACCCCAGTGTGGCAGCACGATAGTCAAAATAACTGGCAGGACACTGATTTGTCTTTCGATTTCCTCCAGACGTCAGCTGCCCCGGTGCTCGGATTCCTCAATTCTTATCCACCAAACACAGAAGGTTTACACCAGGTGACCAGGGAACTCTGGTTGGACCGGACTGTGACTCCTACTCCATCGTGACGCCACTCGCTCAGCCTTGTGGGACTAGAGCGAGCACAACAGGTGACAAGTAATAGTCAGCGGGGGGATGTGGAACAGGGGCGCACTGCGCGCGTTGGTGAGGGCAAGTAAGAAATGCTGTTTCGAATATGTCGCGTATGTGTCAAGTACCTTAATTAATTAATGGTATTTGTTTGATAGTGATGTGTTGATATGAGAATGTAAAGGAAAATCTGGGCGTTCAGAGTACTAGAAGTAGAATAGATAAAAGGGACACGCCCCGGGGGCGTCTGGGCGATCTTATAGTAAACGTCACGGGCTGACATCGGATGGAAGAGGATAGAGCGTGCGCAAGATCGGTATTGTGTCGGGCAGAGACGGGGTAGTGCCCCACCCATCTGGGAGGTATCATGAGGGCATCTAGATATCACGTAGCAGCGTACAGATAGAATCGAAAAAGTCTAGCTACGCTCAGGACACACAGCACGTCGAGAGGGTGAAATCAGGATAATGGTACGCCAGAACAGAGTGTCTGGATGTAGAAGCCAAAGCAGGAAAATACCAGGACGAGAGAGCTCTGAATCATGTGATCCTGATGTGAGGCGTCAGAACGAGCGAAGCCAAGGCGCGGAAGAAAAAGATGGGACGTCAGGACAGAAGATGCCAGGATCCCTGGTGATCAGGATGGAGCAGCGGATCATCCGGCGTCGCCATGGTGCAGCAACGGGGAATTAAAGAGGTTGAGGACGCAAGAGCAGAGGACCAGGCGAAGTCAGGGCCCAGAGAACGTAGGGTGCATGTCAGGATATCGTCAGGGCGCAGCCAGTCATGTGATGCAACATCAGGACGCACCTTCAAATCGACGTTGCGTCCTGATTGGCCATTGACGTTCTGTGCGCTAGGTGGGCCGGACCCATGGGGCGCCACTGGCCCACAGTATTATTTTTGCTGATGGCAAGATCAGGGAACTCAAGACTGCCCTGAGAAAAGTCACCAACCTACTCCAAACGGATTTCCTCACCTCCCTCCCGGAAGTGGCAGCATATTCTAATCCGGGTCACTCTGAATCAATCAACATGTCCCCCCCATACAAAGCGGACTATGCACAAGAGTACCCCCTCCTAGACACCTACAGAGTTTACCCTTCCACGGTTCTCATCTCAAACGCTTATTACAACGGCCCTTAGGAAATCAGGAATACCGCCTACTAGACACTGAAGCGAGCAAGACTTAGATCAAATAAAACTGCTGCTAAAAGAAGGTAAAATTTTCTACCTCTTGAGATCGGGGGAATGGTAATAATATTTGGTGACCAATTTGCGACAGAATCTGGAGGATCCAGGAGGTTACAACCATGATGGAAAGGTCCCATTGTCCTTATTGACTTCGATGAACATACCCAGAACTACGGAATGAGTATGGATTTGGGGATAAATCGGCCGCTGGAAGGGCTTCTACAATATTCAGTTTTCAAACCCTACCACTCCAATAATGATGACGGATTTCCGGGAAGGGGCCAAACCATACCAGCACCTATCATGATTGATGACGAGACAGAGTGGGAAGTTGAGACGATTTCGTGACCATTGGAGGAGGCATGGCAGAGCTCAATTGTGGGTAAAGTGGGAAGAGTACGGCAATAGCCGGAATAGTTGGGAACCTGTGGAAGGACTCACGAACGTGGAGGACCTGGTGCAGGCATGGTGGACTAATAACATCCCAGTGGAGCAATTTCCTACTGTTTTGTCCGGTTGAAGTACGGTTTGCATTACTTCTACTAGGAAGGAGTATGAACAGCATTCTGAGCAACCAGCCGTGAATTTAGGATTCTGTGAACGCCATTTAGACATGGACTACAATAGTCAGGAGGTTTACTTTTCTTTGCAATATGTTTGAAATGAGGTTTGGATCTTGTTTTCGGTGTGTAACAGGTACAGGTTACTGATTTGGTTTCTGAGTATAGTTTCATACTCAGGATGTTTTATGGTTGAGTTTGATACTCATGCTGTTTTATGCTTGGTTTCGGAGTCTCGTTTGATACTCAGAGTCTTTTATGCTTGGTTTCCCAGTATCGTTTGATACTCAGAGTGTTTCATTTATTGAGTCAAGCTATCATTTGATACTTGATATGTTGTAGGTACCATGTCAAGGCTACAGTTTTTGAGCCTGGATGGTTATTTTTAACAAGAGTCTGGTTAGGGTGACAAGTGTATTTAGAACCTGCTATTCTCCGGACTTTGAGGAGGCAGACTTCTACAGACCGAGTTTTCAATACACTTGGTTGAACTGTTACTTCCTCGGTTCGCTGCGTGACTCCAGACCAAACATACTTTACTATTATGTAGCACTTGGTACTTGTGAAATTGTAAGAAACTTTATAAAACAACTTAGTTTGAGCCTCCGGTACTTGGTGTCTTCAGATAGCGCACTTTGCTATAGAGATAGTATTGTTACCCTGTCGATTCCTGCCACCATCATGGAGGCTGTTAAAACACCTAAGGTCATGTTACGCATGTCATCACAGTCACGCTTCTTAAAGAGTTCAGAAATGAATGAGATATGAGAAATAAGGCCAGCCTGAATCTGGCGGTGGTCAGTAGTGCTGGTCTTGCCAGCCCGGAGCCTGGTTTTCACTGGTACGGGTGACACGTTTGGTTTCGAAGTATCCTTTGATACAAAGTCAGTTTTGTGATTGAGTTTCATAATCATGATACCTTATGTATGGTTTCTGAGTATCATTTGAGATTGAGTTTGTTTTGTGCTTGAGTTTGATCGTCATCATGGATTATGTTTGGTATCCGAGTATCATTTGATACATAGTATGTTTCTTGATTAAGGTTGATACTCAGGATATATTATGTTTGGTTTCCCATCATTGTTTAATACTCAGTATGCTTTGTGATTGAGTTTGATACTCATGATGTTTTATGTTTGGTTTTCATGTATTGTTTGATACTCACTATGTTTTATTTATTGTGTTAACAGATCTTTCCATACTTGATATATTTTATATAACATTTCATGGCTCCCATTTTTGAGTCCTTATGATTATCGTTTACAAGGCTCCGGTTAGCCTGACAGGTGTATTTAAGCCCTGCTATTTTCTACACTTAGAGAAAGCAGACCTTGACTGACCGAGTTTGCAATATACTGGGTTGAACAGTTATTTTTTCAGTTGGCTTCAAGAAGACAGACCAAACATACTTAGCTATTAGAACGTACTTGGTAGTTGCAATATAGTAAGAAGTTTGTTACAACAACTTAAACTAAACCTCCAGGGCTTAGTCTCGTGAGATATCATCCTTTTGTATAGAGATTGTATCGTTATCCTACTGATTCCCGCCACTATCCAGAAGGCGGTTACATCTATAATCTTTGCAGCATCAAGAACCCCCTGTGTATTTGCCTTACTGCAGAGGTCCAACACTTTATTCCAAAGAGAATGACTTCCATCATCAAATGCAACTCTGTTTGCCTCGTCCCTTATCTTATCAAGCTCGGATGATGACTCTGCACCGGTGGGCAAAGGGCGGTGTCCAGAATGCTGTTCATTCATCGACTTTGATTCATGAGTGCACATTTGAAGTCTAGATTGGGGCAAAACTCTACGTCGATTGAATGCGATCATACCAGTTACACACCAGGCTGACACAATATCCCCCTCACTCCTAGTCCTAGCCCTTGCCTTGTGGTACATTGGATAAATGTCCCCTTTGTGCATTGCCCACTTGGGTCCATGATCGCGGAGAAACTCCTGCAATTCCTTCGTTTAACTTGTACACATAGTGGAGAAGATTCGAATCTTCAAACGTTGAAGAACATGGGTTGTATGTTCCGGAAGCCAAATGAGGTGGATGTTGATCTTGATAGCGCATCCAATGAACTTGATATTGTTGACAGGGGAGCTGTGTCCATCCAAACCGAGCATCCAATACTCTTTGCTCTCCGCTTCAGCCCGTGTCTTTAGTTCAAATATCTTGACCCACCAGTCCAATCTGATCTCAATAGTGGTATATCCGGACTTTGAGTGGATAAAAAAGGGATCCGGGTCCTTCTCATAGTTAATATTGCTATGGTGGGCCATCAAGTGGGCATTGGAGGCATGAACAATATGAGGGGCAACAGACTTCCCATTTGCTGAGATGGGTTCAACAACAGTGACCCAAGAGAGCTTTCCATCTTGCATAATCCTTTGATTCTCTCTCCCAGCACGGCATAGAATTGTACCCAACCCCTCCCAGACCCATTGCAAATCCCTTCTTATTGGTATTCCAAGTGTTTTCAGGCTTGATATGATATTTGCAACCCATATTGTACAAGGGATTGAGGTCTTCTTTGGATATTGCTGGGTCCGTAGCAAGTGAACCCTGGTTATCCGAGCTCTTTTCAATATTGGATTCAATCTCAGGATGTCTAGCAATGAACTGATTGACCCACTTTTGTCCAATTTCCACCATTTTCCCTTTTATGTTCGGCAACTGGTACTCCATATCCAAATATATATCCGCCGCAGTGGAATGCCTCAATGATCCCAATCATTGATCCTCGCAATGAGGAGACTCTCCTCAACCTTGGTAAGCAGTTGCTGTTGCTCATTGGCTTCTGAGGCTGGTGTAGTCTTGTGTAAAAGACGGTTTTGCAGTGTTGTATTGAAAGGACCAGAGAGTCTGGCGATTTAGCGTACAGAGAGCTCAGGATGGTCGATCCTGTGCTGCAAAGTAGCTAGAATGATGCCCTCCCGCTCAGGTTTCTTGAGGGCCATCGAAGATTGGATTTTGAAAGCTTGTTGTTGAAAATGACAAAGTTGTGATAGTAGTATGTCTCCGAAGGAAACCTTTGACAAAACTTAGCATGATGGAACAGAATAGCCTACATTGAATAATTGCTGCCTTGGCCCGACCTTTTACCTGCACTAACCTGACACCTATAATCTAACCTCTATTTATTTATTCTTAGGCTTTCCTCAACCCTAAACTCCAACAACAAGTATTTGTTTCTCAGTGATATATCACCATTTTGTAATATCAAAGATTTGGATTTATATTTTTGTATTATAATTTACAGTTACAAAAAGTCGATATATAGCTTCTTTAATCTGAAATATTGAGTCTGGGGAAGAAAGATTAGGTTGGTGGTGGCGATTTTTGGTGATTTTACATGCTGGCTGAAACAGAGCTATAACTAGGTATAATAGGTTAGGTGATATTGCAACCACTGTCTATCAACACTACTACAATGCCGCTCATCTTTCGTGCTGGAAACCACAAAAATGCCTACTGAGCTCCTCTGTTTTGCTTGTGCACACAGTGATTACCAGTCCCATAATCTGGCCCCACTTGAAAGACCCAATTCCCATCTTGGGTTTCTAAGGAGGGATGGTTGGTAGGTTTGATATCTCGGTTGCCCAGTGTTGTTCTAGGTTGAGGCCTCATGGTGGCCAACCTCATGTTAGTTGATCAAAATTTGCACACTAAACTATAGTCCCCGGTATATTGGGCAAGCACACATCTATGAATTCTGGCTACACACCCAGCACAGTCTAGCCCTCCTTAATGGTTGGCACTGTCTCTTGTTGCTTGACGAGTGTTGATAGGTAAACGCGCCCTCAGATCCAAAGTGAGTCTTGTAATGTACTGTATGTGGATAAAATTAACCGATCACCCGTGCCAGAATGGCAACCCATCACTTCCAGACAAACTTGCATTAAAAACCCTCTCTATAAAAATACTTCACCCCGACTCACACTTCATAATATCTTCTCTTGTTGCATTCTAAGTAATAATAGCTCTTATTTCTCACCGTGAGCTTTAAAATATCATTTGTTCTAAGCATCTCCGTGAATAAACAGGAGGTAAAGTACGTGATTTATATGAAAATGGCATCCCCTTAAGCCACCTTTCCTGCCAACTTAATAATTTTCTTACAACTGTTTATGATATACTAGTAGGACGAGATTAGGACGAATAAAATAAGAAGAGTAAAGGCTGATATCCTGAGACATTTAAGGCTCAGAATAAAGTTAGAGTTACGAAAACCCTCAAAGATCACTATAACAACTATTAAGAAATTGTCAAGCAAATTTTACCATATATTGTTACAATCCTCTCTCCTGCGGGTGATACGTGCAGCAGGAAACCGATAGTTTCCTAACGATCACTTCTTCTTAGCCAAATAGCTGTTGCGATAGCTAAGTCCGTTGACTCCTATTTAGCAACGTCGATCGCTAGGCTCATATAAGACAGTCGTGTCTTGATTCCCTGAAACGTGATAGATAAAGATCTTTGTATTGAAAGTATAGTATATGAAAGAACTTAGATGGTTGCGTGAAGAACCCAAATCCCATGTCTTTTTTTTTTTTTTTTTCTTCTCTTTCTTTTTTTATCATCTTAGATTTGTTTCGTCTTCTAGGTACAAAAAGTGCATGCAGCGCTAGCTATGGTATAAAAAAACCTCCTGTAACTAACCAAACGGCGCCAGGGAAAAAACCATCAACCCACGTTCCTCTGGTCTGGAACCAACCGCACACCAGCCACGCAAAATAGGAAATCAAACTCCGACTAAGGGGGCGGAATGAGAAAGTCAAATAAATACAGGGGGAGAAATCAACAGGAAAGCCCTTGCCGTAGACACCAACAAAATAAACAATTGTTATAACCACTTCTCGAAACCTAGAGTAACAACAATAAAGGAAGAACAATAGGGGGTGCGGGAGGCCACTAGAATAAAGCAAAGCGCCACAAAAGCAGCGCGACCGTGCAACCATTACTCAAGAACCCAAGGCGTTGACATCCGCCACCGA
>Ga0307507_10003821_pt1 | contig 28145 bp, 4 predicted proteins | sample 7_EM_MG_FD_207223 | JGI IMG/M metagenome (GOLD analysis project Ga0307507, IMG submission 207223) | Populus trichocarpa ectomycorrhiza microbial communities from riparian zone in the Pacific Northwest, United States - 7_EM | ecosystem: Host-associated > Plants > Roots > Unclassified | place...
TTAAAGTTGTTAAGTAGGTTAACTGCGTATTATTTAACTTTTAAAGTTGCTAAGTAGGTTAATTGCGTGTTAAGAAATATATAGTTAGCTTTTAAAGTTGTTAAGCTAGTTAATTGCATGTCAAGTTGGTCGAATTGCGTGTCAAGTTAGTTAATTGCATGTTAAGTTGGTCGAATTGCGTGTCAAGTTGGTCAATTGCGTGTCAAGTTGGTTAATTGCGTGTCGAGTTGGTCAAATTGCATGTCAATTACACGAAACGCGAAAATCAAAGTCTACTTGAATCTCATCCTGCGAATATTTTCCCGATGAGGTAGGTTGTATAATTATTATATTAATGCGTTAGGCTTCTAGTTAAGTTTACCTAGTTAGTATATAATCTTAAAGTTAGATTATAAGAGGTATTTAGCTTAATAAATTTGGCGCTATATTAATTGCTTTATAGTTATAAAGTACTATAGGTTCTTACAGTCCATTTATACACATATTAAAAATAACAATCCTTTAAGCTTGGGACGCTACTATTTAAAGCATCTAATAATCGCAAGCAGTTCCTTATTATATATCTTATAGTTTAATTTAGTAGGGGCAAGTTTCTAGAAGAGAAAGGCTACTGGATATAGCTTGCCGTTCTTATTATATTGTAACAATACTCTACCTAGCGCATAATTAGACAAATCTGTTTTAATAATATATTTAAAGTTAGGGTTAAAGTGGGTAAGAATTTAAGTAGTTATAAAGTAATATTTTAAGTTATTAAAAGCTTATTTATATCTAGCGATCTATTTAAATTTTATATTCTTTTTTATTAGATTTACTAATAGCTAGGCAATTTCTAAAAAGTAGTTAATAAATTAATAATAGAAGTTTGTAAATTCTAGAAATCCTTAAATATCTTATACATTACTAGGGCTTCCCTAGTTTATAATTATAGCAACTTTCTTAGAGTCTATTTAATTCCGTTATAGAATATAATTAAGCCTAAATATATAACCTTAAATGTATAAAACTTGCATTTCTTAATATTATATTATAAGCCTATATCTTATAGGCGTTTAAGGACCATTTTAACGTATTTCTAATATTTAGAGAGTAAGAATAAGTAAATTAAGATATTATTAATATATTGCTAAAATATACTAGGACCATTCTTTATGCTAAATAGCATTACTAGGTATTTAAAGAGTCCCTATTATATACAAAAAGCTATATACTTCTTATCTCCTTCTTATATACGGATTTTATTAAAGGCTATAACTATATTAAGCTTTATAAAGTACTGTGCCTTCACTAAATAGTTAAGCGTTTTTAAATTAGGGAAATTAGATACCGGTTTTAAATTATAATTGCGTTTAAAGCTTAATAATTAATATAGAATCTTAAGCCTCCTTCTAGCTTTTTAATAAATAGTACGGGTAAGGCAAATAGAGATTAACTAAGGTGAATAAATCCTTTTTCCAGATGCTTATTAAGGTATTATTATATTATAAGCAATTCTTCCTATAATATACTATATAGTAGACTAAACTTTAGTGTTATACTAGGCTTAAGTTCTATCTTAAAATTATACTTATCTTGGTACAGGGCTAGTTAGTCTATAAATTATTTTTTAAACTTGTTAATTAGGTTATAGTACTCTTTAGGTATAAGAGGTTAAGGATTAATATACCATTTTGGTTCTAGTGCTTTCTTAATATCTTCTATAGTTATAGTAAAGATTTTATAATATTATCTTTTTGCTAATAAAATAAAGGGTGCGGTTTATATTATCTAAATTTTAAGAGGTTTTAATAAAACATCTTCGCATTCTTTACCATAATTGGTAGTTATAGCTTGTTATCTTATTTTAAAGTTTATAGCAAGGGTAATTTATATTATATTATATTTAAATAGTTATGTATATATTTATAGGGCACATAGTGTTCTAAGCAATAGCTTTAGTAATAAGTTATATGGAACTTTAGTATTTCTTTAACCTAGCTAATTAAAGGGTTATATTGTTTTAGCTATCTGTATCTAAGTATAACTTTATATTACTTTAAGGGTGTTATAAATAGGGGGATATATTTAAGGTATTTGCCTATTTACATTTTTACTAGGGCGTAGTGCGTTATTTCGCCATATATTAAGGGTTTGCTATTAAAGCCTTATAGGCCTTAAGGCTTATTAAGTTTCTTTTAATTTAGGCGTTAAGTTTTTGTATAGTTTATATTAATAAAGCCTATACTAGTAGCTTTACTATCTATTAGGATTTATACCTTCTTCTATTTTCTAAGTATTTAAATTTCGCTAAGTATATTAAGGGAGTTATGCTATATATTAGCGCTGGAAGAGCCTAGACACTTATACTCTTCCACTTTTTATCCTAAGGCGCAACTTAGCCTTAAGACGATTTATTTTCCAAGTTAACTAAAGGTAAAATACTTTATAGCGTCTAAGTATAATTTATAGAGCGGGTATAATTTAAGGAATAAGAGGAACTACGGCGGACCTATTTAAAGGGGTAAGTTTGGCAATGCTTTTAAATATATCCTTTTTTTACTATATCTAAAGCATTCTCTATTTATAGCTTAAGTTCTTTATTTATTGGTTCCTAAGGGTGCATAGAATTAGGTGGTATTGAGGTCTATAGAGTTATATATAGGGCTTTTAGGTCTTAAAGAAGGATCGCGCCTTAAAGTATATGCCGGTTTTATGGAGTTTTAAATATAAGGTATAGTTAACTTTAAAGAATAAGTCTGTTTGTTATATTAAAGGTCTTTATTAATTTATTAATATATTATAGCAAATTCGGATAGGTTTTTTAGTAGTTCTCTACCTACTAACTAGGTTCTAATCTTATCTAAAATAGCTTATTAAAGGGCAGTAACTTTAGCGGCTTTATTTTAATCTAGCTCGCTAATAAGGCCTAAAAATTCTAAAAAGATGCTAGTAAAGTCTCAGTTCCGTTATTATAGATTTTTAAGTTTAGTAACAGCTATATATTTATGGCTGGCGTTATTATATATTTGTTTTAGTAGAGAGATAAAGGTTTTAAAATTAACAAAAGTGCTGTTACGGAAGAATATATCTATAGTTTATATAGCGTCCTTACTTAAATAAGATATTCTATAGCTAACCTTGCTAGCCTTAATAGGGTATTAATTATAGTTTATTAAGAGTTTAAGACGGAGCTTGGTTATAAAGGGATATAGGTTATTTTAGTTTCTATTAAACATTAAAGGATTAGAGAGCTTTTTAGATTTTATAGTAGGTACTAGGTTCGCTATAGGTATAGGTTAAGCTACTATTACTAGTTTGGTATTCACATTTAATAGGTTAGGTTTAGGTACCATTATTTTAATCTTGTTTATAGGTATTACTATTAGGGTCTATAACATAAATGCCTTAACGTTATAGAGTTCTTTATAGAGTGCCTCTATTAATTACTAGTGCTAGACTTCTAGTGCAGCCCACTGCTAAGCTAAGGCGTCTATAAAGGACTGTTATATTATAGTTAACTATTCCCTAACTAGGGTTATAATACTTATAGTTATTAAAAGGGATTTGGGTTTGTTTACTATTTTAATAGTGGTTGTTTAGATATAATATAATATAAGGGCGCGAAGAGGCTTTAGGGAAGATTTAAAGGAATAATATAAATTCTATCTAAATCTAAGGGTATATAGCTCTTATAGAGTATAAGACGTTATATAAAGAAGAGAAAGGAATATAGGAAACTTATAACTAAATATTTGGGGTCTTAGCAGTAGACGCATAGGTATAAGCCTATGTGGATTTTAACAGGTTTCGACCAAATTCCATTACATTAGTGGAATTTAGTGGAATTTAATTAAGTTGGCGGAATTTGGCGGAATTTAATTAATTTTGGCAGAATTTGATTAACTTAGCAGAATTTGGCAGAATTTAATTAAAGCGTCGGAATTTATTTATTAAGTGTTTCACTGAGACATTTCTACTATAACTAGGCTAGTCCCGTTACATATCTGAATATATTTAAACCCTTATTAGCTATAGACTAGGTACTAGCTAGAATATTAATAAAAGCCAATAGGGTTTGCATCGCCTAAGACTTAGTATGTAAAGCTATAGGTGCTTAAGCATTCTATACCTAAAGCTTGTTCTATAATATAAGGAGTAAGATATCTATTATCTATTTTCCTTCTCCTATTTTAAAGCCTTTGGTATAGTCTAGCCGTTATAACAGTCTGTTAGTAGGGTTATTTCCCTCTAGCTTATATTTAATCTTAAAATTAAATTATGCAAGCTCCTTTACCTATCTAGCTTATTAAAATATAAGCTTTTTTATAGTTATAAAGTAATATAGATTATAATAATCTAAGAGTATATAAGTAGTATAGCTCGCGTGCTTAAGGTAGTATCGCTACTATTTAAAGCAGTTGACTATATCCAGTAGTTCCTTATTATGGGTATAATATCTAACTTTAGGTCCCTAGAATTTTCTATTATAGAATGCTACTGGTCTCTAATAGAGCTAGGTAGCATCTAGATACCTATTAAGTTATAGTAGGATACTAGTAAGGGCAAAATTTAATATACTAGTAACTATTATTAGTAGCTAATCTAGGTTAAAATACTATAATAGTAGAGCTTTTATATACTTTATATATAGTTCCTAAAAGGCTTTCTAAACCTTTCTGGGCCATATTTATAGTTTATACTATTTAGTTAGTCCCTTTTTAGTTTTCTTCCTTTCTACCTTTAAGCTTTTTACTTTTTAAGCCGGGTTTTAAGAAGCTTTAGTAATATAGTTAGATAGGTTCCGGGCAATATCTAAGTAGTTATAGATAAAGCGCCTATAGAAATTAGCAAAGCCTAGAAATACTTAAACATCTTAGTAGCTCTTTAGCTCTAGCCACTCTTAGATTATCCATACCTATACTAGATCTATAACTACACCTATAAGCATTATAATATAGCCTAGGAACTTAACCTGCTTAGTATTAAAGACACATTTTAACGCCTTAGCATAGAGGCCCCAATTATTTAACCATTCTAGCACTTTACGAATGTATTACTTATACTAATCCTTATTTTCTAAGTAGATTAGGATATTATCTAAATAGATAATATATATGCGGTTAACTAGTCCTCCTAAGGCTCTATAAATATATAATTAGAATATTATAGACGCATTAGCTAGCGTAAAAGGCATTACTAAATACTTAAAGTGGCTGTATTAGGTCTTAAAAGCGGTCCTTTACTTATCCCCTTTTTTTAATATGGAGCCTATAATAGGCGTCTTATAAATCTAGCTTTATAAAAATCTTCGCCCTAAATAGTCAATCTAGTATTTTACTAACCAGTAGTAGTAGGTAATGGTTCTTAATTATAATCTTATTAAGACCGCAATAGTCTATATATAGTCTTATAGCTCTATCTAGTTTTAGGATAAAGAGGATTGGCACGCCTACTAGCGACTTACTAAGTTATATCTATCCCTTTTCTGGTAAGCCATTAAGGTACTTTTATAGGATCTTAAGCTCTTTATAAAAGAGGTTATAGATAGAAAGGTTTAGCGGCTACTTACCTTCTTTTAGATTAATTATATAATTATATTTTAAGTTCTATAAAAGGACTTTAGCTTACCTACTTAAAAATACCCTTAGTAAGTCCCTTAGGCCTACCAGAATATTTAACAAATTAGGGTCGTGTTTGTCCTCCGCATTATTATTAGGTAGGTTTTAGAGCTCCCTTAGAACGCTTATAGGCAGCGTCGCGCGCTATAGTAGTTATTTATATATAGTTACTACTATATGTTAAACGGTTTTATACAGTGGCCAGTAGAGGGTGGGAAACTCCTTAATACAGTATTTAAGATGCTGTAGTATACTTTTCGCGTATTACTTAAGCTAGAGTAACCTATAACAATAGAAGTATCTTATAAGATTTTTAAGATTGCCGCCTCCCTATAATATCTCTATAACCTATCCAGTAGTTCCCTGTAGGGTATCCATTACGGAAGGGTTATTACCTATACTAGGCTCTATACCCATTTTGCTATAAAATAAGGGTTGGATCTAATACTCCTTTAAGTATAGAGCGTATACTATTTCTCCTAGAGCTATATCTTCTAGGATATCTTTTAAGCCTATTAGTAAAATACGCCCTTCTAATTCTTTATTGTTCTACTATTTAAAGGCTTCTATCTTAAAGCGTATCTTAAAATCTGCTTTTATAAGCCAAGAATATCTAATAATAAGGTTATAGCCTATATAGTTAGCCGCCTAGAAGGGTTGCGGGCTAACTACCTTAGTATAGTTATATATGTTAGCCACTAACACTATAAGCTTATAGGCACTATATAGTTTAATCCAATACTTATTTAGAAACCCTATAATAGGTTTCTGGTACCTTAACAACAAGATAAGCTTATACACTTTTACCAAATTATATTATATAAGATTAATTTTAGCGCCGCTATTATATAGTGCTTAAAACCAACATACCTCGCCTATAGGGAGTACTATTTTTAGCTTAATAGTAATATAAAGAGTCTTTCCTTCTATATCTTGCCCTAATTACAGCCAGAAGATGTCTATAACTAAGGTTTTTCTTTTTTTAGATTATTAGTGCAATTATTACCCTGCTTATTTTTCTTATTAGATTTACTTTTAGAGAAGTTTTCTTTTAACTTTTTAGAGTGTTCCTATAAGGGTGCTAAATAGGTATTAGGTTAGCCCTAGAAGTCTTTCCTATTACTTAAGGTCCCTAACTTTAACTATTCTAAATTCCTCTTTAAGAACGGCTTCTTTAAAGCTTAGGTCTACCCTATATTACTACCAAAGTGCCCACGCTTCTAGTTACCCCCTAGCTTCTTACTAAAAGAGATATAGTTTATTACCACACCCTTAGTATTTAGAACCACTTATTTAAAATCTATATATATAATAATCCGTAATAGGGCTCCTACGCGCTTTATTTCGTCACAAATTGCTAGCTTAATTTTAGCCTAAATAAATCCGAACTTCTTCTTCTTATAAATACTACCATCTTTATTTTTAAAGGGCTTTAGATTTATTAATTAAGTATAAGTTTTTATAAAGTTTATAAACTAGCGGAAATCGTAGCGGTTAAGCTATATCTTATTCTAGGATAGTTCTATATTATTATATTATATAATATACAGATCTTAAGTCTATTTCTGTCACGGAGTAAATATAAGCGGTGATAATATATAGCAAAGTAGATATTATTAAGCTATGTATATAAACTGCGTAATAAAGTTAAGACGTTATATAAGGAAAGAAGGTAAGGAAACGGGAGGAAAGGGGTATATATTATTAACTTAGTTACTTAGTTAACACGTGCACAGGGCGGAATAGGCTTTAGGTTATAGTCCTAGCGGAACTTGGCGGAATGTAGCGGAATATAGTAGAGGACGGCAAACTGCCGTAGATTGCCGTTATATGATGGCAAATTGCCTTGGATTGCCGTTATGTGTCTTAATTAACTGAGTTGTTAATATGGAGGTTGAGACGGTGGAAATAGGTAAACGTGTGTAAGGTATTACAGAGGTGTCCTGTGACAGTACCCCCCCTTTAAACTCAAGCTTCTGCAAGATGGGGCTGTGGTAGTTCTAGGTAGAGTTTATAAAAGTCTTCTACAGCTTATATAAGTTAACGGGTTTCTATAAGGGCTTAATAAAGCCTCTCCATTTCGTAAGGTATATATATTTGCGTTTCCGTTTGTTATACTTAATGTTATTAACTCTTTTAATAAGGTACTTATCCTCACTATCTACTTTAACTAGTGGGGGAGGGTCTTAAATCTGTCTAGGCAGGGCGTCTAATATAGGGGCGGTAGGGTGGAGGACTAACATATAGAATATAGGGTGGATTTTAACCGTATCAGGGAGCTTTAGTTAGTAGGTATAAGGAGAGACAACTTTTTTAACCTTATAAGGGCCGGCGTTCTTCCAATTAAGTTTCTTAGTAGGTTATTTTATGTTTAGATTTCTTATGTCTAGCCAGACAAAGTTACTAATTTAGTAAGCCAGTGCTAGGGTTTAGTTCTTATTTACTGCAGCTTTATAGATAAACTGGGCCCATGTTATTTTATTAGTAAGGAACTCCTATAGTTCTTTCATCTTCTTTATAAATTTGTTTACTTCTGCAACTTATAAGGCTTAATAAGCTAGGTAAGGAATATTACTAAAGGGTTTAAAACCCATTCGCGGGTGCTAGCTATAGTTAGCTAGAAACGGGGAGACCTTTATGGTTTCCAAGATGGAGTTATTTGCTATAAACTTGGTAAATGCAAGCCAGTCCATCCAGTTATCCTGTAGATACAACGTATATATCCAAATGTATTGTTCCATTATAGTATTTGCACGTTCTATTTAACTATCTGTTTCTGGGTGGTATACTATAGACAACAGTGCTTTAATGCGGAGTTGGGTAGTTAGTTCTTTCCAAAATATAAAGATAAACTATCTGCCTCTATTGGAGATAATTGTTTTAGGGAGTCTATAGAGTTTCCATATATAATCTAGGAACAGTTAGGCAATGGCAGGCGTTGATATATTAGGACAGGCGATTAAGTGTCTCATTTTAGATAGTTGGTTTATAACTACTATGATATTTATACAGCCTTTACTTAAGGGGAGATTAATAACAAAGTTAATTAAGATATTCTTCTATCTTTAGTTTGGAACGGGCAGTGGCTTTAAAAAGCCATTATACATCTTATGCAAAGCTTTAGCTTATTAGTAGGTATAGTAGCTAGAGACATACCTTTATGTCGTGTTATATATATTTAGCCAGTAGTACTCCTGTTAGAGTAGTTCTAGGGTTTTTCCTCAGCCTAGGTGGCTGGCTACTAGTAGGTTGTATACATATTTAAGGAGCTTAAGCTTAAGTTTATTATAATTAGGGATAACTAGGCGGTTCTAGTAGTACAAGCGGTCTCTATAAGCTTTATATTTACTTAAAGGGATCTTTTTAGAGCATCTAACGCCATCTTAAATTAGCTTAAGTGTCTCTTAGATAAACTTGTTGTTTGGGTATTTATTAATTATAATCTATTTAATTAATTAATTAGTCATTTTAAGGATTTGTACTATAAGGTCTTTAGCTAGGGGATTAAATAATTCAGAATAAAGCAGGGTTTAATTATAGTAGGCGCGCGCTTCTTCCTGTGCTGTTATGTCTTATAAACGTTAAGTTAGGGTATTAGGTTTTTAACCTTAAACGCCTAGGCGGTATATAATTAAGAATTGGAATTAGGACAGATATTCTAACTAGCGGGCTTAATAGTGGCTTAGCTATTTTGTGGTTATAAAGTACTATAGGTTCTTATAATTGCTAAAAACCTTAATTGGGAATCCGGCTCCTTCTAGTTCTAGTTACTATTACTTAAAGCATCTGATAATAGCTAGCAATTCTTCATTATAGATCTTGTAATTGCATTTAGCTAGGCTTAGTTGTTTTAAAAAGTATACTATAGGGTGCAATACTCCTTCCTTGTTATATTAAGATAGAATGCCTCCAGTAACATAATTAGATAAGTTAGCTTCTACAACACTTATTTAGTCTAGGTTAAAGTGTTAAAGTATAGGTGCAGTAGTAAATATAACCTTTAGGTAAGTAAAGGCCTTCTTACATTTCTTATTAAAGATAAAGGCTTTGTCCTTTTAGGTTAAGGCTATAAGGGGTAAGACCAAGGCGGAGAAGTTATTAATAAACTATTAGTAGAAGTTGGCGAAGCCTATAAAGGCCCTTATATCCTTAACATTCTTGGGTTCTTACCAGTTTATAATTGCTTTAACTTTCTTAGGGTCTATTTATACGCCATCTATGGAAACAATAAGTCCAAGGTATAAGACTTCTGTTTTATGGAACTCGCATTTATCTATATCTAATTATAGGCTGGCTCCGCGCAAGGCTTATAGGACCAGTTTAACATATTTTTAGTATTCAGCCAGACTATTGCTGTATATTAAGATGTCGTTAATATAAGTAGTATAAAAGACGTCCAGGTACGGATATAGGGTGTTATTTATAAAGTGTTGGAATAAACTTAGGGCGTTTACGAGGCCGAATGGTATTACTAAGTATTTAAATAGTCCGTATTAAGTACAAAATGCAGTAAGCTATTTATCTCCCTTTGCGATATGGAGGCAGTTAAATGCGTGGATAATATTAAGCTTTATATAGAAGCGAGCCTTACTTAATTGGTTTAGTGTCTCTTGGATTAACAGGATTAGGTATTGGTTCTTAACGGTAACAGTGTTAAGAGCTTAGTAGTCTATACAGAAGCGCAGACTGCCGCTAGGTTTCTTAATAAAGATTACTAGTATAGCTATGGGTAAAGAACTTGCTCTAATAAATCCTTTGTCTAGATATTTGTCTAAGTACTTCTATAGTACCTGGAGTTTGTTTTAGGATATCCTATATAAGGGTCCAAATCTAGGATGTTTTCCTTCTTTAACTATAATCTTATAATTATATAGACGGTGTTCTGGTAGCTTATTAGCTTCCTTTTATAAGAATATATCTAGATACTTATAGTACTCTATAGGTACTTTTGTAGTGGGGTTAGTGTGCTTCTTTAGTGCTAAGGCCTTCTTAATATCGGCCATTGTAACAGTAAAGATCGTATATTCTGGTTTCCTAGCGAGTTATACTAACGGGGTAGCTCCAATTATGTAAATGTCTAAGGTATTAAGCAAATTCAGATTATCCTTAGTCTCTTATATAATTTCTTGTTTATATTTAGGTTTAGTATTGGGTACAGAGTCAGTGTCAGATTTAGGTTTGGGTTCTTTAAGTATCCTTTTTATAATGGAATACCAGTTCTTCTAGTACTTTTGTATATTATGCTTAGGCTTAGGCTTTTGCTTAATTTGGGGCGGTGTAGTAGTTAGAGTTGGTTTGTGTGGCCTAGTATAATTTCCGGGTTCTTAGTGGATATTGGTGGAATTCTTGGGTTGGTGGAATTAGGTGGACTTTTTAGGTATAGGGTAGATATTAGTGGAAATTTTAGACTGGTAGATCCTAGTGGATTTTTTAGATTTTAGTTTAGGGCTTAAGCAGTAAGTTATAAAGTACTTCTGCTTGTAACAGGAGGCGGTAAATAGAAGCTTAAAGTTGTCCTAATTAATGGTTACCTTATATAGCTTTATCTAGGGCTGTCTAAGGATTACTAGGTGACCTAGGGTAGTTATAAAGAGTTTAATTGATTCTTTGTGGTTTAGGTATTAGAGTCTTAGGGCCGCTATATAAGTAATACGGCCTAAGACAGTGTATTTGCCATTAAATCTAAATATATTAATATACCGGTTAAGGGGTATTAGGGTAAACCTATTGTCTTATATAAAGATCTTATTAATAAATCCTATGCCGCTAGCTCCTGTGTTAATTAGGACTTAAGCATTAGCCTATTAACCTTTCTACTAAAGACGGCAGTTAATGGTTATACTATAATCCCAAGAGTTAGGTTTTGCATTTAATAAGATCCTGTAACATAGCTGTCCTAGAGAGCGACTTAACTCTAAAACGTACCTTTTAGTAGCAAGCAGGAAGGGGTTCCTATAGAATATTAGTTGTGACTTCGTCCTTATAAGTAGTGCTTACTAAATACGGAGTTGGAGCTAGATAAAGATTAGGGGCGGTAACTGGAGGATTAATACGGTAAACGGTTGTTAGTGTTGGCCGTTTATAAGTTGTGTTAAGGTATAGGGACGGAGTAGTATCTTGAGATATAATCCTTGCTTCCGCATTTAAAGCAACGGCCTAGCTTAATACATTATTCTTGTTTAGGGGACCCTATTGGAGCGTATCTTAGGGTCCCTATGTCAATATCTATAGCGTTAGGGTGCTTAGGCTGAGATAATAGCTTAGCGGACGTTTGTGGAGCTATTGTATTATATTAAGAAGTAGACTTTAGTGTTAGGCGTAGTATATCATTATACCGTTTATTAATAACGTTTGCGTAGGCGTTAAGGGCTCCTAGTAGGTCTATACCTATTAGGGAGGTTTTCATTTTAGGGCTTAGGGACTTAATAAGGCTATTAACTAGTGCGGAGTCATTCTAGCCTGTTTCCTTTATATAACGGTTAAATTTGGAGAAGTATACTAGGAAGCTTTTCGTTCCTTAAGTTATATAGTTTATCTTCCTCTAAGTAGTAGCTTGGCGGTTTAGGTCACTATATATAGCTTCAAGTAGTATAACTAGGCTTTATACTAAGTTTGGTTAAAGGGGTTTAATAAGGTTAGCTGCGTCTCCTCCTAGTTAACTTAGGGCGTAGCAGACTTAGTTGGCTTTAGTTAGGTAGCGGTCAGCGTTACTAGTTAGCTTATTTTTAAGCTAGCTTAGGAATAATCGGAGTTCTTATTATGTATTAGTAAATATTAGAGGGTCTAGTAGTTATTCAGATTGTTACAGTGCGGTAGTTAGTTTAGGGTGAACAGTTACTATAGGTTTGGGACTCTCGTCCCGCGTGTTCATTTCCGGAGAAGGCATTTGGTCTTAGAGCCCTAGTATAGGCATCTTAAGAGTGCGGACTTCTTCTTGGAGGTCCTTAATTATTTACAGGTGTTATGCCTCTTAATTAACTTATTGTTAAGTTAAAGTGGCTTGGTTCTATGCAAGGGCGTCTATAAAGGACTTCTATATCTCTGCTAATTGTTCTTAAAGTGCGGATATAATACCGGCGGCTGTTATGGGGGCTTTAGGGTCATTCTGCATTTCGGAGGGTGGTATATAAGGTTAACGCAATATAGTATTACAGAGCAAGTATAAGTGGTGATAATATATAGCAAAGTAGATATTATTAAGCTATGTACATAAACTGCGTAATAAAGTTAAGATGTTGTGTAAGGAAAGAAGGTAAGGAAACGGGAGGAAAGGGGTATATATTATTAACTTGGTTGCTTAGTTAACACATACATAGGGTAGAATAGGCTTTGGGTTATAGTCCTAGCGGAACTTAGCAGAATATAGCGGAATATAGTGGAGGACGGTAAACTACCGTAAATTACCGCCACATAATGGCAAATTGCCTCGGATTGCTGTTATGTGTCTTGATTAACTGAGTCGTTAATATAGAGGTCAAGACAGTAGAAACAGGTAGACGTGTATAAGGTATTACAGAGGTATCCCATAACAGTTTCTTTAGAAAGGTTTACAGCTATAGCTATATAGTAATTTGCTCTTTATTAAGCTAATTAAGTATAATTTAGTTTAGGGATTGGTCTTTAATCTTACTAATAATCTATTAAGTACGCTCTTTAGTATTGTCTTATATTATTAGTATCTTAAAGAAGTTATCTACTTTATAAACCTAATTATCCAGCTATTGGGCGTTAGGTCTATAGCGGAGTTCTAAACTACTAGAGGCTTTAGCCAGTTGGTTTATATCCTTTTTTTATTTACTGCATAGATACCTCTTTAGGTCTTCTATACCTTCTTAAGTAGGTACTATATAGCCCCTAGGAAGCCCTTAGCCTTAGCTAGGTTATAAAAGATTTTATTTTGCCTAGATTAAGCTCTGCTAGATCTAGACTTACCCCTAAAGGTTTCTAATATATTTATTAGTGGCTCCTTCCTATATGGCTTCTAAAAGCCTTATAGCAGCTTCCCAATATCCTTCTTATAGAAGATTAGTGTGGGGCTCCTAACTTTCTAAACTTGGGCCTAAGGAAGCTCTAGCTATAGAGGTAGTATTAGTACTAGTAGCTAGTATAGGCTTTCTAATAAGGCTCTAGTCTTAAGTTAGTATTTAAGTTAGACAAGAAATAAGCAAATTTTCCAAGGAAAATTTCTAAAATTGCCGACCTACGGCCGGCAATTTGCAGTTCCTTGGAAAAGTTTACTTATTTCTCGCGCCTACGGCGGGCTTTTATCCTTTGGAACGAAGTCCTTTTAGGAACAAAGTTCTTTTAGAGACAAAGTCCTTTTAGGAACTAAGTAGCTGCCCTACTACTACCCTACTGCCCTACTATTATAGTGGTAACATAAGGCTACCTTTATATAATAATTACGTGATATAGATTTATACGATTAATTATATAATGTATATTAACAATAGTTATTCACGTTGTTGTTATTATTGTTATCTTCTTTCTTAAGTAATAGCACTATTACTATTACCACTGCCGCTGCTACTACTGCTACGTCTTCTGCTCCTGCTCTTGCTCCTACTACTACTACTACCACTACCACCACCACTACCACTACCACTATTACTACTACCGCCGCTGCCGCCGCTATGTCTGCGCCTGGCTACTGCTTCTTGTCTATGCCGCTGTCCTTACCGCTGCTATCCTAGGCTAGAGTGCGTATATATAGGACTTTAGTCCCAGAAGATAAGCGTGCTGGTAAGTATTAGTACTATAAAAGAATTTGAGAATTTGAGAATTTAAGAAGATACTAACATGTAAATAGCTGCTGTAGCTATAGCTGCCGCCTAGCCCCTCTCTGCTCCTACTACTGCCGCTGCCGCTACTACCACTGCTCCTATTGCTCCTCCCTTGGCCAGCTTTACGGCTACTAATTAGCCCGCTGCCCCCCTATAGCCTACTACCCTCCTGCTACCCGCCGCCCTCCTACCCTAGAATCCATTGCCTGCCGCGTTTACTGCTGCTGCTAAAGCCGCCACCGCTAACACGGCCATAATGTAGGCGCTATATCCCCTACCGCGCGTTTAGGGCGTGTCTTTGTAGTAGGCTCCTAGCCTAGGTAGAGCTCCTAGGGTCTACTAGAGGGTTTGCCTTAAGGCTAGGACCCTAAATATAGAGGCAGCCCTAGCGTAAAGCTAGGGTACGGTAGCCCCGTAGGCTTATATATTATATATACAGAGCGGTAGCCCATTTATAGAGTGTATATTAGTCATGGGCTAGCTATATAGTAGCTATACCAACTGCCATTATGGTAGTAAAGGGGTGCGCTGCTCCTTCTGGGCCTATAAGTTAGTAATATAAATGGTAAAAAGTATAACTAATAGAGATAATAGCGTCTGCCCCTACTGCAGCCACCGCTGCCACCCTACTGGTCTGCTACGGCCATGCCTTCTCCCGTACCTTAGTCCCTCCCACTACCGCCGCTACTACTGCTAATAATAATAATAACAATAATAATAATAATAACAACGATAATAATAATAACAACGACAATAATAATAACAACGACAATAATAATAACAACGACAATAATAAAGAGGAGGCCCCGCCTACCCGTGGCTGTTCCCGCCCTATATAGCGCTAGTGGGTTATAGGGCTGCTCTGCTATTTGGTGGATATAGTTAAGCAGTAAGAGGGGGGTAAGGATAAGGAGTAGGGGGGGAGAAGGGAGGGAAAAAGGGGTGTTTACTAGACCCTATAGGGCAGTTGCGGAGGTTTTACTGGCCCTATAGGGCAGTTATAGAAGTAGTTGTTTAATAAAATAACATACCTTATTATAAAAGTAATACCTCTAGATATAATATTAGCCTAAAACTAAGTGCTGTTCTATTACTACCCTACTGCCCTACTGTTATTACTGCCACAACTGCTATACTATTCCCCTATATTTTAGCCTATAACAGCCAATAATATACTAAGACTACAGCAACACCTCCAGATATATAATATTAGTTATTGTAGTATCCCTGCCCTATAGCAGTAATAGCAAAAGCCAAGCTATATCTATTACTCTTAACAACGTAATATATAGCTGCCTATAGGTAAAGACCGGTATATATAAGTTAACGCTAATAAAGTTAAAAGACTGCCCCTATAACTTATTTACAGTTAGAGTAAAGCATAGCTAGATTGGAAACTGCCTTCTATTAATAATAAACGGCAGTTCTCCTTCCGTAGAGGTAAGCTTAATATAAGGGATTAGCTATAGCTGGTTATAAAAGCTGCCGCCAAGTATCTAAGTTTTAATACAGCGGCGGCCTACGCATGTAATAACTATATGGGTGCTGTTATAGAGCCCTTTATTAGGGTAGAGGTTCCATAAAAGGATTATAGGCGTGCCTACCTTTAGGGAAAGCTTTAATAGAGGTAGGTTACTAGGGTTAAATATCTATAGGAGCTCCGCTAGCGGCAGTTCTATATAATCGTTTTCTCTATTTTGCTTTATAGAGTCTATAGAATAAAAGGTGTTTAGGGAGCTGTAAAGCCGCATAAGAACAGCGTTGTTAATCTTAGCTATAGTATTATTATAAATGGTTAGGATAGCGCAATCGTGGAAGGTATTAGGGGTAGTATATACCCGTGCAAATAGTTGCGGAGGGTATATATGCTTATAGAAGGGTTCCTTAGACCGTAACTGGGCTATACTAGGTGGGATAGTAACGCTGCCAGATAGGGACGTATTATAGAATAAGCTCTATACCTAAGCTGCAAACTACTAATTATCCTTACCCTGGCAAACACGCATATTTAACTATAGGGATAGTATATAGAAGGTAGGTTAGAGGAATAACCGCTATAGGCAGGTACTTATAATAGCTGCGTAGTTTCCCTATGAGATAACAGGCAGTATTTAAGTAAAGTTGCCACCTAAGACAGTAGGGAGTCTGCTAAAGGTAGAGTTGTTAAAATAGACGTCTATAAGCATATAGTGCACGGCTTTAAAGCAGTAGTAGTGCTGTATTAGTATCTTGTCCTAAATAAGCAGAGAGGTACGGCGTAGAAGCTTAGCCAGATTTAAGCTTTTAGAGACATTGTAAGTAGACTCTTTATATAGCTTAAGAGGTATCTAAAAATAGAAGTAGGTAGTACAGCCGCTGGGCAGTAAAAGGGCTATAATGCTAGAAGAAGCTATATAAAGAATAATCTTACTGCGTAAGCGGTAGTAGTAGTAGAGGTAGTAACAGAGAAACGTTTTACTAGTGCCTATAGGGCCCTAGAGAAAGAAGCGGGCCGTCTGCGGATCTATATCTATAGCGGTAACAATAGTATTAAAGCACACTACCTAATTGGCATTTAGCTACTGGTATAGCTTAGTAAACTAGTAGCCTTCCTCTATAGGGTTGTATTGCAGTAGCTTCGCTATAAGAAGTAGGTTACTTCCCTCCGCAATAACGGCCCATTGGTGCTAAAACTAGGGTAGGCTATAGTCTATAAGTATCTTCTAGTAATCCGCAAGCATCTAATAAATAAGGTATAGGCTGTAATTAAGATAGGTGTTATTATCCTCGCCAACTATAGGAGCATTAGGCTGCCGGGCTAAAAAGCAAGGCAGATTATTGCAGATAAACTGTTTAAAGCAGTCCTATAAAGCAACTAGCCTTATAATAGGGCTGTAAACTAAAGCGGTTATAAATAAGGAGCGTAACTAGGCGCTAGTGGCAAAAACAGCGGCCTCCGTAAAGTAATTAATCCACTTATAATTATCCTTTAGTAGTCCTAGAGCCACATAGGCGGCCTAGAAGGTTAGATAGACTATACTAGTAATAGTATAGAGGTCCTTAAAGGAGGTAGGGCCGGGAATAGATATTAGCAGTAGCTATAAATAGAACCTCTTACCTATAGTAGGGCTGCAGTAATATATACGGCCTATTACAGTGCCTTACTGGCAAGGATGCCACTCCCACAGCTTTAGATAAAAGATATAGCACTTAGGGAAGTCTTAATATAGGCGGTTACAGCCATCCTTATACTCCGCGTTATACTTAAAGAAGGCCGTTAATATAGAGTAGGAGAGATTAAGGCGCTGCTGGATTTCCTCTATAGACTAGTCTGGCTAAAAGTATATAGGCTGCTTGCCTAGAAAGTGCACTATAAGCTAGATTATAGGGGGGAACTCTTTATAAATAGGAAACTTAAATAGCCGCTAGATAGCCTTAGAGGGGCTAATATAACGGCCCTATAAATACTGGCTTACCTTATTGCGGCCTATAAGTTATAAAGTAGTACGGTTGTTCCCCTTATATATATACTTATAGATATACTTAACGGACTTTATAGAGGCGCAGACCTTAACATTTATATAGGCACAGTACTTGTGGTTAGATATAGACTATATAGAATAATCCAGCAGTTGTCTATTTTAAATATAGCTCTAAAAGGCCCTAGTAAGCAGATAGACTATATCTGCTAATTATTATAACAGTGGTATTCTAGATAGCTATCCTTATATACAACAATAGTAGGGTTAAAAGGCTTAAGGTACTACTTTAAGTAGGTTAGTAAAAGGCCTAGGCCTAGTAAAACTATATAGGGAGCTCGTGGATTCTAGGAGCCGTAAGGGCTGTGAACTATTATTAACTTTACAATCTTAGTAAAATTACTAGTAGGATTATCCTCTGGCTGCAGAAGCTCCGCGGATATAAAATGGTTAATAACAGATAGGTCTAGCAGCCTATTACGGTTATATAGATATAGAAAGAGTAGCAGGTGTATATAGGGCAGGCCCTATTTTTAGTACTTAATAGTCTAGATGTAGCCGCAGTACCGGCCGAAGATCTGCTTCCGTTTTAGGTTATATAGGAGGTGGGTAACTTTTATATGGAAGATATATATAACCAGATTGGGCCTGTCTGTAGCGGTTTACCTAGGTAGTAGCTTATAGGTAATCTCATCCCACCTAGGGTTAGCAGTAAACGTAATAAATATGCTTAGACGGCCGTATTTACGGATAATAGCTATTAAATCTTAATAGCACTACCTAATAAAGCGATCTCCGCCAAGGAAGCTTAATAGAAGGACTATATAGCGGCCTAATAATTTAGGGTCTAGATTATTACAGGTAAGAGCGTCTATAATACTATTATACAGCTCCATATAAAGGGTTGTTTAGTTAGAGCGGATTTAGCTAAGCTTATTCTAATTATATAGCGCCTATACATCTACAACATACTACTAAAATAGCCAGTAGTAGGCAAAAGGGACCAACTTAGAGTTGTTATAGACGTGTAGGTAGAACCAAAGGTACGCCTATTACGTTAAATGGTCTTACTAGTAGGCTTAATTAGAGTGGCGTAACTGGAGACCCTAGTGCTAGCCAGTATTACCGCAAGGAAAGAGCAGTATATAGTAGAGCGGCATATATACGGTATATATTAAGTTAATACGGCAGTACCGCGGCTGCTTATTAGGCGTATAATGCTTTATAAGCACAATATTACGGAAGCTAGCATTACTATACTTATCTGGTATAATAATGGCTACCTTGTTGCTTGCTAGGAGGTTTTTATAGCGCTAATTAGTACTAGCCTCTAAGATAATCTATATTTATAGGTTTAAGATAACCTATAATGGGGTTATTATAGGCTAAGCCTAAAGCCGTTCCCTTGCGGTTTAATAGAGGGCGATAAAAGGGTTCTATACCTTAAATAGCATAGCAGTAAGGCACTATAGAATAGTTGCATCTAGCTAGGTATTAGGATAAGCCTATAGCTAAATATCTATGGCATAACTAGGGTTGTAAAAGTATAGCTAGGTATACTATAGAGTAATATTAGTAGGAGGCTCCAGCGGGCCCTATAGATAGTAAAGCTTACCATATATTTAAAAGCAATTTGGGCCGCCCTGGACTATACTATGGTTAATAACAGTACAGTTTACAGACATAAAAGCTAATGCTGCATTATATACGCGGAGCCACTCCCTAAACTGCCTAGTAGAAGTACTATAGGACTTTAAAAGGTTGCGTAGATATTTTAGCAGAGGCTAAAATAGAGGGAGGTTTATATTACCATGCTTATAGCAGGCTTTAAACCGTAGATTGCTAGGATGTAATATACTAATATATTTATCTATCTAATATAGGGCGGCGTAGAAGTTGTAGGCAATATCTATAGAACTAAGATTTAGCTACTCTATAATAGGGTGGATAGTAGTAGGACTATAATCTAGCTACTCCGTAATAGGGCGGACCGTAGTAGGTCGCGATTAGATTAATATAGGCGGTCGCGGCTAGATTAATATGGGTAGTATAAGGGGACGGGAAGTAGAGGGAGAAGTAGCGGCAGAAGCAGCAGTGGAAGCAGCGGCAGAAGTAGCAGCAGCGGAAGCAGCAGCGGCGGAAGCAGCAGCGAAAGCAGCAGCAGAAGTAGCAGTAGCGGAAGTAACAGCAGCGGAAGTAGCAGCAGCGGAAGTAGCAGCGGATTGGCGGGACCGTATGCGTCCCTTTCTTTTCTCCTATATATAGAGTTAGAAAGGCAGTAAGTAAAAAAAGAATAAAAAAAACTAACCCTATAAGAGTTATAGGTCTTATACGGAGCTCTAAGAGGGTTTATTATAAAGTTAGCGGGAGGGCGATGCTGCCTACAGATAGTGCAAAATTTATAATTAAAAGGCATTTAGGTAATAGGTAGGGAGAGCTATAAGTAGAGCTTTAAGCAGGGCTTTGTGTAGAGCTTTTATAGAGCTCTAAGCAGTAAGGGGGGCAGAAAGGGGGTTGGGGATTTTTTAATGGGGTAGCACGGTCCTTATCAGGTAACCAGCACCAAATTTTTTAACCAATCAAAGACGTCGCTTAAAATTAACTTAGTATAATATAGATGTTATAGACGTTCTTAACAAACACATAATAGCTATAGGTACTATTGTATAGTGTCCCCTAATTGCTAGGTAGTAGAGCTACGCCAAAATATAGTATAGGACCACTAGATTTAAAAGTATATATACTAAATCTTAGGAGATAAGTCTCCTTAATTAACTAATTAATACCTTAACTGCACTTAATAAGCCTAAGGGTAAAGGTAGGAGTAATGCGTTAGTAACATAGAGGATTATAAGAAAAGATTACAAATTAATATTTTAACAGTTAAAGACAACGGCAAGCTAAGGCTCTATACGTTAAATCCTATACTAAAAGGTTCTATGGAACCATATTAGGAACACTAAATTTCCTATAATACTCGCGATTAATTGCAGACTGGTATAAAGGCTTAAAAGTAGAGTTGTATAAAAATTCTTAGGTTAGCCTAGGTAGTTACGCGTATGCTTCTAGCGGGCTTTTAATGGGTTTTCTAGCAATTTTTATATCTTTTCTCCAGTTATATATTTTTCTTATTAAGGTTTTCAGGAGTTTGAAGTAGGGGTTAAATAGATAGATAATATATAACGGCATACTAATATCTCTCCGAACCTCTTTTAGGATAAGCCTTTATAATCTCCCTTTACCGTAAGGTAATAGCAATTGGGGGCTAACTATAAGAAGGGAGGGGGTTAATGTAAGAGATATTATTGCGGTTACCTTAGGTTGCCCTTAGGACAACCCCTAAATACTCCTTAAACGTCCATTAGTTACATACCGGAGGTACGTGCCTATAGTATATAGTCTTTATAATCCCAGAGGCCTTACCTCCTTAAGAATTCGTCTCCTTACTAATCTATCCTGTCCCATAATCGTGTCCTTATAGCCCCCTGTCTATAAAGTCCCCTTATAGGTATATAGTATCCAAGTCTTCTTCCTATTTTAATATTAGGTCGTAATACACCTATATAAGGTATGCGTTTAGGGTATACGTTATTTATATCTTCTTATATCTAACGTTAGGTCGCAATGCGCCTATATAAGGTATATATTTAGGGTATACGTTATCTAAGTCTTTATAGAATAATATATATATCGTTAGTATAGGTTACTACTAGTAGGTTACTAGTAGGTTATAGGCCCTAGTTAAAGAATCCCGGTTATAGACGGGCCTAATACCTAATATATATATAAAGTTATTAGTATAGGTTACTACTAATACGTTACTAGCGGGTTAAAGACCCTAGTTAAAAGACCCTAGTTATAGATAGACCTACTACCTAATATCTAAGCCGTTAATATAGGTTACTACTAGTAGGTTACTAGTAGGTTATAAGCCTTAGTTAAAGGACCCCGGTTACAGACGGACCTATTACCTAATAGTTAGGCTTTATCTATAGCGGCCTACCGCTAGTATTCTTTACGGTTACTATCTATTTTCTTCTTATAATATATATATATAGTACTAGCGTCTAGGAGGTCCTTAGAGCCGTCTGGCTATTAAGTAGTCTCCTTAAAAGTTTACTTAGAAAAGCCTTTCCTTCCTTAGGTTCTGTCTTCTAAACCTAACCCTATAAAGCTTATACTATAACTGCGCTTTAAACGCAAGGATCTACTACTACTAACTACGCGATCTGCCGCAAGCTTTATAGTATTAAGTAATTACTCTATACGGCGGACTTTAGCAAAGAGGTCCTTAGCAGTTCTTACCTATATAGTAAAGTTCTGGCGGAAGAGCTCTACTTATAGGTAAGTTAGAAGACGTAAGAACTAAAAGTCTACCTACTAATTAGGATTAATAAAGGGGGTATATAATAAAAGGTCCTCTAAGCTATGTATATGGGCTAAGAAGGTGTTAAACTTCTAGTTCTTCTTTATTACAGTTATATAGAATATAGTAGTAGTATTAAAGCGTCTTACTATATGGTCCTTAATCTAGTCTTAGACCATAGTTTTAAATTTATTCTATAGTAAAGGACCCTTATCTTTAGTGCCTAGCTAGCAATATACTAGTTAGGTAATTATCTTTACTTTTATAAGACCTTTGATGGCCTAGCGCATACATCACTTATAGTTATAGTTAGCATCGTTAACTTTAAATCGGTTCTTAACTACGGCAATCTATTAGTTAAACTTCTATTAAGTAATGCCACTAATATTAGGCGGTAACTTCTTAACTAGGGCGTTAAGATCTATTTAGCGTATACGTTCGCTGTATAACTTATATTTTTCGCTTAAAAGATAACAGGAGGGCTTTATTAAGGTAATAATACTCTATAAGTTAGCTATTTTCTTAGCTAGCTCATCTAGCTCCTTTAGGTTAGTAGTATTAGTAAAACGCTATTAATCCTACTAAGCTCCTATTAAGCCTAGGTATATAAGTTAAATTAGTCTCTAGTATTTATAAATATCTAATCGTCTTAAGATTCGGAAGGTAGCTTAGATATTACTAGTATAAAGGCTTCGTCTATACTAAATCCTAAGGCATTTTGCCGTCATATTGCGGGTGTATTACTATTAAGTATAGGCGTCGATTTTATCTTTAGAGGTATTATAAATTATAAAAAAATTAAGCCGGCTATCCTCTTAAAGGGATTAGTAAATATTTAAATATAAGGCAAGAATATAATTAGGGAGTTTAATAATAGAATAATAGGGTATATTATAGACAGACAAATCCTTAAGGGGAAGGAGGAGTCTAAGATGCGAGGTAAGGAAGGGTTTTCCCTAGGTATGTACAGCGCATATAACGTGACATATAGGGTTTTGCTCAGTCCCTAAGTTTTGCTTGATTTAAACATCACTATGCGACAAAATGCCAATTTGTAATGAAAAGGGAGGCGGTCTACTAGCGTAAGCAAAACTTAGGGACTGAGAAAAACCCCGTGTATTACGTTACCTTATAGGTAAGTTATATGCGAGTCGCCTATACCTCGCAGCTATATAAATATATACTTAGGTTTTACCTAATATTAGATAATTGTAATGTGTCCCGCCCCTATGTCTCTATACGGCCAAAAAGATATAGAGTGCTTGCGAACTTGTTATAAGCGCGGCGGAATCTAATATATATACTTTTACAGTAATAAAAATAAAATTTATTGGTTAAATTATAATATCTATTAAATTTTACTAACTTTAACTCTTTCTAATTACTTTCTTTATATATTTTATAAATATAATAATTTAATTATAAATTATTATTTAAATTCTAATAAAATAAAAATCTTTATTTTTAAAAATAGTATAATTATATAGATAAAAAAAACTAAATTTTTCTAAATTATATATTTAATAAAAATTAAGAATTTTTTTAAGTATATTAACTTTAAGCCATTATAATAATTACATTTTATTTTTTAAAATATTTATTTAAATATTAAACTTTATTAAACTTTTAAATAATATATAAGACTTATTATTTTATTGAATATATTTTTCATTAAGTATTAACTAATAACTTTTTATAGGTAACTGTATTTGTATATATAAATAAGGCTTAAATATATATACTTAAATAGAACAGACATAGGTATTTAGATTTCTTATAGTCTTTTCTTTTATTTTTTCTACTATTTAATAATTATTAGTATTTTAGTATTTTAGTATTTTATTAAGTAACTATAAACCCCTAACATACTCCATAAGCGAGCGGCCCACCTAAGCAAGTAGCCTACCTTACTAACTTTCTACAGCTCTAAATATAAATAACTCTACAACGCTAATAAATATTAACTATATATAACTTGAAGTCTAATCTATAGTAATTTCTGCATCTTTTTAATACGTATAAGCGTTATATCCTGCCTTACCACAGCGTCTACAGCGCCTTTGCTGCGTCGCGTTCCCACTTAAACGCGACCCTTTTTGATACCTTTTGTGCTTAATCTACGCATTAGCGTCTTTCTAAGCAATTACTTTGGAGCCCTCTGCCTTTATTAAAGTCCCTTACTTCTAAATTCGCTTTTTTTTAATACTGTCTACACTTTATTATAGCCTTATTTACCCTCTAAAGGCCTATAATTTTATTGCGCATTAACATAGCCAAATGCATCATTATCTCAGCGCCTTTAGTAAGGCGATTAAGCGACTTAATAATTGCTATAGGTAAGCTATCTTAATGCCTTTAAATCCGATCGCGACTTAGGATTAATTAAGACCCTAGCTCAGCAGCGTTACTTAGTATTTTTAACTCCCATTAAGCGACTTCCGCGGCAGGAGGGGTTAGCGTCTAAAGCTTAACATTAGGCTTCGATAGTACAGTCTCTAGGTTATATAGCACTAGACCAGCGCCTTAAAAGCTTGCGTAGATATCATTCTTTATAAATAAGTTGTAAAAGGCTGCTTTAAAGGCTGGTAGAAACTCCAGCTTTATAATATAGTTAATATAGTTATTGTAAGAGTATATATATTAGTTCCCGCCGCGCTTGCGACAAGTTCGCAAGCACTCTTAGTCTTTTTGGCCGTATGGCGACGTGGAGGCGGGCCACGTTACAGTTATATGCTAGGTTCTTAATTTGGCGCCTATATACCTTTTTTAATAGCGCAAAGCAGCCTATATTAAGCGGCTATAATAGGTATAACGAATATAGAGGCATATAAAAAGTAATAATATTGTTCTCCTTGCAGATCTCTTTAAATTTAAGGGAATTATGGCTCTTATAGCCATTAAGAATTAGTAGCCGCCGTGCGCCTACTGTATGGTCTTTTATATGCTTATTAAAGTAGTACAGCCAGGCAATACTATGCTTATTTATTGTCTAGCCATTCTCGCTTACCAATATAGCCTAATTTTATAGCATATTTTTGTCTTTACACTATATAAAGAGGTAGTATATGCCTGCAAGAATAATAAATGGAAGGATTGCTGACCTATAAGCGTTAATACCCTAGATTACTATAGCCTATTCGTAATTGCCTAGCTATACTACTTTTGGCCAATTACATCTCTTAAAGCCTATAATAACTACTCCTTCTAAGATAACACGTACTTAAAAGCCGCTTTTGTTAAAGTTATAGGAGTTGTTATTAATAATGCCGTACTTTGCCTTTATATTACGTATAAGCTTAAACCACCCACTAATAATATTTGGATCTTTATATAGAGCCTTCTGGCGGTTATACTTTTAATTAAATTATGTTTTAAGCTTAGAGGTTTGCTTAATAAAGTTCTCTGGTTAGTTCTTGCTAACCTGGCCAGCAGCACGCTTAGCGAGTAGTTTATTGGCCATATTTCTTATAGCACTTAGCCTAGGCGCAAATCCTCGCGAATCCAGATTAAGTATATGTTAAATAATAACTAATTCCTTAAGCTTAGTAAGCTTCTTTAAATTGGCTATATAATTGCGTCGTGTAGTTATTCTAGTGCGTTGTTGTCTTAGTGTCGTTTGGGGAATGCTGTATATTATAATAGCGCGTCGCACGCTTTGAATTTAATTTCTATCAATTGCTGAGATAGTCAGAAATATTTGGCCTTTATTTTAGATTAATTGCGCGTTATATTGTTAAGGCATGGTAGTTACAAGCTGACGCGTTATATTTTGATAATTAGGTGGGCCGCTCGCTTATAGAGTACGTTAATTAAAATATAATTACTAATATATATTAATTGCTTAAAATGGATATATATATATAGAAATATAGCGCTATAGTTTAGAGGCTATATATATAGTATTATATATAGTATTAGATACAGTATAATAAAATAAGTTTAAAAAAGGCCTAAATATAATTATTTATTGCTTAACGTCCAATTTAGATCCCTATTAGGCCCACGCAGACTACTCCTTATTTATATATAGGGAGAAAACTCCATTTAAGAAAACCTTGTAATCTATCTCCCTGCCTTTTAGAACTTGCCTATTTAGCGCCTATAAGTTACCTATAGTGTTCTACTATCTTACTTTTTAACCTTTTTAGGAACTACTACTGAGGTAATAAGCCTATAAACGTACTAGTATTATAAAGTTTACTCTACTACTGTAGAGTTATTAGGGGGTGCCTATTACTTGCCCCTTTACCTACTATTACTATTTCCTTTATAACCCAGAACTGGTCTAGTATATTTTAGCTAATAAGCTACTAGGTAATCACTTTAAGACCTTTTTGTATTAAAAGTAGTATATTATAGTTCTTTATACCAGCTACTAAGAGTATTACTTCTTAGTCGGTATATAAGGGGTATAATAGTATTACGTGTTTGGTATCTGTCTTAGCTAGCCATATTTATATCTTAGGCTACCTACTAGAACACCCACCCAGTAGAGCCAATCTTTTAGTCCTATTATTTCTATTCTTAAAAGTATTACTATTATATTTTTTGCCTTTATTAGGCCTTCTTAAAGCCCTTAGGTATTTACCCCTATAGCGTTAACTATACTACGGCTTAGGTTTCTCTTGCCTAAGTTAGCTTCTATACCTTTTACTTTTATATACTTCTCTAGTGTTAGTCTAACTAGTATTATATTGCGGTAGATAGTTTCCTAGTACTTTTATATACTCTAATTTAGCTCCTTTCTCTTTCTTACTATTATCTTTATTAGTCTTTTACGCGTTTCCCTCCTTTTTCTATATAGGCCTAGGCCCTAACGCGGTACTATTTTTCTTCTGCTTTCTCTACCTGTTTCTCTAATATATCTTTCCTACTTTAGGGTTGTTAGTTTGCTCTCCTATAGGGTACCCTAAGGTCCCTCTATAGTTTGTTTAGGCGTATCTTAATATACTTTATAATATTGGAGTTGCGCTTTTTTTACACCCTTTATATTGCAGTGGCTTTAATATATAATTATACGGGGGGGATATTAGCTTCCTTTTTAAGCAGTGCTATAGCTGTTTGCTTATACCCGCTTATTATACTCTAATAGTAGGCTATTTGGACCTTTTAGAGTAGTTTAAGAAGTAATTTAGGGGGGCCTTTTTTGGTTTCTCCCATGGCCTAAATACTAGATCTATATGTTATAGTTGACCAGACAACTACTGTGTATAGTAGGCGTAACCTCCAAAAGCATAGACCCTATATAGAATTGATAATCCTAGATGTTATAATATACTGTGCTTGGCCCTTATAGGCCGCTTATAATATATATATACTTTACTAGAGCTTACTGTCTAGCTATACTCCTAATATCCTTAGGCCTTAAACTAGTTAACCCCTAAAGCCTTAGATATAAATTATATACTTGGTTGCGTTTTCTTATAAAATGGATTAGCTAGCATTTCTCTAGTAAGAATTAAACTCTATATTATCTTGCCTATTCTATATAGGTGTTATAGGCTTTCTCTAGTATTCTACAATTCTTTGCGGTTGTTAGCCTATATATAATTAGGTTTATATCGTTAATAGAGCCTATCCCCTAGGTCGCCCCTTTCTTAAAGAAATTAAGTAGGTTGCTTATAAAGAAAAGGAAGAGTATAGGCGAGAGGGGCAATTCTTGTAGTATTTTTATTATAACTGCAATAGGGGTGCTTTAGTATCCGCTAAAGACCAGTAATATTTCTTTCTGGCCTATAAACCCTTAAATAAATTATATAATCTATTCTGGGACAACTGCGGGTCCTACCGCAGTTCCACTATGCGGAGGAGCTCCTACGAGAGGAGGAAGAGAAAGAAAGGGGAGTAAGTAGGCTAGCTAGGTGAGAGGCTTGCCGAATAGAAGGAGTAGGCGTCTGCAGACGCCTTTTCGATACTTATAGGCTGCGAAGTAGACGGCAGA
>Ga0307507_10003822_pt1 | contig 28145 bp, 29 predicted proteins | sample 7_EM_MG_FD_207223 | JGI IMG/M metagenome (GOLD analysis project Ga0307507, IMG submission 207223) | Populus trichocarpa ectomycorrhiza microbial communities from riparian zone in the Pacific Northwest, United States - 7_EM | ecosystem: Host-associated > Plants > Roots > Unclassified | place...
AAAGGCGGATGCAGTTCACAGAGGAAGACGAAGAAAAGCTATGCGAGTGGATCGCTGCCAAGATACCTTATAAGGAAATTGGTGGACGTACTGGAAACCGTTTGTACCAACAGCTTTGCGACCTCGTATGCCACCCCTTCTTTCGTTTGTGTATTCCCTCTTGTCTACTACCGCGTTTTCAGGCTGGTGAACCCGAATACGCGTGGGTCTCGCGACATACCTGGCAATCATGGCGAGAAAGATATAAGAAGAACGCCGAACGACTTGACAAGGTCATTGGTAGAATCGTTGAACAAAAAATGCCACAGCGCGGGGAGAAGGGTCAGTATGGCTACGTCCGTCAACCAGAAGAAAGGCCAAGAAAAGGTAGAAAGAAGAAATCAAAGGCAATCGATCAACCCTCTACCCCTGATAACGAAATTGTGAACATGCTTGCAGGGGGTCCGAGCCATTTACACCCAGCTGTAGACGGTGTACAACCTCTTCATATTGCGTCTCTCCACCAGTTGGCGACTATAGGGAACCCATATGCTGGGGTTATAGCTCCACCTCCCCCCGGTCCTGCAGGCGATCCAAATGTTAGGGCGGGTTCAACTGAAGAAGAACTTGAAGATGATGGGACAGATTGGGCCGTCCGTATTGGAGATGCCCCTCCACCCATCTGGGGTAAAAGGACTTCACCTGATGAGAGAGATGAAGATGACAACGTTTACAATAAACGACCACGTGTGGAAAAGTTCGTTCGTTCATCCCATCCTTCTTTCTGACTATTGATCCCCTTTCACAGTGGAGCGTCTCCTGCAGCGGTAGTGCCAGTCACCCCTAGTGTGTCCGAGCAACCTCCCTTGCCAGCAGCAACTCTCTTGACCATAGCCAAGCTACACGTTATCGATCAAAGCATCCGTGAAATTGCAAAGGACTTCCGCTTCACAGTAGAAGAAGTACAAGAATACTACGATAAGTGTGCGGATATGGCTAAGACGAGATTGCGATTCCGAGACATGCGAGAGGAACTGAACACAAAATTCCGTGATGACCTTTAATGATAATATTCTTGTACTTTTTCTTTTGAAGCATTTTTTAAAAAGGATTTCTATATCACATTCTGATTCAATGTATAGTCATATATCACACCGAGAGTCCTAGACAAAGGGAATCAAGGACTCGTGGCAGAAATTTCATTTTGGAAACGATGATTCCCTCCACGTGGGGCCGTGGGGCTATCAAACGGTCTCCGTCGCCTAATAGAAGATTTTAGGACAGTATGACAACCTTTGGTATCGAGAACTCACTTTTCACCAGCAGCAGCAGAAGGGAACGAGCCAAACAAGTCTGGGTGTTTGGGCAAGGGTGATTCACTTGGGAAGATGGGTCGTCATTGCAAGGCACTCAGCGAATTGTGAATGAATGTTACCTAAAGTATGGATGATCAAGGGCCTCCTCTGCAGATATCCTCCTCTCGGGGTCATATGTCAAAAAGGACATGAGAAGATCAAGGCCTGCAGCCGTCAAGTACGGGAACTTTGTGCGAAATTGGTGAGGCTGGGGCGAAGGGAGTGCAATCGCCTTTGCCAGAGGCAATGACGAGTATTCTGGCCAGGAATTGTCGGTGGGCGGACCGAGAAGTTTAAATATCATGGAAATAAGTTGGAGCTCGCCCTGAGCCTGGAAGAGCGGCTCTTTGAGCAAGAGCTCGGCAAAGACACACCCGACCGACCACATGTCGACAGGTGTCGAATATGTGGTAGCACCTAACAAAATCTCCGGTGGCCTGTATAATATTTGGTAAAGCTATTGGGTATGAGTATATGAGTTTAAACGTACCGATACCAAAGTGTCACCACCAGTTGGGTTAATCCACCGATTCCTACGGGATCGCCGTATCTTCTCGCAAGACCGAAATCTGCAACCTTGATGGTCCCTCTATTATTCATCAACAAATTGCTGGTCTTCAAATCTCTATGAAGGATCCAATTCTGGTGACAATGTTTCACGGCAGAGAGAAGTTGAAGCAGCAACGTCTTGACCTCAGATTGAAGAAATGGAGATGGCATAACAGTCAACAAGGTTTTGAGGTCGTGTTCGATAAAGTCCATAACAACGAAGACCCTTTCCGGCATTCATGTTGAGAATGAGAAAAAGTCCAACAGCCAATTGAGGGTTCCAAAAATCGATAGATTTATGTGATTACACAAACTCTTAAAGGAAGCGAACAAGCTTGATACGCACTGCGTTAACATATCCCCAACTACGACTTCTCTTATCCCCACCACATGTTCATGTCGACAGGTCATAAGTGCATAAATCTCCCTCAGGGCGGTTATTGGAAACCCATTCTTTTCTTCTTCAAGTTTAAGCTTCTTCAAAGCTACGATATCACCCGTTTGTTTATCCCTTGCACGGAAGACGACACCATAAGAACCTTCTTCGATTTGATTCAGCTTTTCATAAGAAAAAACTGAGCGGGATGGTTGAATAGATGGATGGCGGGTTCGAGGAGGAACATATCTGCTATGTGAAGGTCTCGCTCCGTGTTTCGATAATGCAGAGGTGGATGAAGACAAAGGAGACGCAGGCCGGGATTGGTCGTCGTCCGTTGTCGTTGGCAGCGCCGCCCTGATGGATTTTGGCTTCAACCGTCGTTTGGGTTGAGGATGATAAGCTTGTTGACCATCTTCATCGTCCCCGTCCCACTTTGAGCGTTTGTTTGAGGTATTAGGTTCGGAGGACATGAGGTGGAGGTGGAAGTTGAACGTTGAATACTTATCACAAGTCACATCACGCTGGGCTTCATTTCTTTATTTAGCATTTCAATAATCTGCACTATGAAGGCCTCAATCTTTCGTCCAGGCATTTTAATAAATGATGTTGCGTTTCTGTCATGTCAGGGTTGCAAGAATCACTTCCTGACTTCGGGTCGGCGAAGAACGGTTCAACGCAAACATTTGCTATAGCACCAAAGAGATCGACGAGTATCCAATTTAACCGAGGCCCTGTGAGTTCGATAGCAGGCTCTGAGTTGATCTCTAGTATTTTGACATGGAAAGGGTTCGGCGAGGCGTTCGAAGTATGACTGACGAGGAAATCAACACCAAAAAGTTCGAATGCATTCGGCAAGGGCTGCAGCATTCGTCAATGATTGGAATCGCGCTTAACATGAGATACTCGCCTGAAAGTGAACAGGATTCTGCAACGCTGCTCGGAACACTTCTGCCACAACACCCGCCATCTGCTTGACTAAATCATCGATATGGGACCGACTGAAAACACTCCCTTCTTCGTTACCAGAAAGAATATGGCAACCTTCCAATTCATCTAATAAAAACACATTGCTCTCTCCGAGCCCTGTCTGCAGTGAAGTATTGGTCAGGTGCGGTCGAAGATCGATGCGACCGCTTTCCCCCGTTGCAGATATGTCGGGAGGTGTGTATGCAACAGAGGAAAATAGTGCCAATATACGCGTATAAAGATAAACTTTAATATCGCCAGAAGAAATGCAATATGCTCTTAAATGGAACTAATGCATTGGCATAAGTCACTCATGAAGGGAAGGGGGTTCAGGCCACGAACCTTTCGGCCTATGGATCCACGCCTCTGGTTTTTATCCGTTGGTTCAAGGAGAAGAGGGTGTTGTATGTATTCCTTTCAGGACTCAGCTGGTCTAGTACGTTTGCCATATAACAATGAAGGAATGCTGTACCTGGATGACAAAGTGCCGTAGTTGTGATACAGCAATGGTTGTGGCATTCAAGTTTTCATCTGTCTCTGTGTCGGAATCTTCTCCAAAGGATTCTAAAATGCTCTGCAAGTCGTCCTTTGTATGAAGCAGGCGAATTCCCATCCCTCGATCAGCCATTCCGCTGCAGAACGAGTCGGCAAAAAACCCTCTGGAGATAAATAAAGCTTACGGTTTAAGAATCCACCAAGAAGAATTTGTTTCTAGCTCTGATCCTAGTTCCCACAACTCGTCAGTCCACAGCTCATCCAGTTCATCCGCAAAAGAGATCTCCAGCTCAAAGGTGCGGGGACATGCCCAATTTAAGATGGATTTGGGTTTCTTTGTGAGGTAGCTTTTGATTATCCGAGAAAGAAAATGTTTGCGAATGAGAGCTTTGCGGAATGTATAAGAAGAGGAAAGCAGGGTGCCTCGTTTGACCAAGGTAAGTTCATGATCTACTTCGTCGTAGGTGGACCACTGCAGTGGTTTCTGCACATCATCCAGGTCTTCTCTGTTGACAAATTCCACTGGCGCTGATAACCTGTGCAGTGCGCTGCGCACGAGAGAATCCGTCAGAGGAGCCGCCGGCCATGAGACGGAGGCAGAGATCATCGTGCCGCAGTGTTGCTATTTTTAGTTGCACGCGCTTTCTCCCTTCTACTAAGTACTCAGGTCAATAATGTCGCTGTCGTTCCCGCTGTTCTTCCAGCCAACTTTCACGCAGGGGCTCGTCGTCGGACAGCTGTCCATCCTCCTTCTTCTTGGTGCTATCCTCAAGTACCTGTTCTTCGAACCAAGCCAAGATGACACTCATCAGCCAACCACATATCACCAACAAGCTGGGGACGATGGTGCCTTCCTGCGTCATCGTCTTATCCACGCCCAAAAGACCGCAATACAGGAGGATATTCCAGCATCCGAAACAACCGAATGGCTGAGCGTGCTTTTGAAACAGGCGAGTTTTTCGGTACTGATTGTAATTCAAGACTACATGTGCTACACCAGGTAGTAGACGTCTACAGAACGAAAATTCGAGGCGATATTGAGGGAATCGAAGGAGATGAGATTGCGCGGAAGCGCGTTGAAGATTACGCCAACTCTATCCGTCCTAAAGGTTTTATTGTGCGTCCTACTTGCCTGTTAGCTCAGCCGACCCTGAAAATCACCTTCAGGACCATGTCACCGTTCATTCCGTTGATCTAGGAATTTCTGCACCAATACTAAGTCATGCGCACGTCCAAAGAAAGCAAGAAGATTCTTCACTAGCTGTGAGTCCTGAACAATTCATGAATATACTTCTCATTAGCGATTCTTTACAGGAAATAGAATTTGACATTGCGTACACCGATACACTCTCTGTCTCTCTATCAACATCATATTTATTCAACTATCCGATGCCGTCATTTGCAAGACTCCCTATCTCTCTCACGATATCGTTGTCCCACTTCAAATCTACAGTCAGTACAAATGTCACACATCTCTCTCTTATATTCATTTCAATGCCAATGCGCCAGATCACCCTGCAAACACCTCCGACACCTTCGTCTCTCCCTGTCTTAACCTTTTCTGTCTCGCCCAATTTCATACTTGATCTCACAACTACATCTCTCATGGGTAGTCGGGCAAAACTAGCCAACGTCCCTAAACTCCATGAACTTATTCAACACCAGGCGAGGCGCATACTCCTTGCCCACACGACATGGAAGGTGGTATTACCCCGATTGGCGAACGCGGAACTGGAAATCAAAGAAAATAAACTCCCACTCTCTTAGACGACTTTCTTTCTGTAATACCCTGCAGTTGTACCCTACTCAGCCATAATAAAGACCCTTTCAAGGTCGCCACATCTAACACTCACCTATTTTACGGTGAATTTTTTTAAAAAAAAAAGTGTAGTCATGATCTGTCATTGATCATGAGTCCCGATTATAAACACGTGTGACTGCGGCTCAGTCACAAACTCAAGCCTCAATAGTTCAAACGTTCAAGAGTTTCGAAATGGCCGCGACTGTCTCGAGCATCGTTTTTGAAGGCATGTTCTTCATAAATGCAATGGACAAGGAAGGAAAAAAATTCGATAGAGGTTCGTGTGTGCATTCCTTGAACTAGAGTTGATTTGACATTTGGCCAATAGTGTCAAGACTTTACGCACACTCTCAAAACGACGACATGGACTTGACACTAGACTACAATGTCGAACTATTTTCATTGCAGACAGGAGAAAACTTTTCTCTTGCATTGGCGACAACTCTCTCGCGGACGGGGCCAACAGCAGGGGAGGAGGGTGCGGACGCAGATAATGCATGGAGACCAGACAGGAAGGGGAAGATTGGGGGCTTAGAAGATGATTATGACTATGTTATGTATGGAAAGGTACGTCTTGCCTTATATTTTATTTCTTGCTGATTGGAAAGCCGTTCAAGATTTATAAATTCGATGCTGCAAGTGGTGAAATAGTGTAAGTCACGTCCCAAATCCTTTTTTTTTCTTTTTTTCTGTAACATTTTGGTTTAGCACGGCATATGCTTCTTTTGGTGGCCTTCTTATGTCGTTGACGGGTTCATTCCGACATATGACCGATATCGTGCTGTGGGATCCCGTTTACCTCTTGATGCGAAAATAGACCGTGAAAACAGATCAATGTAGAAATACATTGTTCTCTACTATATTTTGTTCGCTACTATACATTATGTCCGGTATACAATGTAAGAGAAGGGTAGATCAGACCGTAAATTGTCATAATCGAATATCCGTGGTCGACAAGTGATAGATAAATTATAATAAGTAGGTTCCCAGAGCTGCAATTCAACCTTGGTTGGTATTGCCCTCAAAAACAGCCTTTAGCCGAGTTGACATGGTAAAATCGGAGGGAACGTGGATAAGGGAAACACGTTTGGCAACACGCGTCTTGTCCCAATCTTCGGCTTGTTCGTCGTCGTCGCATTGCGAAACGATCTCAGAGCTAGAATCTCGATGTGGGCGGTCTTTTAAATCATTCTGTGAACGTGAGGGTGTCCCAAATAGCATTTCCTCGTGTTCTACTCTTTGGAAACTGGGTTTAGGCGAAGTGTGCAGGGAACTGTCACCCGCAAGTTCAGGGGACCAATCAAAAGCACTCTCCCTTGCTGAATGGAAGGAGCCAGACGTAGAGTTCGACAACGATGCTGGTGTGCTCTGCTTTCCAAAGTCATCATAAGTTTGTAACATCATTGTGGGTGCAGTTTTTGGGCGACGAAGCCGAAGGGTATCTGTAGCGGCGCGGAGTGAGGTTTGATTGGGTTGCATCCTCAAGCGGTTTTCAGAAACAAGATCGCTGAGCAGAACGGCACGATAGCATTGGAGCCTCTTCATTTCCAGACGCATTCGCATCAGTGGCTTGGCCAAATTTTGGACGACGGTTAAGAGCTTCGAGCGAGTAGTTTTCCGGAAAGGAGTCAGTATAGCAATGTTTCTTGCGTGCCGTTCGTCCGATTCGAGACGCAGTTGTAAAGCAGTAATCTTGGTATCCAATTCGCGAATTTTTTTCATAACGATTTGAGAACGAAGGGGGCTTCTGAGATTGTCGCTCGTGTGGTGGGAGTACATGAGGGGGGATTCTGAAATGTAATAGTCCTGCACCGGCGATGTATTCTTGTCCACTGGCGATGTTAGGATGGCTAAATCGGTCTTGAACATGGACTTGAACAGTGCGTCGCCACTCTCCGGCGATGCTTGAGTGAAATGCAGACCATCCACTCGATTCTTGCTAGTTGAAGGTCCTGGTCTGTTTTGAGCCTGACCCGTCGACAAGTCCATAAACTCGTTCACGGTGGTTGAGCGTGGTCTTTGGCCAGCGACTTGCTTGTGCATGTCTCGCAAGTGAGGAGTTGAAGCAGCAGCACCGGTTAGATGGATATCTCTATCTGATACACCAGTGGGGCGAATTCTCAGACCGGCAGATTTGAACGTGCAGGCATAATTGATACAAGAGATCCAATGCCGGAGATCTCCGTCATTTGCGGCTTGCAGAAGAAGCTGGCGTCCGTCAGGATGGACAAATCTAAAGGTATGATTGTACTGTTCTTCTGTCAGTACGTCTAACTGAATGATTTTTCGTGAAACATCACCTTTTTGTAGGATTGATCATAGACAGCGATGCTATCTTTCAGGGAATAGGTATCGTCGGGTCGAAATTTGGGGTCGACATCATTACCAGACTGTTGGCAAGGTTCTGGAAAGGGGTACGAGACTGGAACCAACGTAGGATCCCGACAAAATAGGAGCTGAGAATCGCTTAGAATGACACCCCATGCTTTCCACTTTCTACTCAGTGCCTTCTTACCACCTTCCGCGAGATCGTCCTTCTTGTTGAGAACTCCTGCCTTTATCACCTTCAAACGGGATGTGTCTTGATATAATTGACAAGCGTCAGGTGAAACTGCAGGCACACCCGGGTATAAACTGAATAAAGTAGATGAACGGAGAGTCGATGGAAGATCGACGTCGATAAGTTTGGTATTCAGGAAAGTGTTGCGAAGACATTCTTCATCCCATGGACCATTTGTACCTTCATATGTGAAAGGATTCTTCGGGGGAATATAGGAATTAACATCAACCCTGAGTGGATCGAGCTGGTCCTAAAAGAGAAAGAATTAGAGGGATTCTATAGGAAGATTTCCCACCCACGTTCATAATTAAGAAGTATGGATCTACTTTGTTCGTTGTTCTGAAAGGGGTAGTCAGGCCAGCACTGGGTACGGATGTCGATGCAGAGACGGAACCCATGAGGTCTGTCAAACCAGACGAGCTATCAATATCGTTCGGGTCTTCGATAAAGATGAAAGGAGCGAAGACAATATTATCAAAAAAGCACTGATAATCTGTGTTAAAAAGGGGGAGGGGAATATTACTATCCATCTCACATCTAAGACTTCGGTTGGGATTCCAGGAAGTTTTGTGTTCTTAATGTAGTCGGCTTTCGTCATCTTCCGCCTATTTGATGGATTGAATGCATCTGTATGCAACATTATCAAACTGAATGCCAGGATGTACGGATGATCTGCAATCTACAAGTCAGTGTATTTGCGAGGAGAATAGGAGGGTAGCCGCACCATCTGAGGTAAAAAGGTTGGGATTACATTGACGGTATCGAAATGCAAAAGCTTCCATGACACGATCTATCTGTTGTGTTTCACGAGGAAGTCCAACTTCCATGAGGAGTTTTCGAAGAGCGACATCTAAAGGAATGCCCAAGAACTCGAACTGGTCGAGATATGCTCTGAGGGCTCGCGTGTAAAAAACATCAGAGCTAAAAGTACGATTAACAAGACACAATGGCTTAACACAAAAGCCTGAGATACCTTGATGCAAGGACGCTTGCGACATCAGCCTTGCTGACATGTGTCTTAATGCGCAAGACGTAACCCTCAGGAGTTTCAGCGTCAAGCGAAGGCCGTGGAATCTGGGTGTTTGATTTCGGAGACGGGAAAGGGAGTGGCGTAGAAGACGAATGGGATTGATTTGAGACTTTCGGGCGAACTGTGGGTGACGGCTCTGGAGAAGAGAATACCCCGAAGGAAAGACGGTGAAGCAATGGAGGGGTCGCATGACCTCGAGGCGACCGTGACATGAATGAGGCTTCTTGTTTGGGTAGGGTTTCATCAACAACTTCGAAGCTGGTGGTCGAAGACGTAGTCGTTGACCCGGGAGTTGCGCGCCGTGTGGCAGCATGGCCTGGCTGAAGCGTTTGAAAAGGCGAGACAACCATAGGCTTAGTGTTCGGATCGCTCATCTGAAATGGGTGTATTGCAAATTCTGGGGCAAAAGGCGATACATCCACCAGGGGCAATGGCAACACTGTTATGGCACTGTCGTTCTGTGGAGTCGAGATTGCTGGTGTTGCTGTTGCTGTTGGGCCTTTCTTCTTTGACCAGAACGAAGGCTTGCGGGACAACGACTGGGGCAAAGGTTTGGACAGATTAGGTGATGATTCCAGCTCCTTCCCTTTCCCCTTGGTTGTTGTATCAGTCGCGTTTGGCAACTGATTGGTCGCACCGAAAGACAAGCCTCGATACCGCCGGTCGACAAGTTTTTCACTTCCATTGGGAGCTCTAAGTCGATGGGCACTTTTTGACCTTCGAATTTGTGGGGAAGTGCTCGACTCCACAGGAGATGGGGTTGGATGTAAGGTGTCTCGTATAACGGGTGATGGGGTGTTTGCTCCTGCATGCGCAGAAGCTGAAGAAAGTGATATACAAAGGCCTCGAGATGCTGGGAAAACGATAGATGGTGACCGTGGCGCATTTTGAATTTCCGATGTGTTTGATTTTTGCTGATAAGTTGGAAAATGGGTTGATCGATGCAGCAGAACTTCAGATTTGCCAAAATTCTTGGAGTCCCAATTTTCGTCAGAAGGCGTAGGTGGGAGCGACTTGTCTAACGAGAGAACGCGAGACGAATGTGATGTCACCAGCCTTGCAGGTGAATTCGAGTCTGTCCGATGTTGAGGGGAAGTGGGCTGAGATAGATTGCGTGTTCGCCAATAGGGAAACGAGAACCATTGCGTTGTAGTTTCCGTCGTCGTTGAGGGCACGATCTCCGATGACGTCCTTGTCGTTTTTGTCACCGATAATTGCTGCGGGTTCTGGGCTGGAGTCGCGGTCGTCTTGGATGAGCCCTTGCGGCTGCCTGGAAACATGTTGTAGGGTCAAAGGAGGCCCGTCTATCGCAAAATCAACATCGAGTGCCAGGGCGCAGAGATGAGATTATTCGTTGCCAGCAAAACCAAGCTTAAGATAGACTGGCCGGAAACAGAATTCGGGGAAAGTGACATGTCTTCTCACGTGGACATATTACTACAGGTATTACAAGTAACTAATCTGCAAGTTTCTTCCTCTGCTTCAACACCTCTTTTCGCCGGTCTTCTAGTTTTAAGCGCTAAAGGAATAACGAGTCAAATCAAGGGCGAAACATCTAAATGCAGGGATCACCTCGGCCGTCTTCTTTGCCTGGCTATATTTCATCTTCTCGTACAACTTTCGTTGCTTGTTGCTCATCATCATTTTGTTCATATTGTGTTCTGCCCCTTTCAATTGCTTGTCCGATTTTGTCGACTGTTTGCGGATGGCTTGGTGGACTTCAGCTTCGAATTCCACGTAACCAACACCTGCAGCTTCTGCTTCTAGCTCGGCGGCTATCAAAGCTGTAGCATCCCCGCTTGCAACAGCATTAGCAACAGCGTTGTCGACCATGTCTCCGTCTTCGTCGCCAGACGTCGACACCTCGTCTCCCTCCTGGCCGTCAGTTGCTCCCAGTGGATTGTAAGCTCCCTCGTATTCGTCAAAGGGACTCAAGTGGGGAGGTAGAACCTTCCCTTGTCCATAAGGTTCTTCTAACAAGATCTTGCCGGCATTGACACAGTCAACTATCCATTGTGGTTGGATATATTTTCTCCTAGCGCATAGCTCTCTTTGCATCAGATCGTCACCTTGCTTCTCAGCGACGGGTCGGTCGGTGATTACATGCGTAATGTTGGGATGAGTTTCATCGAATGGCGATCCTCCACCAGATGATGGTGGCCAACCTATCTGACCACCAAAGGAGCGCACAACAAATTCAAAAATTGTTCGCGATACTTCTCTTGATAGCCAAAAGGTAAGTGGAGAGAAAAGATTTGAGATCATGGTTTGTGGTAAACCCGAGAGCGCCTGAAGAGTAGGAAGTGTTGAAACCCCCTCCTTAGAAGCAGTGGATGTTTGGGGCACAAATTCTTCGTCTAGTTGTGTCGTGATGGGTGTGGAGGAGACCACATCTACTACAGGTACCGCGTTTATGTCGATGGTTTTAATCGTTTGTCGGACATCTTTTGCGCTGACTGATCGACCTTCTGCAGTAAAAACTTGGCCTGAAATAACAGGAAGCGGATGCGAGCTTGTCTTGATATGTATCGCATCAATACCCGCTCCACCTTCGTCCTTCTTCGGGTCCAATGGTGGCGGATACACCAAGCCAACGTCGGTGTATAACTTGAAGAAGACAAAGCTCAGTAGTGTTTGGTATAGCTCCAAAAATGTCAGCATGACACGGACATCTACATCAGCGGGAATCTGCCAATTCTGAGACTCTTGCAGTATGCCAGAAATTGGACGGGCGTACATTTTGTGTAAATTGATATGGAGTTAACCAATTCACTGTCTGGTCCATGACTTCAGCCTGAAAGTAAACGCCTTTTATTGATAGAAAAACTTTCTGCAGTGCCCTAGAATGCATAATGTAGAGTTGCCATTCGGACGCTAGGCGGGAACAGTTCTCAATTATCTCTTTGGGCAAACGGCCATCGCAAGGGAGCGTTGCGAATAAGAATGTCATGCACAAAGCGTCGTCGATATCTCGTACAGCATCAATGAAGGTGGGGTAGCTATGTGACTTGTCAGAATGATAATGTTGGTTTGTTGGACAACGCACCGCTCCTTGATGATATGGTCCAAGCGATAGACAGGTTTATTTTGCTCTAGACTTTTAGCACTACTCCATTCTCCCCTACCAAGCGCACGAGCAAGCTTTTTCGCGAAGGCTTTGTGCTCACGCAATTTTTTGAGAATCGGTTCATGGGCAAGGTATGCAATGTCCTTTGCATAATAAAATGATGCTGGAGCAGATGAACCTTTGTTAGCTTTTTTCCTACTACGAGGTTCTCTAGGAAATATTCCTGGTCAAATACTGTTGAGAAAAAACCAAGAGTAGGTCACATATTAATCAATACCTTTTAAAATACATAAACGACGAAAATCGGCAAGGGAGCATTGAAGCTTTTTTATAGCAGAACTCCTCGTAATGAAGTTCTTAGCTGCACCTGCCTTTCCCTTGACTTTTAGTCGGCCCATGACAGTGAAACTTGAAGATGAAATTTCAGATCTTGTTTGGCAACTTCGGTGGACGCAAATAACGCAAGTCTTCTACACTCCAACACTCATCGATATAATCCAAGCATATCCTCATAACATGAGGTGCGACCGTTTTAAAGTTTTAATATTTATTAACTAACCTCGTTCTTTCAGTCAGTATGTTCATGTTCCAAAATCTGAGCTTGATGAAGCACAGATCAGGCTGCTCGAGGAGCACGAAATATCGCAAGGACCTCTGTCTGTCCTGCAGCAAGCCGTAAGAAACCATACACAGGTCCTTATTTCACTCAGGAACAACAAAAAACTCCTTGCGCGGGTCAAAGCCTTCGATAGACATAGCAATATGGTAGATTGATTTGTTACTGTCTAGGAATTTTGCTGATTGACCATGTCGAAGGTGCTCGAGAATGTAAAAGAGGTGCGAGGTTTTTGTGTACCATTTTGCACTTAACCGAGTTGAGTGGTAGATGTGGAGCGAAGTACCCAAAGGAAAAAACAAGAAACCTGTCAACAAGGATAGGTTTATCAGTAAAATGTTTTTGCGGTACGCCGCTCGGGCTCTCTTTTGCAGTGTGACGATGCTGACAGTAACCACAGTGGTGACTCCGTTATCCTAAGTAACAATTCCTGTTCTCTATGGAATACTCATCTAATGTGACCACAGTCTTGCGCAATCAAGCATAGATGTCGTTGTGGTGTACAAAAAGTGAACGCAACTTGGGGAAAGGGTATTCACATGCTGTCATTTTGTATTCTACGACTGCCTATTTTTCATTTCGTCCTCTACTTCTTTAATTGCGTCGAAAATAAGTCCAAGCGCAATCCAACCAAAACTCTTTGCACCAAATGAATCGCCTTGAGCTACGGAGAATTCCCATGCTGTCCAGGCTCGATAGAGACTTTCCGCGCCTTCGATGCTGTCGTCACCTGCCAACTCTTCTCGAATGCCCTGAACGAGGCGTTCCGTACTTTCGCGAACTTTCACCATGAGTTCTTTCCTCTTGCGTGGCTGACTTGTTTGCTGCACGATAGTCCCAACTATGACCTCCCCTTCCGACAGTTGGGTCGTTTGTGCTTGTAAAAGCGTGTTGGACATGCAGACAGCCTGGAGATGAACGGAATAACTCCTAAAAAGTCTTGCGATGGAATCCACCAGCTCCTCGTCCAGATCAGTGTCAATCTGTATTAATTCTTCGACCCGATTTTGGATCACTTCGAAGAGATAGCTACTCCTCGCATCCTTCGGATTGAAGTTGTCAAATTCTGCTTCAAGCTTTCCAATATCCCTGAGTTGATCTTGTCTGCGTCTTCGCCTTGGCAGAGTAACGGGTTCCTGTTGCATAGGAAGCTCAATCGCATGGAATAAACGACCGATCGCTTTGCGACTTCGGTAAAATCGTCTTTTAGAATCCTGATCAATGACTTCAGGGGCACTCCAGTCAGGTCTGCGTCTGCCCTTAACCTTGGGGATTTTTTCCAGGGGCACAGGCTGACCAGATTTTGGGTAATCAACTGCATTACTGTGCAGGTTTGCCAGTGTAATGCAATCTTCATCGAAAATCCCCTCTGGACTTTGGTCTGCGATAATCAGCCAGTTGATTGCAACAATTCCAACAACCTTCGAAAGAATTATTAAACTGGTAAAATATGTTGAACATTCACTCACGTCTGAAATGATGTACTCCATGACAAAATCGGCTACATCTTGCATAGTGCTTGGCCGACTTAGTATTTTTCTTGGAGCTGCCTCATAACTTGCGGGATCGCTGATTGGCTTCCGTGGGAAGAAGTCCCATAGGTCTGGGAGCTCTGGGTCGTCGAGAGGTATTAAATTGTAAAGGTCACCATCTAGATCTCCTCCTCCTAAACAAGATGGAAGGGGCCTTTCACCTGTTGAAAATGGGCTAAGAAATTAATAAATAAGGAGAAGAGAAAATCACCTTGTACACTGAAGACAACAGTGTTAGGCAGGGCTTCCTCTTCAAAACAGGAACCAGGCGGTGGAGCTCCGATTGCTTCTACAATCCTGACATCACCTGGGTGTATCGTCGGGGAACGTGAAATCAGAACCCGACCACTGAGGTATTTCCTTCCTCCACTGATGGGTTTAATACAGGTGAAAATCTGGTTCTCCTGGAGATACCGATGGGTATCTGCAACACCAACAAGGGTCCAAGCTCCTGGAACTGGGATTCGGGAGTGATTTTTGAGATCACGGAGGACATGGTGGGTCGCGTTCTTCAGCATCTCTTTATAGAAATCATCATCCGGGATGCTGTTCAGGCTTAACTTTTCAAGATGATTGAGGATCCATGGCAAGCGATAGGATGTGCCAAGACCATGACATTCTAGCAGTGATGCGGCCTCTTTGAGGGAACTGGCGGCCTTCCGGGTCGTCTGGACTGCCTCGTCTTGAAATTTCTCGAACACACCGTAGGGAACGCCTAGGCCCTCCAAAAGCATTATCAGAGGTCGGTTTAGGAAGTATGGACCCGGTTTATCGAAAGCCCGTGCGATTTCAATATCATTGACAGCTTCTGCCGTAAGAAATTTTATCATTGAAGGACGCAAGCAGATGACTGAGCCACTCAACGTATGATCTACAGAGATCATACCTTTGGACCCCATAAACCGAATTTGATATGCGGGAGGCACTTCCTTTGGCAGCCGCCTTCGCTTGGTCTTCCTTAATTGGGCCCAGATGTTGCGACTCAACTCCTTCGAGAGGGTACCAACACCATCAGTAAACTGATACTTCCCGTCGCTTGTACAAATATCTTCTATCTGGATGACTTCCTCGACATCGACCTTGACAGCATCAGTTGCTGTAAACGCCTGGGATAGACGCGCTGCATATCGGGCAGGGCAATAGATCAAGTTTTTATCGAAGGCCAAATTGTGGAATGTCCCCAGGCTGGAGACGATGCGGGCTGCATTCATCTTATCATCTGTATCCACTTTGAAGGGTTTAACAAACCTGAATGATATCAGATACTGCACAAGTGTGAAGAATATGACTCACCATACTGCATGCTCTCTCAGAGCAGATTGCGAATAGGCAAGGAAGTCAAATTTACGCCCAGCTACCATGAGTCCGTCGCGAAATAAAGGTCCAATACGAGATGTAATGAATTCGCGACCATCTACCTCGTGATCAAAGCGATATTGAAGACGGGCTTCGTCCACAAAACTTACTCGCAAAAAGCAATATTGATATCTTGCGTCATAAGTACGGATAACCCGATTTGATTGTTCGATGTAAGGACCGTCGAGGATCATCGTCGTCGGTGTTATTTCGACGTGGAGTGCTTTGTACAGACTGCCATCGATCGGTTGTGGAAGAATGCCATCCTGATCCAATTGGCGCATGGTGTTGTTGAACAACACCACTATATCCATCGCAACATCATCCTCTGAATTGAAGAATTGATAGGCCTCGTTCCTGAAGTCTTTTAACGCTTTCGCCACAAACTCATCGCCTTTCTCCTCAACCGCCTGCAAAACCACGGGATATAAAGTGTTCGCTTCTTTAAAATCAATTGCCACATTTCGAAGCAATGATTCCATCTGGAACGCGACTATCCAAGGGAGGTGACAGAGTTGGTCGCGCATTGTGATCATATCCGCGAGACAAAAGAGATCCCTATGGTCAACCGGATAATCGTATTCATCCACTTTGTTGAGATGGGCAATTCTGCAAAGCTCTCGGAATTGTTGGATTTCCTTCTGCGAGTCGCAGACTATGCGAATGGCCTTCGATGTGAAAGGTGCAAGTCGTTCGTGAGCAGGTATGGGGAGGTGGGACAATTTGAGTCGTTTACCGCTGACCTGCTCCTTTTCATATGAAGGTGGGGTATTCAAGTCGAAAACGAGGGCGTGTTCCCTGTCGAGATTAGTCGAAGTGGAAATATTGTTTATGGATGCGAATGAAATGACGACAAGGTAGAACTCCGCCAGGAAACGAAGGCGCATGCGAATTTGTCTTCGCTCGGGGTTGAACGTTATATGACAGCGGTCAGTACAGTTTTCTTCACATTCAATAGAGAATGTATGATCCCTGCAGATCCAGCCAAACTGAATAGCCTCCACCTTCAGAGCGGAAGGATCGTGCTCATCGTGCCATTGGTTTCGCTTCTCTCCTTCCCAAGGCTTAGAAAAAGGCAGCAGGCTTATCTTCTCCACTATGTCAGTTTCCAACCGCTTCTTGCTAGCCAAAAATTTGGTGTTCCTCCTGCCGATTCTAAGGGGGTTGTTGGAACCATACAGCCGGAGAAATGCCTCTCCCAATTCGACAGAGGGTAATGTTAGCACCCCGCTCCCCTTGTTGTTGTGGACTATGTTTATGGGTTTATAAAGGTGAACGTGAAAGTTCACGAGAGCATGTTCTGCAGAGGGCCTGAAGGGGTCATGGTGGAAAACTTTTGCCAGAGCTTCGATAACCTGTGGCCTAGACAGAGAAAAATCGAGGTTTTTCATATCGATGTTCATGGTGGAGGATGAGAGAGAGAAGACGGTCTAAGGAGCTTGATAAACCAGATTGCGAATTATATATGTGGTTGACCAGTGATAAGCGCTGCAGAGAGCTAGATCCCTCCATTCCAGATATGCATACGATGCCTCAAGATATGGATTAACAAGACGCGATGGGCAGAGATTATTACTACATGAGCGTCAAGAGGTCTCAGGATTGGCTAAAGTCATAAGATAGACCGTAGTTCTCGTCGTATCATTCTTAGTTTATCCTCAATGAGCGTCTACAAAGGAGATTATCGATGAAAGAACAAGGAGCCGTTTGTAATGACGAACCGTGTCGGTTAGATGTCTGTTCCGTTCAAACTCTGAGCGGATCCATTTGCGGGTCTCCTTCCTCGTCACGGGGTCACGAATAACTTTGGGCGTGAGTCAGCTCTTGTTTGAAAATTAAGGAGAAAAAGACACCTTTACATCGTATTGCACTACGGTAGAGATCTAGGGCTTGTTGTCTGAGAATAAAATGTTTGAGGGATGGACCCGTAAAGACCATATGCAAATGTTGATGGTGGTTACAAGTCAGTTTCGAGACCCGTGCTTTACGTCTTTCTTTCTTACCCACATGTCCTCCCAACCGGCAACATCCAGCACGTCTTCGCCGACCACAATGTCAGTGTTATTGCGAACAGACACCCCGCCGTCTGCCCACGAACCACCCAGTCATCTTGACAACGTTTCGCAGGAAAACAGCGATGCTGCGACGAATGTTGAAAGCCTTTCGTCTCCAAGACGCCCTCTGAGGATATACACACGACCCCAGTTGCTCTCATTATCACAGTCACCGATGGTCAAACCTCCGCCAGATATGCCAGACCTCAGGACGTGGTTTGGGTAACCCCCTTTTTTCGTTGTGCTTCATCATTCTTATAACACCAACTTTAGCGTTGAGAATGAAAATCTTGTCAACAAGAAAGATGAACCCGCTGTCCCCAATTCTGCACGAGAAAGGAGGTTGGTGCTTCAAATGACGTTCTTATTGTCGCTGAATGTTTTTTGTCCTCACTTAGATTCCGCCGTGATGCTGAAGATGCAGGTGAGAAATCCGCTTCTCTTCTTGATATGATCCTGAATGTTCGAATTCAGATACGTCCTCGAGGCCGACTTTTCGGTCTGCTTTGCAGCCTTCTCAAATGGGAAACTTTAAACATCAATCTCTTCGAGACCGGGATAGAGAAGCTGAACGAGACAAAGATGGACATGAACGCCTTCGTCATGTGAGTGACCATTTTCCTCCAACGATATTGTGCTGAACGATTTGACAGTTGTCAGATAAATTTGATCGAGATAGGCTTCTTCCACTCTCAGGCTCGCGAAATAAAGACAGGGAACCAACAACACATGGCAATCCGTCTACGAGAGGTCAACCAGCCCCCCCACCCAATGGCATATCTCGTCGAGCTGATGCTCGTGAATCTGCCAAGAAAAAAATAGGCGAAGCGACTGAAGATTGGAGAAGAGGTAATAGCAGTTTTATACGCATACATTTCATCACCAACGCACTCCTTTTAGGTGGAGAAACTCCTCGCTCAGCTCGTGAAGACCGTACGTGTGTTCATTTTCCCCTTATATGCCTTGTTTAATGCTATTTCCAGGGCCAGACAACACTCGGCGAGACAGAGACGATAGGAACAAGGACAGAGAGAGAGCCCGTTCCCGCCATCGGGATTCCTCTAGATCAAAGCGAGAAACGTCGTCTTCACAGAGAGACAGGGATCGAGACGAAGATGAAGACGGTCGTCATTGGAGAGACGACGGAAAGAGGGACGAGAGGATGGCTGCTCGGCGAGAACGAGAGCGTGCACGTGGACAGGAGCGCGAGTCGGACGATCGCCGTTGGCCTCCTGGTGAGGACCGTGATGGTGGACGCTATAAGAGAAACACTGGTCGCGAGCGGAAGACAGATGATGCAAGAGAAAGGGAGGATCGTCAGAAGGAAAAGGAACCAGCCTGGATGGATACTTACATCCCAAGCGAGTCGACATCTGGAATTCTCGGAGGGCAGGATCCCGATGGCAAATTAGATGGCATCCAAGTCTGGAAGAAGGATTTGAAGGAGAAGGACATACGGGATAAGGAAATCTCGACAACCACCGTTGGTCCTTCGAAGACAATTACCGAACCCATCTCGTCCACCTCCAATTTTGCAGACAATCACTTGGACGAAATCCAAATATTCCGATTGTTGATGAAGAAAGAAGAGGAAAAGAAACGTCTCGAAGAGAATGCCACTGCCCTTGCAAGTGAAGCGTCCCTTGCCAGCAATGACGATGATAGAACACGTCAACGAAATACCAGTACAGGTAACTTTCTACGTTGTCACCTTGATTTGGAGCTTACGCGCCATCAAGCAGACGACCTGACTACCAATTTGCCCTCTATTCAAAGCAAGCCATCTCTTACATCACTTTCCTCATCTGTGTCTATTCATGTGTCACCTACGCCGCCCTTCAACCTTAAGGATCCCGCTGTTCTAACCTCTGTTAAAGTCAACCAGGATTCTCTGCATGACCGTGTAATTGGTCCAGCGAGAGCGTCTCCTATCGCCGAGTTTACTTCTACCGCTGCTACCAACAATCCGAGTGAACTCGGAGGAGCTGCTTTCCCGCCCGTCGGTTCTCGCGTTCTTGCAATGAAAAACACGGCAGCCGCTGCCGTTAACCCTGTAACAAATCTTCACGGCTTGAATGGTCAGTATCTACGAATCAACAGGTCATTCTGTATTCTAAAGCTTTCACTTTCAGGTTTACAAAACGCTATGCCGGAATCGCTTCAGACCTTTTCCAAAAACGAGGCCTTGCGACCCCATGGTGCTTTTTCGCCTTTCGATGATCCAAACCGACCATCATATCTTGATGACTCGCGAGATCACTCAAATCAGGCCACTGGCCCTCAACGCCAACCAGTTGACCAGCTCTTTCCCAGCAGTACGAACTCTCAAACTGATGCGAACTATAACTCCTCGTTGAGTAAAGGGAGCCGACTAGCCAAATTTTTTGAGAACAAGTCTCGTGATGTGCCAGCGGTAACGTCAAAGCCTCTTACCAGCCACATCCCACCTGTTTCCACCCAAAGGCAGGAAATGAACAACCTCGGAGCTAATCCCGTCCATTCTGTTGAAGAGCTGATGGCAATGCTCAACAACTCTTCTCAGGTATGCCAGGTGATAACCGTTTTCACCAGTGCTGACATCTATATTTAAATAAAGCGAAACAATCTTGGGCCCCAATCTAACCCTCACCTAAACAACAATGGTGTTCCTGGCCTCCTCCCGCTTCAACGGCAACAGATCCTCCAGCAACAGCAACCTCCAACAAACCGTTTAGAGTCTCTGTATGAGAGCAGGACAGAGGATCGTAGTTTTGTCCCAGATGGGATGGTCCCTGGACTTCGAACTGCAGTCCCACCTCCCAGACGCGAAAGTCTTGGACATTTTATTGATCCGCTCGATGAGTCTTTGCCCTATAATTTACAACGGCTCACACAACAACCCCAAACTCGCGGCCTTGAGCAGTTGTTCAACAATCCTGTTACTCCTTTGTTCACCCAACAAATCGGGCGACCTGGCAGCGGGGTCCCTTTGCAACCTTTGCAACAGAATCAGTACCGCGGTGGCTCTTCGCCAGCTTTGAACACTACCAGCAGCACACCGCAACGCCTACCACCCGGCCTTGCTAACCTTGGTGGCCGGCCCCCACATGACCCTTCGCAATACCTAGGGCTTCAACAGAATCTTCCATCACTAGGACCGCAGCATGGCATGCATACAAGTAACACACTTCCCCAGCACCAACTTCCCTTCAATGGCTACAATGTTTCGAATACTGTCGGCCTCAGTAATGGTCCGTCCCGATTACCTGGCCAGAACAATCTCCTGCAAAACTCTGCTAGCCAACAATTTAACCTCGGTCATCACGGCCTCGACCCACGACTCTCAAACCATCACCACTTGATGGGTATCGGTGGATCTGGAATCACTGGCAACCGCATCACTGGCGGTTTCCCTCAACAACAACCACCTAACGGTCCCAATCATGTCGGCGTTCGTCCCCAGCAGCCATTGCCCCCCCACGTATTGCCCCAGTTAATGCCACCCCATATGCAACAGGGCCATCCATCATCGAATACTCAACAGAACCACGACCTGATGGCCGTTCTCATGGGTGCACCTCATAGAGAGTAACTCACCTTCAGCCAACCTCCTTTGTAAACTTTTTTAGTTGATATTCACTTCTGTGATCAGCTTTAGTTACAATACGATTGCTTTTGGAAGCTCTTGCGACTTATTTTTACATCTGTCGTTTGATTTCATAACAAACATATGTCCGACATAAGCAATGTGTGGATCCGGGAGTTTTTGTGTGGCGGTTCTCCTAGTGGCCGAAGAGATCCTTTATGTAAAGATGGATTCCTTTATGTAATTAGAAGTATTTTTCTTCCTCAAGATATACTATGTCAATATATCCTCCACTTACCTGCGTATTTACGATGTGAAGCTTTCCGTTCCCCTCGGCATTTTTCGGTTGGTCTTTATAATACATACGAAAGCGCTCATGCTGAACGATAATGGTACTCGGAATTGACAGTCTTCAACACAAATGTTAGGCTGGTATTCGGCAGCTGTTTGACGAGATGAGATGTCATTTTGATAAAGTGGGCGCTTGAAGGGTGGTACCTGGATCGTAAAGATAAGTGCGAACATATATATATCTGCAGCGTTACGGCCTCATCCACATGCTTCTGTTTGTATGATAATAATAATTGATAACTTTCGGAACATAATAAGGGGCTGTTTCTGTGGGCACAGGCAATATATAGCGCCCGGCGCCGGCGTAGATAATTCATTTCCATCTTTGACGACCATTATTTTTCGGACGACATGAGAAACAATCTAGATCTCAAGTACATATGCGATGCCCACCACGAATAGCTGAAAGGTAGATAGCTCGGTATCGTACTAGTTGGACAGGGGCGGCTTTTTGCTATCGTATTCGGGCCACTGGGAATACGTCTGTACGTACTACGTACTTACATAGAAATGACATGAATCTTTACAATTCTTCAGTTATTTCTGACTGATGGCAGAGACCTCGTATCTGATGTAATCGATGACCTCGAGGCATGGCCGAATTCTTGGCAAAGGGGCATTTCTGAGAGGATAGCCCATTCCAAGGCTGCAAACGAAGCGAGGGACAAGCGGGCAGTATGCCGCAGAGATTTGCTCCGATTTGAGAGAGACAGAGACGGGTTCCCAGCCGAAATGCACTGGGTGTTACATAAGCATGCGAAGAAACCTTGTCAAAAGATGCCTGCAGGCACGAAACGTGTTGGGCTGGGTATGAAAATAGGGATTGAACGTGGAAGTTGTGGCTGCTGAAGGCTGTTGCATCTTGTCACTCTTGTCCTTGTCCTTCAAAAGTTGCCAGTTGTTCAGTCGACGCAACTCTTTCATTCCCTCCTTCAGTCCGGCTTTTGCAGTTTCGGCTGGTTTCCTAGCACCATCAGACAGCTAACGCTTGCTTCATTGCTAGCGTTTCCGATAGCACCACTGTTTCTGCCATTCGACTTGGCAACTACCGTAGACAACGCCTCGTCCCCCAACTCACCCCCAGTCATTCCTTTGTCTTTTTCCTTCTCCTCTACAACACAGCTCTTCCTTAATTTTTGGCCTCACAAGAGAAGTCATTGATAGAAGTTGATTCCTCTTGTTCAATTGGTACGTTCTTGGTGCCAATTGTTCGATCAGCTCACATTTGACCACCAAAATAGCATCCTCCCAGTCCTGTATTTTGCTGGACACCGTCTTGACTGGTGAGTGTTGTTGGCAGGGTCGTTGACATTGATTCTTATAATTCCACAGTACAAAGTCCCATTTGTCCAGGTAAGTTGTAGGCCAGCACATCTCTTTGCAATCGTAAAACGTGTGCGGCCCGGATAGTTACATACTGATGGCTCGGTGATTTGACCTTTGAGTTCTGGCCGCAGCGTCGCCATGATGGGGATGCGTGACAAGCCCCCAGACAGCGTGACAGATGTTAATTTATGATATTCTCAAATCCATCCCGCTCTTGTCCTTTCTTTCTTTCTTGTCCGTCGTTGTCGAGCACGTCTCCCTCAACGGCAGACACGCTCCTCTCGACGGGTTTCCTTTTCTGCGCCAGCCAGAAGGCTGTGTGCCCGTCACGACCCTCACGCTGACCACGAAATCCTTCAGATCTGGTGGCTTGCACGATCCTCATCCTGCAGCTCATCGTCCTCCTCACGTTTGACTTCATTGTCTTTTTTGCACAACTTGTCAGTCTCGTTTATTTATTTTTTTGTTGTCTCTTTGTTGTCTGCGTTCTTTTTTGGTCTGCACTGATCGGTGGATGTACAACGATCGTTCGCCGTATCAGTGGGGTGGAAAATATTGCTCGTGTCCCTCTTTCTCTGACCTCTCCCCTTTACGCGTTTTCTTTTTCTCTTTTCAACCCGCCTTTTGCCACCCCATGACTGACATCGCGTGCTCTTCTCTTTGTTCTCATAGCCGTCTCTTCGACACCGTTCGCCTCGATATGAAAGACGTAACGTCAAACAGGCATTCTCGCCATTCCCTTGTGTACCCAAAGAAACGCCCCTCTCCCCATGGTGTCATTAAAACTCACAAGTCTCCTCTTGTCCCTCTTAACGGAGTCGCCCGTCGGACACCTCGAAACTCTAAACTCGCACTTTTGCAACAACGGCAGCGCGAAGCACAAATACAGGCTTTGCGCCGGAACGGTATTTTTATTGAGGATGAATATATGGACGAAATTTATCGATATATGCTCGAAATGGAGGTTGGTCGTTAACTCCTTTTTTCGAAGTCACACGCTTATATTCACTATCAGCGGTACACCATGTCGTCCACACAGTCAATGGATCAACAACCAGAGATTAAGTGGCACATGAGACCGTGTCTTGTTGACTTCTTGGTTGAAATCCATTTCACATTCCGCCTGCGTCCAGAAACTCTTTACCTCACACTTAACATTGTGGACCGATACGTTTCTCGCCGCGTTGTCTATATCAAGCACTACCAACTTGTTGGTTGTGCTGCGCTCTGGATTGCTGCCAAGTTTGAAGACGCAAAAGATCGTGTCCCAACGTTGCAAGACCTTGTCCAGATTTGTCGGGAGACTTACGAAGAATCGGCCTTCATTCAAATGGAGGGTCATGTTCTTTCAACCATCCAATGGACCCTTGGCCATCCCACCGCGGAAGCTTGGCTGAGGTTACATTGTTGCGGTCCTTCTATTGAAGACGCAAAAGTCCAGCATGTGGCTCGCTTTTTGATGGAAATTACTCTGTTCTACCGTGAATTTGTCAAGTACACCCCGTCTACAATATCTCTCGCTGCATTGACTCTAGCAAGATATCTCTGTGGCAAACCGCGTCGGGTCTGGGAAGAGACCCTGGAATGCGCCGAGGTCATCGAGTATTTGGACACCCGTCTTGCTCTTCATGTCAACGACCTGTCGGAGACTTTAGTGAAAAAGTACTCATACGCTTTCTACTCTAAGGCCGCCACTTTTGTGGTGCAGTATTATCTCCAAGGTGGTCGCTTCCCCTCTCGTGCTCCATTTTTGCCAGTGACTCCCAAGCGAACATCCGTGTCTGCCATGAGTACTCCCGCGAGCACTACCACTGCTTCAGACATGTCCGACGACATGCCTATGACTCCCAAGACGCCCGCTTACAGCAGCGATCCTTTTTCATCGTCATATTCGTCAGACGACAAGGAAAACGTATCAACAACATTCGAGCCCATACTTAATAAGCTCCGCATCGACAATCCTCCCGAGCAGTATCTTCCGCACGATTTTGTTTCGTTCGGTAGGCCAGCGTTGCACAGTCTCAACAACATCTCGTCGCCTCGTATGGCTCTCGTGTCATAACGGTCAGAAGAAGGCCGTTTTTGTTTCACCATCGTCAAGTTTTCCTGTCTTTGTCAAAATGCAAGCAATACCAGCAAAATGTAATACCAATACATGTCGCACCGACAACCCCTCGCAATTTGTTTCTGCAATTCATCATCCATGCATCCACTCATCACTTTCCCTTGCAACTTTCTCACTCTCATCGACCGCACCATTATACTACCTGGCGAACACCCTATATGATGGCAATGGGGGCGAATATGAGTATAGAGGGACGGGTAATCTTCGAACGATGAAACAATACATCATCAAAGAAGGTACAAGAGACAGTTTTAGTTTATCTGCCTTGCTACCATAGACCCTTTGCGCTTTTATTCAGCCTTCCCTTAGCTGGCCGTCTTCGTCCACATCATCCTCCCGAGTCTACATTCATTCCCTGTCACTCTATGCATCTATCATCCACATCATCGTCCTCCTTTGTCAGCAACTATCTCATTCCCTTCGCGCACTCCACCAACAGACACTCCCACGACGGGATCCCAAGTAGCATTCGCGCTCGCTTTAAAGAATATCTTATTCTTCACATTATCGTATCTCTTTTATTCTTTTTATTGACATCGGTGCCGATGAGCCTTATTACCCCCGCAAGAAACTCGTTTCTTTTCTTGGTTCATTCCAGCTGTACACCACTTCCCGAATCATCCGCATAAAGGCCCATCGGTACCTTTTTAGCACTGTTCGCTAGCGCGTTGTTACTGGAGTTCTTTCGTGTCAAATAACCACACAATGATCACAGAATGACATCAAGATATTCTTGTGCCTCATGCATGCTAACTCAGTGTCTTGTACCCGTTTGTCAAGAAAGACAAGATTCTGTTGTTATGATACTTTGCTTTCCGTCTCTGCCGGCCCTTCGTTGGAATACATTTTGAAAATGAGAATGGGATTGATCGGAATATTACACGACAAAGTGTCATCCTACACAGCATCAATTAGGAATATTGCAACAAGCGAGGGGTTTTGAACGATCTTCATCCCAAGCGGAGAAAAATCGATCTACTCCAGAATCCACTGATCGCCGTCCTTCCTAATGCCAACTGGCCTTGCCTCATCCAAACTAATACGTCCAGCGTGCAGGATCGCGGTAGTCAACACCGTATTGGCGATCGTCGGCAAACCAAGCTTGTCATAGTCCTCAGCTCTCGCTATTCCCGCATTGACGGTCCTGGCTGCATCGATAAACTTCTCGATGGAAATGTAACCATACCCACGTTGGCCGTCGAAATGGCCGGTCTCAGAAGGAGAGTATTTCATGCTGTGTGCGGTTGACATGCAATGACGTTGTTATTATGGTTTTGGAGTGATACCGGAAGTCGGCGTATCAGATCTTGTTAGGGACTGTTGCACACCGAGAATAACAACACTCACTAGAACGGGTTGTACCAGGCTTTGCCGGTCTCATCTTGTGTGACATCGTACCCACGATGGGCTTGATCGACAACAATCTCACCCTGAAGAAAGAGAGAGATCAGAGCAATGATAAAATTTGTCGGATGCAAGATACCTTCTCAGCCATGTAGTACCAGTGCTGTGCAGAATGAACCCCGGATTTGAGTGGAGCCGTCCAGCTCGCCGCATACACAGCTGTTCCCTTGTGGTTCTGGCTTTTCGTTGATTGCCAATCGACAAGAAGCGTGACGGTATCCTCCGTTTGAGACACACAGTTATAGGGTTCGCTTGTGGCGATCCCGGTTGCGGCGCTCGCGATAACGCGGGTAGGTACGGCGATGTCTTGTAAGATCCAGCAGCAGATATCAATATGGTGAGATGAGAGATAGTAGCTGTGGAAATTGAAATTAGGAGCGCTGGGGTCCTAACGAACGGGTGAACCTTTTGAATTAGTACTGACCTGATGTCTGAATCTTTCCCCGCCCATGCCTTGAAAGTCGTGAGCTGACTTTTTGGTTGGCTCATCCACGCGTTGAAGAAATTGAATTCACCGAGGGCGGCAGCTTTCGCCTTCGCATCGCTGTAAACGGGATCATACCTGATCCAACCAACTTTGAGAGACAATACTTCCGAATAGATTGCGTTGACCTACCTCTTATGGTGTTCTACCCAACATACAACGTTATTCTTCTTTGCCAGGGAGATCAAGTCTTTGTGGTCAGATAAGAGCTTGGTAGCAGGTTTTGTAATGAGAACATGAAGGCCGCGTTCAATTGCATAGACGGCGATGGGGTAGTGAGTAGCTGAACCCAAATATAAGCAATGGAGTGTGCTCAAGAGGTAATAGACACGCACGGTCGGGCGTAAAGATGACAACAGCCTCGCCTGACTTCATCTGGTCAATGGCCGTTTTGTCTTCAAAGATAAAACTAGTAAACGATCTGCTGGGTAGAATGGATTCTCCTACATGCTTCTGGATCTATCGCATTGTTTTTTGGGAATTCGTCGAATCTGCTTGTCATGGGTCAGAGATCATGAATCGCCGAAAGATTCTTACGAGACGTCCATATCCTTGTAAGCACCAGCGATGTTCTTTTGTAAATGTTCTCGAATTGCAGGAAACTTCTTTCCATTGACACCGACCATGCCAAGTTGGCCGACCTATTCCCAATTTGTAAAGGTGGCATAACATCATAGGGAAGATAAACCTTTCCCCGTCGCTTCAGGTCGAACAACGTAAGGGCAACAACCTGGAGACCATCAACATCATGCGTATTTAGGAGCTTGTCTAGGACGTACGCCGATCTAAAGAATATATTCAAGTCTGTACCGCGAAATCTGATAATAATTGTTTGCCTTCTTATCAGATTGTGAAGCACCAGAGCCAGTCCACCCCGTCGTATATTCGCCAGTGCCACCTGAGATTGCGCATTAGAATACAGTTGTGCCGGAAATTACTACTTACACATAAGAACATTGAGTTTTTGTTCGATTTCTGTCATTTCTGAAGCGGTATGAGATTGAGAGTTCGTGTGATGCCACATGCTGCAAGGCGACGAGCACGTGTTCATCATAGATATTCTTGACGTCAAACATAATAAGAAATGTACACTCACCGGAAATGTAATCCAGCCATTTCCAATGTCAACCATACAACCTGCAACACCCCCA
>Ga0307507_10003823_pt1 | contig 28126 bp, 8 predicted proteins | sample 7_EM_MG_FD_207223 | JGI IMG/M metagenome (GOLD analysis project Ga0307507, IMG submission 207223) | Populus trichocarpa ectomycorrhiza microbial communities from riparian zone in the Pacific Northwest, United States - 7_EM | ecosystem: Host-associated > Plants > Roots > Unclassified | place...
AGAAATATATAGTTACCTTTTAAAGTTGCTAAGTAGGTTAATTGCGTGTTAAGAAATATATAGTTAGCTTTTAAAGTTGTTAAGTTAGTTAATTGCATATTAAGTTAGTCGAATTGTGTATTAAGTTAGTTAATTACATGTTAAGTTAGTTAAATTACGTATTAAGTTGGTTAATTGCATATTAAGTTAGTCAAATTGCGTGTCAAGTTGGTCAATTGCGTATTAAGTTGGTTGAATTGCGTGTCAAGTTAGTTAATTGCATGTCAAGTTGGTTAAATTGCGTGTCAAGTTAGTCGAATTATGTGTTAAGTTGGTCAATTGCATGTCAAGTTGGTTAAATTGCGTGTCAAGTTGGTCAATTGCATATCAAGTTGGTTAAATTGCGTGTCAAGTTGGTTAATTGCGTGTTAAGTTAGTCAAATTGCGTGTTAAGTTAGTCAATTGCATGTCAAGTTGGTTAAATTGCGTATCAAGTTGGTCAATTGCGTGTTAAGTTAGTCAATTGCGTGTCGAGTTGGTCAAATTGCATGTTAATTACGCGAAACGCGAAAATCAAAGTCTACTTAAATCTCATCCTGCGAATATTTTCCCAATGCACTAGCGCCTTAGCGACCCTTTATATCTTATTAGTTACCAATAGTCTTTTTCTCCTTCTTCTCCTTAGCTTAGTATTCTTGTATAGTAGTAGTCTACAAGCTTTGGTTTAGAAGCAATTATATAAGCCTATTACACTTAGAAGCTTTCGCCTTTAAAGCGTAACTATATAACTTATAATTAAGAGCTACTAGCTATTATAGAGGTATTTAAGCACTAGAGACACTATATTAAGGGGCTATTAAGCCGCTTAAAAGTGCTTATAGACTATAATAATCTAAAGGGCTTTTAATAAACGGTAAGCCAGATGGGCTATAGCGTTAGCAGCCTATAACTTTATTATTAAGCATAGAGTAGAAAAGATAAACCCTATAAATACGCTGTTAAGACAACCCCTAGGCATAAGGGGTCCGCTAAAGAAAGATATTATACTACTACTACTTTGAAGGACTTTGGGAATATAGGGCCACTAACCTAAGGTAAATATTCTATTAGGTGTATAGAAAAGCAACCCTTCTATAGAGGTATTACTTTTATAGCTATAAGCCAGCGACCCAACGAAGGTACGCCTAGGTAATATAGTACTATAGTTTAACTAGGCGACCTATATGTATACTATTAAGTAGTATATAATAAGGACCTAAGTTAGAGAAGTAAGTGCTTAAGAGAGTGCTTATAAGTCTAGTACGGAAACGGTTGTTAAGCTTATTAGAGGACTTTAGGTCGCTAATAACTTTATGCTATAAAAGCGTAGCAATAGCTTAGACACGGCAAGACGCCGTTAACACGCCTACTTAAAGCTAGTATAGTAGTTTAATTTTATTAGACTACTTTATCACCGCGTAAGGCTATATATGCCCCTAGACCTAGTAGTTTATATAAAACTCCTATAGATTTACTACGATAATACCTTAACTAGCCACTTTAGTAAGAAAAAAACCTTAGATCTACTTTCGCGTAAGTACTATTAGCCTAGTATAAATATGGACGTTATACATTACGCCTTTACCTATAATATATACTAGCGTATATGTGCGCCTTAATATTACCTTTATAGTGAGCTTTAAGCGCTACCTTGCCCGGACTAGCTATGGCAGGAGATTATAATAGACTTTATTATAGGCCTACCGCCTAGTAAATAAGGCAATAGTATTTATAACGTGATATACATAATAGTCGACCGCTATACTAAGATGGCCTTATATTTGCCTATAGTAAAAACTATTACTATAGCCGGACTAGCGGATCTCTTCCTTAATAAAGTACTACGTCGTTTTAAAACCCCTAAGGGGATTATATCTAATTATAATAGTATCTTTACTAGTAAGTTCTAGTCAGAGCTATACTTTGCTATAAAGATAAAATATAGGCTAAGTATGGCCTTTTACCCGCAAATAGATAGGTAAATAAACCGTTAGAACTAGACTCTAGAGCACTACCTTTATATATTCTGTAACAAAAAGTAGAGCAACTAGGTAGGCCTCTTATTACTAGCTAAATTTGCCTATAATAATACTAAACACAGCATAATAGGTATAAGTCCGTTCTATGCCTACTATAGGTTTTACCCACATCTAAAATATACGGTTAAGGTAGATAGTAGTATAGCCAAACTAATTAAAAAACAAGCATATCGGCTATATTTACCCACGTTCTACCACATTTATCCTATGTTCTATATTAGCTTATTAGAGCCATATAAGTAACAGAAAGGTATTACTAGAGATTCCCTACTAGGACCTATTAAGCTAGATAATTAAGAGGATTAGTATAAGGTAGAAGAAATATAAAAAAAAAAAGGGATATTACTAAACCATTATATTACCCCCACCCCCACTCCTAAAACAGCCTACCCTTAGGCTTTATCCGAGTTCTTTATTGTTATTTAAACTATTATAGTTATTTAACCCTTTTTCCTAGCATTTAATCCAGCTATTTAGTTTGCGTAGTAGTCTAGAGAGGTCTAAGTAGGCTAGATAGAAATCTCGCAGCTTATAAGGAGAGTACTTAAAATTAGACGCGGAGTACTATTCTAGATCTTCGTTATAGCCTACCTAGCTTATACAATATTTTAAGGTACTACGGTTCTTTTTAATTGCTAAGCTTTTTTTAACCTTCTATTCCTCGTCCTTTGCAATCTAAATTAGCGGTAGGGGGTTATCGTACTATCTAGGTAATGGGTTATCCGTAGCCTTCTATAGTTAGTCTAAGAAAAAAAATAGGGTGGATCTTTATTAACTCTAGTAGCTTAGCCCTAAAAGAGTATTTTACCTTTTTAAGGATCTTATAAGGGCTGGCTATTTAGTAGTTTAGTTTATAGCTTAGTTTCTAAGTCTTTTAGTTTTTTATTAACACCTATACCTTATCTCCTACTTAGAAGTCTACCTTATGGCAATATTGGTTTACGTTAGCCTCTTTCTTCTCTTATGCCCTTTTTATAATTATTTAGGCAGTTTCTTAGGCTCTATATATTCTCTTAGCGAATATCTAGGCCTCTTTATAGCTAAGGCGTTCGCTAGCTATTATAGGTCCTATAGGTCTATCTTAATTAAAGAATATTTATAGCTTATACCTATAGAGTAATTTAAATAGTAATATTTCTATACTATTATAAGGGAGTATAGGTAGTAGTTCTAACTAGTTATTTTAGTAGTAGTTAATAAAGGGGTTAAGTTGCTAGTTAAGGTACTAGTTTATAATCTTGGTTTAGCCGTTGGTCTAAGGGTAGAATATAATAGAGAGCTTAATCTTAATCCTAAGGATATAGTAGAATTTGTCCTAGAAGTCTAATATAAACTAGGGTCTATAGTTAGAGATAATTAACTCTAAAGCACTATAGATCTGGTAAATATTGTTAATATATATACAGGCTATATCTTTTATAGTTATAGTCTTAAAGTAAGGGAGGGAAATAGCTTACTTATTTAGTCGGTTAACTACTATAAAGGCCATATTATAGCTATATTTGTCTTTTAGGAATAATTTACAGTCTATTATAATATGCTGCTAAGGGTGTTTAGGAATTAATAGTAGTTATAACTCTCTAGGGGTATCTATCCGTTTATAAGCATAACAATTTTTAATAAATTATTCTATATTAGATAGGAGTTCTTACTAGTAGTAGTAAGGCACTAGTAGTTAATAGGTGTTATTTTAACTAAAATACGCCATAGATACTTAATAGTAGGCTTTATAGATTAGCTCCGTTTATAGGTTATTAACGTTTAAAATTATAAGCTGTCCTTAGTATAAAAGCAGTCCGTCTTCTATTTCTAAATTAGGGTTATTTTTTATAGCTTAGTCGCGGAGGGCTTTTAGGAATTTAGCTATACGGTTTATAATTATAATATAATTTATTTAGATTTCTTCTTCTATAGGTACTAGCCTATTCTATTTACAGCTTAGTTTCTTAAGAATATATAAGTTAAGCTATTTGGGATAGAGGAGGGTATATATCTAGTATTAGGCCTTTAGCTTATCTTATAGTTCTATATCCTATTCTCTCTAGATAAGGGTATTAACTCTAAATTTTTATTTACTAGGGTAATATATAATTATAAAAAAGAATTAGGAGAGCATTTTAGCCTACTAGGCCTATTAACTAGTAAGCTGTTTTATAGTTATAAAATACTTAAGGGCTTTATAATTAGTATAGACTTTAATCTAGAAGTCTATACTTTTAAGCTCTATGAGCTATTAGGATAATAAGCATATAATAGCTAGTATCTCCTTATTATATACCTTATAGTTATACTTAACTAAGGTTATTATCTTTAAGAAAACTATAATAGGGCACTATTTACCATCTAGATATAACTATAAGAGAACTCCCGCTACTATTTTATTAGAGGTATCTATTTCTAGTATTAATTTAAGGTTTAGGTTATAACGTTTTATACAAGCGAGCGCTGCATACAACTAAGCGCCGTATCTCCAAACCCCACCAAAATTAGAAAATTCATACCTTAATATCTTAACAACCACTTAATAATAAATTCTAATAATTTAGATTTAGACTTTTATATACACTCTATAGCTTCTATTAAAGTTGTATAGTAAATAGTTTAGTAGTTTTTAAAATATTAAAATTTTAGGAGCTAAAATAGGGCTAAGTTGCTATATCTTAAAAACTACTAAACTATTTACTATATAACTTTAATAGAAGCTATAGAGTGTATATAAAAGTCTAAATCTAAATTATTAGAATTTATTATTAAGTGGTTGTTAAGATATTAAGGTATGAATTTTCTAATTTTGGTGGGGTTTGGAGATGCGGCGCTCGGTCGTGTACGGCGCTCGCTTGTGTAAAACGTTAGTAATAGAAGATTAGAGAGGAGATAAGTTGGTTCTTTAACTTCTTAAAAGCTTTTATATAGTTATTATTAAAGATAAAAGGCGTATTATTTTTAGTTAGTTATATAAGAGGCTTAGCTATAGCCTTATAGTTATGGATAAACTAATAGTAAAAAATTATAGAAGCTAAGAAAGGACTAAATCCCCTTTATAGTATAGGAGGGTTTTTAGTTATAGATTACCTTAACCTTTTTAGGGTTAACTTTAATTCCTTCTATACTAATAATAAACCTAAAGTACTTTATGCGTTTTACTCTAAATTTATATTTCTTAATATTAACTTATAGGCCTATATTCTGTAGCCTCTTTAGGACTTTCTTAATATAAACTTAATGCCTAAGTTTATTATTTAAGTATATAAGAAATATAAGAATGTCGTCTAGGTATACTATATAGAATTTATTAAGGTAATTAAAAAAAACTTTATTTATATACCATTAGTATATAGCTAGTATATTTATTAGTCTAAAAGGAAGGACTTTATATTTATAAGAACCGTAATAGATATATAATGTTATTAGATCTTTTAATATAGGGTCTATTCTAATTTAGTAGAAAGCTTAGTAGATATTAAGCTTAGTAAAGATTTTAGCTTAGCTTAAGTATATAAGAGTCTTATTAATTAAGGGAAGAGGGTAATAGTCTTTCTAAGTAATAGCGTTTAGTTTTTAATAGTTAATATAGAAGTAAAGGCCTTTATTAGGCTTCTTTATAAATAGAATAGGGGAAGTAAAAGGAGCCTAACTTAGCTTAATAAACCCTTTATAGAGGTTATTAATTAAGTATTATTTTATTGCTTTTAGTTTCTCTATAATTTACTAGTAAAGAGGACTATAGCCTAAAGAGTTATTAGCCTTTAATTAAATCTTATAATTATAGGTTTAGTAGGGGGGTAGTATATCTAAAGCTACTTTTAAGAATATGTCTTTATAGTTTAAAAGGTAAGTAGGGAAAAGGCGCTTAACTAGCTCCTTATTAGTTTCCTCTATTAGCTCTTTTTTCTTCTTATTAATAATCTTATTAATTTTATATAAGCTAGTTATAAAGACCTTATTATCCTTTTAATATATATTAAAGTAGAAACCTATAGTATTAATTACTGTAATATTTACTATAGGGGGTTTATATAATGGTAGGGGTGTCTATAGCCTTAGGGGCTTTTAGTATATTAGTATTATTCTTACTTCTCTTAGTTCTTATTATATCTTCTAAAGGTTATCCTTTATATCCTATTAGTACGTCCTTTTCTATATTAGCCGGATCTCTCTAATTTAGAAGTTGTCTATATTACTATTTATTCTACTTCTATAAGTAAAGTCCTTCTTAACTATAGTACTTTAGGGGAGTCTTATTATTAGTATAGAGTTCTTACTAGCCTCTTAGCGGGTATCTTCTTAGGTAAAGGCTAGGTCGCGGTTTCTAATATCCTACTAATAGATAGAGTTAGCCTTTATGGCTAATATCTTATAGTTAATCTAAATTTCTCTAATAAAGGAGAGTAATTTTAGTCTATTCTCTAGCTAGATAAACTATCTTTATTAAATATTTAGCTAAATATTAAAGTAGGATATCTATTTTTGGTTAAGGATTATATTATAGGACTCTAGGTTTAGGATATAGAAGGAGATACTAAATTAGCGCTGTCTATTAATAGCAATATATAGCTTTAAGATATAGGTAACTGGCTTATTAGCTTAACTATTATAGCCTTTTACTTAAATAGGCTTCTCTAGTTAGGTAGTATTTATATTTAAGAACCTAGTAATATTATTTATATAAGCAGTATTTATAAAGGTAAAGCTATTTACTCTAGTGTTAATAAGGGCAGTTATATTAACTCTATATCCATTTTAAGATACTATATATAGAACTATAAAGTATTTTCTATCTATTAGCTAACTTAAATTAATCTTCTTAAGATTAATATAATACTTTAGGAAGGTTTCTTTTTTTAGAGTTCTTTTTTTTCTAACTTATTAGATATTTCTTTTTCCTCTATTTCCTTAATATTACCTATATCCTTTAGCTTTAGGTAAAACAAGATAGAGTAATTATTCTTTCCGTAATTAAAGTATATAACGTTTTATACAAGCGAGCGCCGCACACGACCGAGCGCCGCATATCAAAACCTCACCAAAAATTAGAAAATTCATACCTTAGTATCTTAACAACCACTTAATAATAAATTCTAATAATTTAGATTTAGACTTTTATATACACTTTATAGCTTCTATTAAAATTATATAGTAAATAGTTTAGTAGTTTTTAAGATATAGTAACTTGGCCCTATTTTAGGCCCCAAATTTTAATATTTTAAAAACCACTAAACTCTTTATTATATAACTTTAATAGAAGCTATAGAGTGTATATAAAAGTCCAAATCTAAATTATTAGAATTTATTATTAAGTGGTTGTTAAAATATTAAGGTTTGAATTTTCTAATTTTTGGTAGTGCGGCGCTCGGTTGTATAAAACGTTAACCATAGTAGGGTTAATTAGGGTATTATAATAAGCATTAGCTAAGGGTGTAGTATATTATGGGTTAGGCGAGGCTTATAGGTAGGCAGTTATAACCGCCTTTAGTATAAGGGCAGTTGTATTTTATCTTCTAATGCTAGCTCCTATTAGTATTATAGATAGGTTTTAGTTACTATAGAGCCGCTTTAGTTAATTAGAATAAGTATTATTTTATTTTAGTTCTAAATCTAGCAATAAATATTAGGCTGTAAGTCTTTAATAGGTTAGTAGGTTATCTAAGGCTACTATAATCTTTTCTTATAGTTGGACTATTAGCTTATTATATAGGTTTAAACAGTAGTTTTTAGGGGGAACTGTAACGTGGCCCGCCTCCACGTCGCCATACGGCCAAAAAGACTGAGAGTGCTTGCGAACTTGTCGTAAGCGCGGCGGGACCTAATATATATACTCTTACAGGGACCTAACCTTCGCTTGCTAGGTATGAGAATTAAGTCTAGAACTTAGTAAAGGATTAGTTTAATTTTATTATTAGGCGGCTATAGTTATTGTAACCGACTACCCATACACCGCCAGAATGCCAATCTGACTCGCCTACATATTGACTCGCTCACCGACTCGGTCACTGACTCGGTCAAATAACTCAATCAATTACCCCTTATTGTCTACACCTTTTATGTATATATACCACCTGATTTCCATAGATTTAGAATTAAGTTGCTTACTTAATTTACCCACACTGCACTATTACAGTTATGAGTCCGGATTGCACTACCTGCTAAACCAATCAATCTACTACCTTATTTACGAAGTCACTACTTCTACTACCTTTGCAAGTGTCTTGAGCTTCTTTACCTACCAAACGAACGGACGGTCGCACCTGACCGACGAACGTACCCAACAGACAAACGAACTGACGAATCAAAAAACGTTAAAATAAGGTTTCGCTAAGACGCTAACCTAGGACCCTGCTTGACCTGTTAAATTCTAAAAATAATAACTAATACAGACGGACCTTATTTAAAATTTAACCTTATCCTTGAAAAGCCATCTAATTGGATGCAATGGTTCTTTATTATTTAAGATGCTGCTAAAACAAATAACGTATGGCAGTATATCGACCTATTAAAGAAGAAAGACAAGCTTCCGAAGCTGGAACCTCCGAATCGGCCTATACCAAGAGACGTGCTTCCTACTACTATATTAATAGCCAAGCTAGATCTAAACCAACTTATTGCCTATAATTAACTATACGCGGAATATAAGGACGACCTCCGCGTGCACTAGAAGCAAGAGTAAGCCATAAACGATATCAGCAATTATATCGTCTGCATAACGTCAGTAGCCTACCTCCCTTTTATAAAAGACCTCGGAATAGTATACGAACGCCTTTAAGAGTTAAAGACTATACTCGCCCCTACTACCTTAGGTCAAAAGCGTAACGTCCTAAATTAATACACGGCTTTTAAAGCCTATAACAAAAAGCAGAGTATCGAAAAATGGTTAAATAACTGGAGGAGCGTCTATAAGCTGGCAGAGGAATTGGAGCTTCTAGATATACAGGGATTTAGGCCCCACTATAATTTTGTATGAGCCATTAAAGCCATCTCTTTTAGTTTTATAGGAGTACTAGAAGTAGACCTAATTAGGAAAGAACAAAAAGATAAAAAAGCCCTATCTATTATTAACCTCATTAAGGAATTTAAAGAGCACTACTATATATAGCAAGCATCGTCTACCTTAACTACTAATAACTCTGTATTTGCAACCCTTTAAAACAATTCTAATTTAGACTTTAACGGCAATTCCAATTCTAATAGCAATTTAAATTTAAATTTGAGATGGAACAAGGAATGCATATGCGGTATTATATATTGGTTTAACAACTGCTATTACATTGCTAAGCACAAGCGCCCTTAAGGATGGAGACCAAGGGCAGACATTTAGAAGAAAGTAGATAAAGCTATTTTATCTACACCTTAAATTAAACGCATCGTCAACCAAATCCAAAAAAGAGAATAGGAAGTAAAGGAGAATAATTAGAATACAGAATCTATAATTAATTTTAATTCTAAAACCCTACCTTCTACTAAACTAACTAGCTATGCTGTTGTGTTTAGTACTGGTTAAATTTCTTTTGAACTCTAGAACACCTGGATACTTAACCCTAGTGCAGATACCCATATCTGTAATAATGAAGGAGACTTTACCTTCTTATACCTAGCAGTAGAAGACGACTACCTGATTACTGGTGGAAATTTCATAAAAATTCAAGCTTATGGAATAGTAACCATTACTATTAATACACCTACTAGAAAGTCAAAAATGAAGCTATCCTATATAGCACTAGCACCTACTTTTTTTATAAATATTGTAGCACTCTTAAGAGCTACTGATAACGACATCCATTTTAACTTAGGACGAAATGTGCTATACCATCTAGCAACTAGCGAAATAGTCTGCTATGCGAAACGACTAGGGGGCCACTGGGCACTAATATATAGAGAGCCTATAAGTACCCTAGATTTAACTTAATTAATATTCTTAACCTCTAAGAGGTACTAGCTAAGCCGCATAGCCCGCAAACCAATTGGAGCCATAGCTACAAGATGGTATAAAATTCTCGGCTATATAGGACCTAATGCTATTGCGTAGCTTCCTAAGTATGTTATTGGCGTAGAGCTAACCGAATTTGAAACTAATGAACGAGCACCGCTTAAAATCGAATATAAAGTTTGCTCACTAGCAAAGCACACACAGTAGATCTCTTAAAGATGAGAATATAAATTTCCAGCCACTTAACCATTTGAACGGCTAGCATTTAATATTATCCACCTTGGAGTACCAGGGTATAACGGTGATAGATATATCATGCATTTCTATTACACGTATTCCAAATTTAACTTTATGTATACCGCTAAGAATAGGGACAAAGCTACCGTCCTACCTACCATTTGTAAGACTTACCGCTTAATTAAGATATAATTCCACTAAGACGTTGTCTTCTTCTAGAGTAATGACGAACAAGTATTTAGATAAACAGAAGACACCCTATATACATAGTGTGCAGACGAAGGCATTACCTTTAAATGCCGAGCACCATACACCGAAGAACAAAATGGTGGAGTAGAACGATCTGGACGAACCCTTATAGAATGATTAAGGTCTATGTAGCTGGAAGCATTTTTACCCCTATTTCTAGGACCAGAAGCCTTCCTTACTGCTAGCTATGCACTTAATTAAACACCAAATAAATAACTAGGGTGGAAAACTCCGTATAAGGTCGTCTATGGCAAGCTACCATTACTTACCTATATGCACGAATACGGTTATAAGACCTATACGCTAAACAAACAAGTTAGAAAGGGAGACAAGCTAGCTTCTTATGCATTAATAGGATACCTAGTTGGCTATAATTTAATAAATATCTATTAAATCTGGATTCCAAGCCTTTATAAAGTCATTTAAACTAGAGACGTCATGTTTAATAAGACCTTGTTCTATAACCCTAAGGGTTAAAACATCGATTACCTACTTAGGGAAGCATTAGAAGACACCATCTAGGCGATTAGTCTACTAGAACCTCTCTATAAGGATAAATCTAAGGATGAATCTATCTTATATAGACCTACCTTAAATGCAGATCAAACGACTACATTAAATGACTTAGTAGAGCTTTCTACAAAGGACATCGAACAGCTACTGATACCTAGCAGAATGGTATCTCCGGATCTGCTAGAAACAAACACCACATCGGGAGGACTTCAAGACGATATCCTAGATATAATTGAAGCAATTCCTACCTAGCCAGGTTTGCTAGAACCGTCGAATATAGCTCCACGAGCTAACGAGGTCTTGGCCAATCCTTCTGCCGACCTCGTTCTACTAGAAGGTTCCAAACGAATTTGACGTCAAGCGTACGCAGCAGCACTAGCCAATATACCTACCCTATTTGGTTACTACGCTGGCTTTGCCACAGGACTAGTAAAAGATATTAACCGAACTAGATCCTCCCTATATAGAGATAATCTTCCTTCTAAACTAAGGAACCTAAAAGAGCTAAGAAAGCACTCTTTGACTACCGGCTTTTAAAAGGCTATGGAAAAAGAATACAATGACCTAAAACGCCAAGGGACATTTAAGACTGTACTAAAAGAAGAAGTATATAACGAGTAGATCCTTCCACTAAAATGGGTTTTTAAATACAAGTTCGACAGCAACGGCTACCTATAAAAGCTAAAAGCTTGACTATGCGTCCGCGAAGACCTGCAGATTACTGAGGAAGAGACCTATGCAGCAACCCTAGCTGCTCGAATATTCCGTGCCCTTATGGCTATAGCAGCCGTATTCGATTTGGAGATTTGACTGTATGACGCTGTAAACGCATTTACGAATGTAAGACTAGATAAGCCAGTCTACTGTTACTGCCTAGAAGGCTTTAATTAAAACGGACATATCCTAAAGCTACTTATGGCGCTATATAGGTTGAAGGTCTTACCACTACTTTGGTATAAAGAGCTTATAAATACACTAGCCAAATTCGGGTTAAAGCCTATCCTAGGTACGAACTGCCTTTACACTAATGGACGACTTATTGTCTTCTTTTATGTAGACGATATCGCCGTTCTATTTGCCAAAAAGGACCTTTAAAGACTTGAAGAATTTAAAGCCAAACTTCTACATTAATATAAGATCCGTGTACTAGGAGACCTACAATAGTTCCTAGGAATTTAAATCAAACGAGATTGGGTAAGTAGAAAGCTCTAGCTCTGCTAAGACTCCTATATTAAAAAAATAGCCAGTCGATTTAATATTTAACCAGGAAGATTTCCTAAGTTACTACTTCCTGCTAAAGAACTGATTCCGTCTAACCAGTAGACGAACCCTTAAAGAACACTAGCCTACTAGCAACGGGTTGGTTCTCTTGCGTACCTTGCCGTATTTGGGAGACCTGATATTATAAAGACGTATTTAAAGCTAGCAGAATTTCTTACTAATCCAAATTAAAAGCACCTTAATGTATTAAACCAAGCCATCGCCTATTGCCTTGGAACAAAATCTACAGCTATTAAATACTCTGGCGAAGTATTTAGAGTATACGTCTACTTTAGAAACCCTAAAGGAGAAGACGTCACCTTTTATGGAGCATCCGACGCAGCATTTGCGGACCATAAAGAGACTAGACGGAGCTTTTAAGGATACCTGTTTATCCTATTCGGAGGACTAATCGATTAGAAGGCAACTCTATAAAGATTAGTAACTCGCTTGACTACTAAAGCAGAGCTTCTCTCCCTGTCTATAGCTGCTGTTGAGATTATCTGGTGGTAGCGTTTCTTTAAGGCAATCGGTCTCAATTTAGAACGCGATTTTACCCTACTATGCGATAATATACAGACTATACGACTCCTAAGACAGGATACACTAAAGCTTAACACTAAGCTACGACATATCAATATCCATCAGCATTGGCTCAGACAGGAAGTCCAAGATAAAAAGATCGACGTATAGTGGGTCCCTACAGACAAAATGCCTACTAACGGCCTTACCAAGATTCTACCCCGTTAAAGGTACAAGGTATGGATAAAGCAACTAAATTTGGTGGATATTCGACATTAAATTGCTACTGTATCATCTAATAAAGACTCTTAAACATCACCCTATCCCTTTATTACTCCTAAATTGTATCTGAAATTTCCTATTTTGGTATAGTCTCTACCTTCATTTTATTGTCTATAGCTTTAACTACACCGTCAAATCTAGGGGGGTGTGTAACCGACTACCCATACACCGCCAGAATGCCAATCTGACTCGCCTGCATATTGACTCGCTTACCAACTCGGTCACTAACTCGGTTAAATAACTCAATCAATTACCCCTTATTGTCTACACCTTTTATGTATATATACCACCTGATTTCCATAGATTTAGAATTAAGTTGCTCACTCAATTTACCCACGCTGCACTGTTACAGTTATAATAGGTATCCCGTACTTTATTTAGATTAATATAAATAGTAGCTAGGTACTATATTATCTTATTAACGGATATAAACTAAATAGATAATTCGTCCTTAAACCTAGCCTAAAGGTATTACTAGGCGTCCCTAATAGCTTGACTAAAGAGGTAGAGTATTTTAGCTTCTTTAGAGGGGAAATAGTTATAGTTAATACAGAGCTTTCCTTATACTTAGATCCTCTAGTTTTTAAAGATAGGGTCTATTCTATTAGATAGCTATTAAGGGTTAGGGAGCTTAACGGATTTTAATTATTTCTTTATTATGTCCATACTACCTAAGGCATTATATTTAGTGGAGTAAATAGGTTAACTAGGGCTCCTAATAGGGGAGGCTAAGCTGTCTTATAGGGCTATAAGGCTCTTTAGGACTTCGTCTAGAGTCTCTTATATAGCCTTAGCTATAAGGCAATTAGCTGCCTGTTTAGCCGCGAGATTATAAATATACTTGCGCATGTTTAGAGTATTATTATTATTATCAATTTCTAATCCTAACTAGATCTTATATTTCTCTTAAGTAAAGGCAGCTCTTTTAGATAAGCTTACTTCAGGTGCCATTATTAGCTACCTAGGGGTTTATTAGTATCGTTTTTAATACTAGGGTTTAGGTTAAGTATAGTCTAGCTTATAAGGGGGGGGATATTATTAGGGCCTTCCTAGGCTATATATAGTATTTAGTGTCTAAGTGTAACGCATTAACGCGTTATTATAAACAAAGTTTCTTCCTAGAGTAGGATATTATAGAGGCCTTCCTAGGCTGTATAGGGAGAGCTTAGTATAATATAATAGGCTTATATAAATACTTCTAAACCAAAGCTTGTAGATTGCTACTATATAAGAATACTAAGCTAAAGAGAAGAAGATGTTTGTTAGAGACTGGTAAGATATAAAGGGGTTGCTAAGGCGCTAGTAGTAAGTAGGTTAATAGCGATCTTCTATCCTGGGGATGGAAAATCCTAATTAGTTAGCTCTATAAGTGATATTGGTAGAATATGGTAAAATTTGGTAGATTGCCTAGAAAGCGGCAAATTGCCCTAGAAATGGCAATATAGTAGGTAATGTGCTCTAGCACTGTTATAAGAACCTCTAGACCTTTATAATAACGAAATAACTAAACTAGCGCTAAGTCCGTTAGGTTAAGTTCCTCTCTTAGTGTCACGGGACTCACTCGTTCTCACGTCTCTGCGCGTCTTTGACGTTCTTGACCCGTGCTCACGTTCGTCCCGAGACACCTGCGCACGTTCCCCTACAACCCCTATTTATACCCGTACCTAGCACACGAAGACTCTTCTTCTTCATCCAATGTCTTTGTATCAACCACGCATAGTTACGTGTACGTAGCCTTCTCAATTACTACCTCGTTTAGTGCATTGTATCCCGGCTCGTGCCTACTCCGTGACACTTAGTTTAACTTTATTATTACCTATAGCCCTAGCACTAAAGCTATAATTCTAGACGCTTTTAGCCACCTTTTAGACGTAGTACCTATTAACGCTAATAATAAATATCTATAATATTAAGACCGCGTTATCTTACTACCAAAAAAAGTTAACCGAGCTATTCTAGACGAGCTACTAAATAAATCCTAAGACTAGAGCGTTAAAGACTTTATTATAGTAATAGACCTAGAGCCTAAGAAAAAAACCCTTAAGGAGCTTATTAAGAATGCCTATAAAGAGAACAAACTAGCTAAAGATATATTGGCCGCGCTACGAGAATAGGAAGGCCGTAAGGCACGCCGCTGGCCTAAGCAGATTAGGAAGTTGCTCCGCTATAATAAATCTAAATACTTAATTATTAACGGCCTAATCTACTATAGAAACCGAGGATTTATCCCTAATTTACCTAAACTCTAACTAGAAGTTATATACCGCACGTATAGTTTAGGTCCTATAGGCTACCTAAGTCACATTAAACCCCTAAACCTCCTTAGTTAAGCCTATTAATGGCTAGGTATTTTACAGTTTACAGCTACCTTTATAAAGGACTGCGCTCTCTACTTCTATATAAAGACCCTACGCTTAGTACTGCCTAGTTTCCTAAAACTACTAAAACTCCTAGTCCGCCCATAAACTAATATCTCTATTAACCACGTCGTTAACTTACCTAAGTGCCTTTGTAATGGCAAAACATATAAATATATCTTTGTTGTTGTTAACTGCCTAATAAAGATAAGATACTTTATTTCTATTACTAGCATAGATACTAAAGAGCTTGTTAAAGTATTTACCTATACTATCTATAAGTTACACAGCGCCCTAAGCACTATTATTTCTAATAGAGGGTCTTTATTTGTCTCTAACCTCTAGCGTTGCCTAAACTAGCGCCTAAAGGTAACTCTAAGCCCTAGTTCCGCATAGTACCCTAAAATAGATAGTTAAACCAAGATTATTAACGCAGCAATAGATAAGTGCCTATGCGCTTTTATAAGCTTTACCTAAGATAACTAGGTAGATTAGCTCCCCCTTACTAAGTTTACCACAAATAACTAAGTTAACAAGACTATGGGAATCTTACCGTTCTTTACTAACTATGGCTATAATCTATGTTTAAGCATTAAACTAGCGGGCCCCTAGCTATTAGCCCTATCTATATATATAAAGAAAGAGTACCTATAAGCTAATACTATTACTAATCACTTTAAGCGTATCCTAACTTAGCTTAAGGCCCTAGCTTATATCTCCCAGTAATGCTATAAAGATAACGCCAATACGAAACGGGATAAAGGTATAATATTTACAAAGGATAATATAGTTATAGTTAGCCTTAAAAATATAAAGACTAACTAGCCTAAGAGGAAATGGGATAATAACTAGAATAGACCTTAGCCCATCTTAGCTGCCTATAAAGGAGTAGTTATAGTAGACCTTCTAGACCATATTCGTGTTAATAAGTCTTTTTATACTTTAAAAGTCCACCTTTAGTTCCCTAAAGAGATCCCTAGCTAAGTATATATTAATAAAGAGGAACGCTATAATATTATAGATAAAATAGCTAAAAGGGATAACAATGGCAATATTACGAATAAGTGGGAATTTAAGAAGATTCTTAATATATATAATTAATAAATAGATAAGCATGGCTTAACGTACTATATTAAGTGGAAGTATTATAATAAGAAAACCTGGGAACCCAAGAAGTCCCTAAAAGGGTACGAGCGCGCACTACTAAAGTTTTATAAATAACACCCTAAGAAGCCTAGACCCCTAAACTGGGTATAAGATAAGAAAGACTTACTACACTAAGGCCGTGGACGACGACTATAATAATTTAGAGAAGTTAAGATCTTATAGAACTTTAACCGCTGGTTAAAGTTGTTTAATTATTTAGATCCTTGCTAAGAGCGCTACGCCTAATTAATTTAGGTAGCGGTGTAGAGTTCTACCAACGCTATCTGTTAAACTAGCTAATTAGAATTTTCTATCTCCGGGATTGAAAATCGCTATTAGCTTAGCTAAGAGCGGTAAGCAGAACTAATATCTTTACGTAAACCTATATACTCATCGCAATTTACCATTTTCTACTAATACCGTAGCTACTGGTTATATAACCACAATTTGCTATTATATAACGGCAATCTAACGGCAGTTTACTAGTACCGTAACATTCTATTTTAAAGCTACTTATTTAGTTTAGGGACCAAACCTTTTAGGGAAGGGGAGTACTATTACGATACTAACCTATCGCGTACTATTTCCTACTATTGGCTGGCCCACTACTAGCGCCTTGGCGGCTGGCCCTATATTTATATATAATACCCCTTTTAACCCTCTTATCTTCTTTATACTATAACGTAGTTATCTAGTCTACCTATATTATAGCACTGTAATAAAATCAGCCTTTAGATTAAAGGAATGTTACGAGACGAGGTTAAGGAGGCTCTGAGAAGTCGTAGTATTGACTAGGTACACGACAGGATGTTGCATAAAGGTGCAAGAGGTGCGTAGGCACCGTGGCTCTATATACTGTGGGTGCCAAGGCGAGCCTATGGCGAGCCCTTGGCGGTGCTATAGCCGGAATCCGTGACACTTTCCCCCCCTAATACAAAGCCGAAGTCCCTTAAGGCAGATCCTCCCCTTATGCGTAGTACTGTGGTACTCGTTGGCGACTAGCAAAGTGTTTTTTTTTTTTTTAAGGTGTTCGCTAGCAGACGTTGCACAAACAATTGGCTGGGGTGTTCGCTGGCAGGTATTGCACAAACGGTTAACTAAGGTGACGATTCGATAGGTACTTGATGTCTAAGGTGTCTTGTAACTATTCTTCTAAGTTCATTAAGTCGTAGATAACTGTTCGTAGTTGTAGTTCGAAGTAGTATCCTCACAGCGAGACAGTGGGTGCTGGTCTTGCTCGGCGGGAGCTTATAGCGGGAACAGAGGTGCTGGTCTTGGATCGGCGTCGTCGTAGTCGTATGCACAGGCAAGTAGAATCGTAGAGACAGTAGACAGAGATAGAGACATTAACGCGCTAGGAATCGAGAGGTAGATTAAGGGCATCGAATTTCGTCGGCCAACGGTCGGTACGAGTTAAAGTCGTCGTACCGGCTCCATAGGCGGTAGGTAAAGCCTATGCGAGTCGTTGGGGTGCAACATAATGTCACAAGATGAGGTCAAGGAGGCTCTGAGAAGTCGTAGTATTGACTAGGTACACGACAGGATATTACACGAAGGTGTAAGAGGTGCGTAGGCACCGTGGCTCTATATACTATGGGTGCCAAGGCTCGCCTATGGCGTGTTGGAATTACAAGGTCATAAGGTCACAGCGGAGCAGTCTTAAGGGTCTAATTAATGATAGAGATAACGCAGACGATGAATATTAATTGATTCATGATGCAGTAAATACGGTTAATGTCTATCTAGATTAACATGCAGAGCTTGCTCTTACAACGTGTCCAGAGCTTAGTTAGCATCTCTCGCTTAATTCTAACACTCCTCTATACTGACGACGCTCTCCTCGTCTGTCCCAAATAGGCAATTATAAAGCTATTTCCAAATACCTTACAAGTGCCATTTGGCCTACGTACAGAGGGAAAACCTATAGTAGGCAAAAAACCTCCATAACTTGCTCCATCTCTGTCTGTTACCGTCTCCATTAGTTACTAATTCCTAGCATTACACAGTGCTTTATAAATTAGTTAATTGGTAGCTGTTTTATAAGCATATCTCTAGGTTAATCTTTACCTGGTACATATACTACTTTAAGTTAACCTTTCTGAACTATATTGTTTTATACAAAGAGGTATTAAGTCTTAATATACTTGGCTTTCTAGTAGTGCTTTATATCGTACAATAGGTTAACCGTGCTCTTATTATCGCAATAGAGCATAGGGATAAAGGGGTTGTTATTATCTCTCTTCCCTAGATCTCTTATTAGCTTCTTAAGCCATACTACTAACCTTGCTCCTTCTAACGCCGCCATAATCTCTACTTCTATTAAGCTTAGTGCCGTTAACTTCTACCTTTAAGCCATCCAGATTACAGCTCCCCTATAGTATATAACTGCTATGCCTTAGAATAATATCCGATCGTGTTCTGTTCCCCATATAGCATTAGTAAAGATATTATAGCCAATAGGTAACATAAGCTTGCATAAAGGTAGGTAAATCTCTTAATTTAAGTAGGTAATTCCTGTTTTAAGAGTGCCGTTTAGATATTATAGTAGCTGCTTACTTAAGCGGTAGTGTAATTCTCCTAGTGCTGCCATAAACCTAGCTAGCTAACCAACAGCATAGCTAGTATTAGGACGTATGTAGTTTAAGAGGTAGATTATAGAGCTAATAATCTATTAGTAGACTGTCACATCGTCGTACTTAAGAAGGCTTTTAATATTAGGCTTTAGAACAGTACCTGCTAGTATTAGTAGCTTAGCCAGATTGCAGTTGTCTATTTTTAGCTATTTAAGTAGCTTCTTAGTGTATATTATCTAATATAGCTTAAGGATTCGGTTTGTATAATCTTACTTAATTTAGAAGCCTATAAATACCTCTATAAGACCTAGGTCTTTACATCTCCATTCTCTTAAGATTCTTATCTTTATAATATTAAGGTATTAGCGCTTTCCTATAATCAGCATATTATTAATAAATAGCAAGATATATACTTCATTTCCTATAAAGAGATTGGGGTTAGTATTAGCTAATTTTAAACCTATACTCTTAAAGAACTTCTTAACCATCTAAAACCATTCTCTTAGCGCCTACTTTAGGCCATAAAGTGACTTATTTAGCTTTAGGTAGGCATCTACCCCTTTTAGCTTAGGTTTAAAGTCTCTTAACAGGTTAGGAATCTACATATAAATCTATTCTTATAACAGCGGGTTTAAGAATACAGTTTTAATATTAATATAGTTAAGCTTAAGGTCTTTAGCTGCTACCTTTACTATTAAGAACCTAAAGGTGTTATATTATATAACAGACATAAATGTCTTAAAACAATCAATATTGGGGGTCTGCTTATCTCCCTAAATGCATAGTCTTACCTTCTTATAAATTACTTCTCCCTTAGCATTATACTTGTGCTTTAGAACTAGCTTACTTAGGAGTAATAACCTTCCTTCTAGTACTCTCCCCCTTATAATAGTATAGGTATGTATCCTCTTAAGTAAGAGGAATTCTTTAAAAATAGCTTTTATTTAGCTAGAAGCGTCCTCCCTTAGGGCCTAATCTAACTTAATAGCGTTAAAAGGTGCTATAGGTGCTCCTATAGAGGTAGTGTTCTCAGCTTCTAGGTAAATAGCTTTTATAGCTATTACTAACTAAACCACTATATTATTAAAAACCCTTATATTTAGTAACCTTCCAGACCTTATTCTCTACGCATAAGGAATACGTATTAATATGCTTTATATAGGCGTCCCACCCTTAGTATTACCTTAATTTAAGCATCCCACTTAATCTTAACCTGGGCTTCCTACTTAATTAGAGTAGCCCACTTAGTCTTAACCTAGGCTTCCCACTTATTTAGAGCGGCCCACTTAGTTACTATCTAGCCTACTTATAGTTCTTATAACTAGAGTCTCTGTCAGCGCGTTTAAGGTAGTAAGGGGAGGTATAAGTTAGTTCACAGCTTAGCTTATAGCATAATTTAAGCGTCCCGCTTAATCTTAACCTAGGCTTCCCACTTAATCTAAGCGGCCCACTTAGTTACTATGTCTCATAGCTTACACCTAAGGTGCTCTATAAGGGAACCTATACTTATTTACTTTAGCATCTCCAAATAGCTTAATTGCTTGGGTATGTAGGTTTATTATCTTAAATTAACTACTTCCTTTTAACCCCATAAAAATATAGTCAGGTTTTATTCTTAAATTATACTTCCTAGGGTATTTCTTAAGCGTATTAATTGGATTGGCGTAACACCCAAAGACAACTAAATTCTTAAGGTTAGGGACTTATCGGGTGTATACCTTATAGGGTATAATAGCACCACTATACTTGTTATTAAATAGAAGTGCTAAGGTCGGTACTTAATTCTTAATCTAGACAGCGTGTTCAACTACATAGCACCAGAGCTCTACTAGTATATTTCCTTAAAATAAAAGTGACCTTATCTTATAGTTAACTATATAGATCACGCGCTTAATTGCGCCATTATATAAGTGCTTGTATAGCGGACAAGGTTTAAAATTAATACCCTAGGGTATTAGTTCGTCTTAAAATCTGCGGCTAAACTCCCCCTTTCCGTTGTCCGCTTAAATCTATACAGCTTTAGTCCTAGTGAATCTCTTTGCTCTTACAATAATCTCTTTAATATGCGGCAGTACCTCTTTAGTTTAAAGGGTTTTAAGAGAAATAACCCAAGTATAGCGTATAGCGTCGTTTAGGGCTAGGAGGTAGTAGTTATAACCTCTAATTAATATACCAATTCGTCCTATAGTATCTAGGTATAGCCCTTAACTAGGTATCTTCTCGTGCTTAATTATCTTCTTATTTAGTATTTCTCGTATCTTCCTAGCTAGACAAGCTTCGCACATACTCTTGCTAACTAGTACTACTCTCTTCTTAAGCTTCATGCCTAGTAAGGAGTGCTATAGCTTAAACAGGTCACTGTAATTCGTATATCCAATTTGGCGGTGCTATAGCTCAGCATCTATTTCACTAACGTTTAGTTATAAATTATATGCTTCTACTGTCGCATTAAATGCTTCCTAATACTCTTATAGCACGTAGAGGTTGTTCCTTATAGTGGCCTTAAACATCGTACTTAATTTATGCTTGCCAGTAGCTTAATTATCTAGGTTAAATATAATTAAGTAGCCTTCCTAAGTAAGAGTCCTTACTAAGATCAGCTTAATTAACTTAAACAAAGGTACAAGCCAGACGTCTTTTAGCTTTAGGGTACCGATTTAAGCTTAGCTATATCCTACAGCAGGGACAACGATCCCATTTGCAGTACGGACCTATTATAGCGTATTCCATCTCTTTAAGTATATTAGGTCTGATTGGTTACCAGTAAAGTACTTAATTATTATACCTAAGTTAAGAGCCTAAGCTAGAGATATCATTACAAGCATAGTACGTTTAGGGTTAGGGTTAAGGTAGATTAAATCGCTATTAAATTCTTCCTTAGCTATTACTATATTCCCTACTTCCTCTACCTTAGGAGCACCTTAATCTATCTTCCTAGCGTTATTAAATCGGAATTGCTTAAGTAGGGGACAGTCTTTCTAGTAGTAACCTTTCTAATAGCATACTCTACACTCGTCTCTTTCTAGTTATCTTGGCTCTTTAGTTACTTAAGATAATAAGCTATAGCGATAACGCGATAAGGAATAATTAAATCTACTAGCACAACCTCTACCCCTTGTTTAACCTTAACCTCGGTTTCCCCTTCTCCCCTAGGTTTATCTTTCCTCTCATATACAAGTGCTGCATTTTATACTTGTATAGGGAGAGCAGTCTCTTACTCCTAAAGAAGGGTAATATAGCTCTTAAGGTCTTATTTGTCTTATAAACACCAGGTTTTTACATTCTGCCATATAACATCGCTTAGGAGGGCCAAGAGAAGCTACTCTTTAATATTATTATTAGTAAGTACTTAAGGCATCAAGGCTAGATTAATCTTAAATTAATTAAGTATTTAGAGGAACTTAATAATTCGCATCTTTATAGGGTCAAATATAGTGCTATAGAACTCTCTATAGAGTCTAGAAATATAGACCTTGTTATTAGCCTTATTAAACTTCTTCATTCCTTCCCACATTCCTTAAATATCGTACGCCTTTATTATCACACGCATCTCTTCCTAATAGTCGTCTCCTATTAAATTATAGATAATCTTGTTTGCTTCCCCTCATCTTCTTCTTCCATTAGCTAAATTAACTCAATTTAGGTCCTCTATACCAGTAACAAAATCCCAGCCCTCTAACATAATTAGGGCTGCCTTATAGGTGCGCTCCCAGTCTGCAAAGTTGTCTCCATTAAAAATAACGATTTTACCTACCTTATGATTGCACGTAGGTGTCGTTAAGGTTAAGGTAAAGGAGGTCATTTTCAGGGGTTAATTTTTAAGTTAGGAGGTGTTGCTACCCGGGAGAGATTTACTACCCAGGCTCATAACCTATTGGAATTATAAGGTCATAAGGTCACAGCGGAGCAGTCTTAAGGGTCTAATTAATGATAGAGATAACGCAGACGATGAATATTAATTGATTCGTGATGCAGTAGATGCGGTTGATGTCTATCTAGATTAACATGCAGAGCTCGCTCTCGCGACGTGTCTAGAGCTTAGTCAGCATCTCTCGCTTAATTCTGACATGGCGAGCCCTTGGCGGTGCTACAGCCGGAATCCGGAACAAGGAAGGACTATATAAACTATTAATTATATAATTTAGGCTTATAAACGCACTAGCGATATTCCAGAAATAAATTAATAGCGTATTAGGAGAACGCCTAGACAACTTTATTATAGCATACCTTAATATTATTATTATTTACTCTATAAGTAAAGAGGAATATAGAGAATATGTTAAATAGGTCTTAAAGAGACTATAAAAAGAAAGGATGTTAGTAGTAATTAGGAAATATAAGTTCTTTATAAGGAATACTAATTTTATTAGATTTATTATTAAACTAGGTAAGATCTATATGGACCTAAAGAAAGTTAAAACTATAGCAAGTTAGTAAGAATTAGAGAACATGACATAGTTAAAATTGTTTTTAAGGGGTTTTAACTACTATAGAAGGTTTATTATATAATCGTTAAAGAATATTAAGCCATTTATGCAATTAATAAAGAAGAAGAAACTATAGATATAGGGTAGTAAATAGAGGAAGCTATTTTAGGAGCTTAAGGAATTATTTGCCCAAGATCTAATTTTTAAGATCTATTAGCTAAAGTTAGAGACGGTTATAGAAACGGATATATTAGACTTTATACTAGGACATATAACACCTAGTAGCATATTATAGTTGGAAGATAACACTAAGCTCGGACCCCTAGAACTCGGCCACTATTAGTAACTTAGTTAATTAAGGCATAAGTACAGCAAGAGGGACGCGTAAGCCTATATAATTGGTAGTCTATAAACAAAGATCTATAGCTAGAGAAAGGAAAGGAGAAGAATAGCAATACCGCTTAAGGTTTTATGCGGCCCTTAAGTTATATAACTGCAACTGCCTGCAACTATCTGGCATAATCTACCGTTTTCTACCAGCGCCGTAACATTACCCCCCCCCTTTTCCGAAAAAGCCTGCCCTTAGGCTTTGTATATCCGTATTACATCTATAGGGTATTCTTATCTTTATGCTTAATAGGCAGCTTATCGTCTTCGCTATACTAGCACTCTATCTGCTTGTTAAGGTACTTTAGAGATCTAGGCTTATTAGAGTATTAGTTATAAAACTCTTTAAGCTTATAGGGACTACCTATAAAGTTCTATATAGGGTACTAAGTAGGATCTAGGTTATATCCTTTCCAACTAATATAATACTTTAGCATTCCCCTTATAAGTTTATAGGCTAATATTTCTTTAATTTCCTATTCATTGTTGTTATTAACTTAAATTAGCAGGGGCGGTTTATTCTTTTGTCTAGGTAATAGGTTATTTATAGCTTTTTATAGCTTATCCGGCAAGAATTTAGGGTGGACCTTAATTAAATCTAGGAGCTTTACTTTGTATAAGTTGCCTATTTTCTTAAGGACCTTATATAGTCCTGCCATTTAATAGTCTAGCTTACAGCTAGGCCGTTCTATCTTCTAGTTCTTTATTATAACCCAGACCTTATTACCTATAGTAAAGTTAGGCTCTTAAACTATACTTATTCGCCTGCTATTATATTAATTTCTAGGCCTTTTTTAGATTTGTATAGGCTACCATCTAGGCTTCTTTTAAACGCTTGGCGTACTACTAGGCTTCCTTATAAGATGGTTTTTTATATATAGTCTAGGGTCCTTCTGGTCTTTCCTAGTTAAAGCTTATATAGGGTAAGTAGCCCATTTCTAGCTAAATAGGTGCAAACCCCATAGAGTTATAGGGTAGAGTTACCTAAGTATAGTCTATTAGGGGTAGCAGTTTAGCCTAGTTATCTTAAAAGTAGTTAATAAAGGGCCGAAGTCTTTAGTCTAAGTATTAATTTATAATCTTCGTCTAACTGTCTATCTAAGGGTAGTATACTATAGAAAGCTTTAGCTTAATACCTAAGATCTAGGTAAACTTATTCTAGAAAGCTAATATAAATTATGGCCCTTAATCAGATACAATAGTATCTAGTGGTCTATAAATTCGGTGGACGTAGTGGATATATAGTTAGGCCGCCTCTTTAGCATTAATATTCTTATAATAAGGGATTAAGAATAGGCGCTTGCTAAAGCGGTTAACTATAACTATAGCTATATTATATTCGCTACGGTCTATAGGTAGCTTATAAAAATCTATAAAGATATACTACTAGGGGCGCTCTAGTATTGGGAGTGGTTTTAATAGTTCTAAGGTCTTGTCTTATGGGATTATAGATCTACAGCAGCTGTCGCAGTTCTATATATAACGGTCAATATCTATAACCATTCCGGGCCAGTAGTAGCGGTCACTAATAACCCTACAGGTTTTATTTTTTCTAGGGTGGGCCGTGGAGACCTAGGTATATGCTTTGGTAATAAGCTAAGTCCATAAGTTCTGTTCCTCTGCTACTACTAGCCGTTCCTAATATTTAAGTAATCTATTTTTAAGGGACTATAGGCTGGTAACATCCTTTGCCTTTTTATAGTACTCCTATAGAGAGGGGGCTATATAGTTTACTTACAGTAGCTTATTAATAAGGTTAAGGGAACGTTCGGTTGCAATCTGGAGGCCTCAGATTCAGTTCAGAATAGAGTTGATCTGGAGCTCCAATCTGATTCTGAGGCGAACGTTCGGTTGAACTTCAGTTCAACTTGACTTCAGCCACAAATTTTTGATGTTCCTCTGACCGCCCAAAAAACACGCTAAAACTAGGCGCACTTTACCATATATAGAATCTGAACTGAGGTCTTGGCGTCAGTTCAAATAAGGAGCTCGAAGCTCCTTAGTTGAACTCCAGATTAATCTGAAGGCTTCAGATTGCACACGTCCGTGCAACCCGTAGAGCCATAGACGCGTGTCAAATCGGGAAGGAACGCGTTCTTTCTGCCGGACTTTTAGTTCAGATTCAAAAGCGTCAGATTGCAACCGAACGACCCCTAAGTTCTATAGTATTAATAGGGCACATCTTAACCTTTATAGAGTCTATATTTAGTCCTGCCTATATTTTAAGGTTAAGGTGCTCTAGTTATAGTAGCGTCTAGGTCTATAATATAATCTTTATAGCTATCTAGTTATCTAGGTCTTACTTACGCCTTATAAGGGCATCTATATAGTTAGTTGCGCCTAGCTTATATATAATCAGAAAGTTAAACTAGGATAAGATATCCGCCTAGTATACCTACCAGGCTATAAGGGCTTTAGTTATTATAAAGTATTCTAAGGCCTTATAATCTAAGACTACCTAAATAGGTTTAGGGGTCCCCTCTAGCTATATACACTAGTGCTAAAGGCTAGAAATAATAGCTAGCATCTCCTTGTTATGGATATGGTAATTTAGCTCCGCATCTATTATAGTCTTTAAATAGTATATAATAGGGTACTATTTTTTATCTAGCTGTTTCTGGGAATAGATGGCAGCTATTATACTATCTAAAGTATCCGTTTCTAATATTAAGGGCCATTCTAGGTAGAAATGGGCCAGTAGTAAAGCAGAGACTAGCCGCTTTTTAAGTTCGTTAAAGGCCTTTTTATATAATTATTAAAATAAAAAGGTTAGTTCTTTCTAGTAAGGCGGTTAAGGGGCTAAGCAATTTTGCTATAATCTTTAATAAAGCGTTAGTAGAAGTTATAGAAACCTAGGAATAACTATACCCCCTTTATAGTCCTTAGGGGTTCCCATTAATTAATTACAGCCGTTTTTTCCAGGTCTACCTTAATTCTATTTATACTAATAATAAACCCTAGGTACTTAGTGCGCTTAACACTAAATTCTAACTTCCTAATATTGGCCTAAAGACCAGCTTTGTGAAGCTATTATAGGACTTTATAGATATGCTCCTTATATTCTAGTTTATCCTTAAAGTAAATTATAATATTATCTAGGTAGGCTGTGCAGAAGTTATTAAGGTAGTTAAAGAGTACGTTATTTATATACCGTTAGTATATAGCTAATCTATTAGTTAGTCTAAAAGGTAGTACTTTATATTTGTATAATCTATAGCAGGTCTAAAATATAGTAAGATCTTTAGATCTGGGGTCTATTCTAATTTAGTAAAAGGCCTGGCGGATATTAAGCTTTATAAAAATCTTAGCCTTACTTATATAGGCTAGTATTTCTTTAAGTAAGGGTAGCGGATATTAGTCTTTACGGGTTATATAGTTTAGTTTATAGTAGTTAATATAGAAATGGGGTCTACTATTTGGCTTTTTAATAAAGAGAATAGGTAAGGTAAAGGGGACTTAGCTAGGCTTAATAAAGCCCTTATTAAGGTTGTTAATAAGGTACTACTTAATAGCCTATAGCTTATTAGTAGATTGCTAGCGGAGGGGGCTATAACTAAGGGTATTTTCTTTATCTGGCTTAATCTTAATCTTATAGTTATATAGTTAGTAAGGTATAGTACTATGCTAAAAGTCTATGTGCGCACCCTAAAACCCCACCAAAATTAGCCAAAAGTTGCCCTTTTTACCTTTAATTTTCTCTACTAATACACTATAATAAAAATATATTTAAGAAAATAAAAAGTTATAAAAGCTAGAAGTTAAACTTTTAATAATTTTACTCTTTTACTAAGAAATTTCTTAGCGAGACTAAAAAAATTAAAGTCTTTTAACTTTCAACTTCTATAACTTTTTAATTTCTTAATATTTTGTTTAAATTTTAATATATTTTTTAAAAAATAGTATTTATTTATATATAAATTGAATTACTAATTTTATTATAGTGTATTAGTAGAGAAAATTAAAGGTAAAAAGGGCAACTTTTGGCTAATTTTAGTGGGGTTTTAGGGTATACATACAGACTTTTAGCGTCCGACTGTAGGAGCATATTAGATACTGCTTGGAGAATATATCCTTAAATTCCCGGTATTAGTAGAGTAGTTTCTATTCTACCAGCTCCTTATCTATAAGCTTACTTTCCCTACTAAGCTAGTTATAGGCTAGGGCTTCCTTGTCTTTAATTATCTAGTTAATTTTA
>Ga0307507_10003824_pt1 | contig 28119 bp, 6 predicted proteins | sample 7_EM_MG_FD_207223 | JGI IMG/M metagenome (GOLD analysis project Ga0307507, IMG submission 207223) | Populus trichocarpa ectomycorrhiza microbial communities from riparian zone in the Pacific Northwest, United States - 7_EM | ecosystem: Host-associated > Plants > Roots > Unclassified | place...
AAGTATTTGGAGCCATCTACCTCTTTTATACTAATAGTATATTTTAGATAAATAAAGGCTACTTTAAGGCTATTTATAAGGCTAGCAAAATAAATTATATTATTTTAGATAATTTAATATAATATGGTGACGGTTCTCTTTTACCTATTTACTAACTTACCTACCTACCTGCCTGCCTATTTACCTGCCTGCCTACCTACCTACCTACCTACCCTACCTACCTGCCTATCTACCTACCCGCCTACCTACCCGCCTACCTACCTGCCCGCCCGCCTGCCTACCTACCTGCCTACCTATCTGCCTGCCTATCTACCTGCCTACCTATATTAGTGTCAGATTTAATTTGGGGGAGGGGTCGGCCCAATTAAAGGCTCTAATTTATTCGAATCGTTCTCTATAGCCGTTCGCTAACTATATATTTAAACGGTAGTCGTCTAGGGTACGGTCGTCTAGTTCTAGCGACGGTGGTCTAGTTCTAGCAACGGTCTCTGGTTCTAGCGACGGTCTCTAGTTCTGGCGATAGTCTCTAGTTCTGGCGACGGTCCTCTCCTACCTACCTACCTACCTACCTACCTACCTACATGCCTGCCTGCCTGCCTGCCTGCCTGCCTGCCTATATTAGTATTCGGTTTAATTTGGGGAAGGAGTCGGCCTAATTGAAGGCTCTTATTAATTTGAATCGTTCTCTATAGCCGTTCGCTGGCTGTATATTTAAATAGTAGTCGTCTGGGGTGCCTCCCTAGGAGGTCTTAATTCGATTCGGTTATGGGCCGATATTAAAGCTCTGGTTCAATTTAATTAATTGATTGATTGAATTGTTTGTGGTGTTTGCTAGCTGGTTGTTCAAACGGTTGTCGTCTGGTTCTGGCAACGGTCGTCTAGTTCCGGCGACGGCTGTCTGGTTCTGGCGACGGCCGTCCGGTTCTGGCGACGGTCGTCTAGTTCTAGCGACGGCCGTCCGGTTCTGGCGACGGTCGTCTAGTTCTAGCGACGGTCGTCTAGTTCCGGCGACGGCTGTCTGGTTCTGGCGACGGCCGTCCGGTTCTGGCGACGGTCGTCTAGTTCTAGCGACGGTCGTCTAGTTCTAGCGACGGTCGTCTAGTTCTAGCAACGGTCGTCTAGTTCTAGCAACGGTCGTCTAGTTCTGGCGACGGTCCTCTGCTAGCTGCCGTTCTAGTGCCTCCTAAGTTAGGGAGGATGTAGGGAAGGGTAAAAAATAAGGTGGCTGCAAAGGGGGTAACTTGGCAGAGGCATATATAGGCTATTGGAATATAGCGGGGACTCAATACTATTAGATAGTGCATGTATAGCTATTTGTTGATGAAATAGGTTGATTGATTAATCTTGTCTGGGGCCCCTAGGGCTTTGAGCTACGAAGAGATTTTACCGTGTACGTGACCTGTGCACGTGACCTGTGCCTTATAGAGAATATAGATTATCTAACAGATGCAGAGCTTCGTGTAGAGCCTCCGTACGCAGAGCTTCGCGCAGAGCCTCGTGCAGAGCCTCTGTACGTAGAGCTTCGTGTAGAGCTTCGTGTAGAGCTTCGTGCAGAGCCTCTTGCAATTAGCATATAACTTAAAAATAATATATTATATTACCTCAATCGCATATTAAGGAATGTATAAGTTGGTCAACTGCGTATTATTTAACTTTTAAATATGTCAAGTTGGTTAATTGCAGGTCAATTGCGTGTCATTTGACTTTTAAATGTGTCAAGTTGGTTAACTGCATGTCAATTACGCGAAACGCGCTTAACAAAGTCGACTTGAAACCCAGCCTGCGAATATTTTCCCGATGTAGCTAAAATATTAATAAAAGCTAATAGGATTTATACCGCCTAAGACTTAATATAGAGCTGTCGGTACTTAAACATTTTATATCTAAAGCTTATTCTATAATATAGGGAGTTAAATATCTATTATCTATTTTCCTTCTCCTATTTTAAAGCCTTTAGCATAGTCTAGCCATTATAACGATCTATTAGTAGGGTTATTTTCCTCTAGCTTATATTTAATCTTAAATTTAAATTATATAAGCTTCTCTACCTATTTAGCTTATTAAGATATAAGCTCCTTTATAGTTATAAAGTAGCGTAAATTATAATAATCTAAAAGTATACGAGTAGTATAGCTTGCGTACTTAAGGTAGTATTACTACTATTTAAAGCAGTTAACTATAGCTAGTAGTTCCTTATTATGGGTATAATACCTAACTTTAGGTCCCTGGAATTTTCTGCTATAAAATACTACTAGTTTTTAGTAGAGCTAGGTAGCATCTAGATACCTATTAGGTTATAGTAGAATACTAATAAAGGCAAAATTTAATATATTAGTAATTATTATTAGTAGCTAATCTGGGTTAAAATGCTATAATAGTGGAGCTTTTATAAACTTTACGCGTAGTTTTTAAAAGGCTTTCTATACCTTTCTGGGCGATACCCATAGTTTATACTATTTAGTTAGTCCCTTTTTAGTTTTCTTCCTTCCTACCTTTAAGCTTTTTACTTTTTAGGCTGGGTCTTAGAAAGCTTTAGCAATATAGTTAAATAGGTATTAGGTAATATCCAAGTAGTTATAAATAAAGCGCCTATAGAAATTAGCAAAGTCTAGGAATACTTAAACATCCTAATAGCTCTCTACCTTTGGCTACTTTTAAATTATCTATACCTGTACTAGGTCTATAACTATACCGGACGTATTACTTATACTAAATCTTATCTTTTAAGTAGATTAGAATATTATCTAGATAGTTAATATATATATAGTTAATTAGTCCCCCTAAAGCTCTATAAATATATAATTAGAATATTATAGGCGCATTAGCTAGCCTAAAGGGCATTACTAGACACTTGAAGTGGCCGTATTAGGTTTTAAAAGCGGTCTTTTATTTATCCCCTTCTTTAATATAGAGTCTATAATATGTGTTTTATAAATCTAGCTTTATAAAGATCTTTGCCCTAGATAGTTAATCTAGCATTTTACTAACTAGTAGTAGTAGGTAACTGTTCTTAATTATAACCTTATTAAGACCGTAATAGTCTATATATAGCCTTATAGTTCCATCTAGTTTTAGGATAAAGAGGATTGGTGTACCTACTAGTAATTTACTAGGCTATATCTATCCCTTTTCCAGTAAGCCGTTAAGGTACTCCTATAGGATTTTAAGCTCTTTATAAGAGAGGTTATAAATAAAAAGGTTTAGTGGTTATTTACCTTTTTCTAAATTAATTATATAATTATATTCTAAGTTTCGCTAAAGGACTTTAGCTTACCTATCTAAAAATACCCTTAGTAAGTCCCCTAGGCCTAATAGAATATTTAACAGGTTAGGGTTACGCTTATATTCTATATTATTATTAGGTAGATCCTAAAGCTCCCTTAAAACGCTTATAAACAACATCGTGCGCTATAGTAGCTATTTATATATATTTGCCACTGTATATTAAATAGTTTATATAGTAGCTAGTAGATAGTAAAGAACTCTTTAATATAGTATTTAAGGTATTATAGTATACTCTCTATATATTACTTAAGCTAGAGTAACCTAACGTAGTTAGTAAGCCTATGGGCCATATAAGCCTACAGGCTATATTAAAACCCCACTAAATCTATACCTTGATATCTTAACAACCACTTAATAATAAATCGCGATAATTTAGATTTAGACTTTTATATATACTCTATAGCTTCTATTAAATTTGCATAGTAAATAGTTTAGTAGTTTTTAAGATATAGTAATTTACAGTAATTTAGCCTTATTTCGGCCCCTAAATTTAATATCTTAAAAACTACTAAACTATTTACTATATAACTTTAATAAAAGCTATAGAGTATATATAAAAGTCTAAATCTAAATTATCGCAATTTATTATTAAGTGGTTGTTAAGATATTAAGGTATAGATTTAGTGGGGTTTTAACATAGGCTGCAGGCTTGTATAGCCTATAGGGTTACCAACTACGTTATAGCGGTAGAAGTATTTTATAAGATCTTTAAGATTGCCGCCTCCCTATAGTATCTCTATAACCTATCTAGTAGTTCCCTATAGGGTATCTATTACAGAAGGGTTATCGCCTATACTAGACTTAATATCTATCTTACTATAAAATAGGGGTTAGATTTAATACTCCTTTAGGTATAGAGTATATACTATTTTTCCTAGAGCTACATCTTTTAGGATATCTTTTAAGCTTATTAGTAAAATGCACCCTTTTAATTCTTTATTGTTCCACTAATTAAAGGCTCCTATTTTAAAGTATATCTTAGGATCTACTTCTATAAGCTAAGGATATCTAAAAATAAGGTTATAGCCTATAAAGTTAGCTACCTAAAAGGGTTGTAGGCTAACTACCTTGATGTAGTTATATATGTTAGCCACTAATACTATAAGCTTATAGGCACTATATAGTTTAATCTAATGCTTATCTAAAAACCCTATAGTAGGTTTCCGCTATCTTAGTAATAGAATAAGCTTATACTCTTTTACCAAATTATATTATATAAGATTAATTTTAGCGCCACTATTATATAGTACTTAGAATTAACGTATCTTACTTATAGGGAGTGCTATTTTTAGCTTAATAGCAATATAAAGAGTCTCTTCTTCCGTATCTTGCCTTAATTATAGCTAGAAGAGGTCCACAACTAGGGCTTTTCTTTTTTTAGATTGTTAGTGTAATTATCGCCCTACTTATTTTTTTAATTGGATTTGCCTCTAAAGAAGTTTTCTCTTAACTTTTTAAAGTATTTCTATAAGGGTGCTAAATAGGTATTAGGTTAGCCCTAAGAGTTTTTCCTATTACTTAAGGTCCCTAACTTTAACTATTCTAGATTACTCTTTAAGAACGGCTTTTTTAAAGTTTGGATTTGCCCTATATTACTACTAGAGTGCCTATACTTCTAGTTACCCCCTAGCTTCTTACTAAATAAGGTCTAGTTCCTTACTATATCCTTAGCGTTAAGGCTATATATTAACTCTAGAGAAAAAAGGAGCTCTTGCTACACCTGGCCCAAAAAGACCAAAACCAACCAAAATAACCCTAAAAATAACCCAGAGAATCCCCCTAAGATGCATATATCGCAGGGGAGGCACATGTTAAACGACAGTGGTTTGTACTCACGCGCGACCGCCAGAACCACGCCTAGCAATAGCCCTCCACAACAAAGACGGGCGAATACTACACCATAAAGCGGAAATACCTCTATTAAAAAAGCATCTGATAAAATATAAAGCCTATTAGACGCATCTAGTATCTAGAATTATAGGGGAGTAACTATTAGCTATAATAAACTAATATAGCTAGTAGAATAGCTCCGCTAGTTTAGTAAACCTTAGGCGCCCCTCTAGCAAACCCTTAATTAAATCCTTTAATGGCTAAGCAAAATTAAAAACAAATAAAACCCCCCTTTACCGGCAAACCATACCTAGGCCGCCATAGCTATGCTTTTATAGTATAGGGAACCTACCCCCTATAAAATAATAACTAGGTATATAATTATAATATAACTAAATATAGAAAAAGCAGAGGGGCTTAAGGGATAATTAGAAATAGAAGTTCTTATAAAGATTTATAAAGAGGTTTATAACGCTGTTATAATCTAATACCTTAGGAGCAAAGATATTAGAGTTACCCTAAAGGACTAATAGGTAAAGGAATAAGCTATAAGGGTAGGGGATAGGCTAGGTAAACATATTAGTATAAAAGTACTCTATAAAGATTACCTAGTTAAAGTCCTAGCGGTTCCCATAAGCCTTAGGGTAGAAAAGGGACGCTAGGCGGATAATATAGTAATTATATAGGAGACAGTAAGACAAACAGAACGCCTTATTTTAGGACTTAAGATTACCCAAATCTAATAGCTTTAATAGGAAAATATAAACTAAGCATACAACGAGAATAATAAGAGGATATAAGGGTTGCTAGAGACTTACTAAAGAGATACTAAATAAATATATAGCTCCCTTATTATCAGCATATATATATTAAAAATATAAAAACTCCTTATCTAAAAAGGAATAATTATAAATAGCCTTATATATAATATAAGACTCTATAACTACAGACTACACCTAAAACAATGCTATTACTATATATAATAGGGACATATCCAAACCACATACACAGTATAGGTGTGCTATGGCCACTATATAGGCCCCTATAATATAAAACACTGCTTAAACTAAGACTAAATAAAATGCACAAACTGCCACCAAAGCATACATAAGGCGTGGGAGAGAGAAGACTATATTAAATACAGAAGATAGAAGGTAAGGGCTTAATAGCTATAGGAACAACTGTATACTAAGTTATATAAATAGAAACAATAGGTAATAAGCTAGGGGGATATAGGTACCTTTCTAGCGTTTCCTACCTTTAGTAATAGGGGGCTAGGCCAGCCATCCCAAGCCTTAATAGGCTAGAAGTGGTGCCGCGCAATATTACCAGACCAAATAGGGACATAAAGGTTATAGGGGACACAAGGGTTATAGGGTATATAAGGGAGAGAATACCCTATAGGAAGACCCTTATAGACATCCATAGTAAGCTTAAGACTAGGATAATTAAGAATTAGACTTAACACGGCAAATATAATATTTATAGCCAACCTATAAAGGGTATACAGCCAACTAATAAAATTAGGGGAAGAACTAAAAATAATAATAAATTTAGATATAGAAGCGCTAGTAGAAACATAAAACACGGGAATAGAAAGCTCTATATAAAATAAGTAGCGACTAGGGTGTAGATATAAAAGACAAAAGTTCTAAATATCCTAGAGAAATTGGAAATAGAAGAAGCAAGGAATAAAGAAGAGATAAAGAACCCTTACTAGGGGTCCACCACCTATCCATTATATAGTATAACTGCGGCAATATAAACCACCGTCTTATAAGGCCCCTACTAGACAGTCTAGACCTAGAGAAATACTATATCCTTACTATATAAGAGCCGTATTACAATACCTATATATAATTAATATACTGCCCCTAAGGATTCTAGCTCCTATATAAACCAAAAGCAGCTATATATATATGCTTTATAATTAGTAAGGCTATCAGCCTATTCTTATAGTTATAGCAGGCAATTAACCTAGATATTACAGTTATAACAATCTAGATATATAGGGGACCGGTATAAATTATTAATATATATAACCCTAGGGTTAAAGGCGTCCCATAAACAGAGAATATTATATTAGTAATAAGCTTACTAAAAACTAAAGGCATAGAGTCTATTCTATTAGGAGATATAAACCTCTACTACTTATAATAGGGAGGTATCTATATTGCTACTAACTAATAGGTAGAGTATTTATTAAGAGCTATAAACATCTAGGGCCTTAAACTGGCTACCTCCCTAGGAGCAATTATATAGCAATAAGGCACTGCTAGAAGTACAATTAACCTTATATTTATAGACAAAGGCCTATACCAGAGACTCAAAAGGTGCAACCCTAAAGAAGAATAGGTACTTGCCTTAGACTATATCCCTATCTAGATATAACTAGATCTAGATATTAAGACGCAACTAAATAGTAAAAGATATGCAATAAAAAAGCTTAAGACAGACAGTTTCCTTAGTACAGTTAAATAATAACTTTAAGACTTAGAAGAAATCCACCTAATACTAAATAAGTAAGACTTATTAGCCATCCCTAAGAAAATTAACTAAAGACTAGAAAGGATCTAGGTAGCAATTAAAAATAGGCTAAAAGAGCACTGCCTGGTCTTAAAACCGGGCCCCTACACGCAATACGCGTGGTCTATATAATACGCGGTTCTTATTGCTAGCCAATAATAAGCAAGAAGGAAATATATAAGCAGCTATAACCCTAAAGATAAGAGATAATACAAAGACACAAAAAACTAGTTAAAGAATACCCTAAAAAAAGAAGCAAGAAATAACTAGAGATAGTTTATAAATAAGCACACTTCTAACCTAAGCCTCCCCTATAACAAGGGCCTTTAGGCTATAGCAAAATAGTTAAAAAAAAAAAAAGGTAAGGCGCCTAGCAGAAGATCTATACCTACTACCCCTATAAAGAGCAGGGGAAACATAGGCCACTAACAACAATAATAAGAAGGTAAAGATCCTTATAAAAAGGTTCTTCCCCTAACCAGCTCTAGCAGACCTTAGTAACATTATAGGTAAAACACTAGTAACTTACCTACGGGTCAACAGCAATATAATAATAGAGGAAATAGCCAGAACTATTAGTCGCCTTTTAAACAATATAGCACTAGGACTAGATAGAATTCTAAATAAGGCCTTAAAAACCTATGGACCACTTATAGCACCTTAACTTACAGATATAGCTAAAGCATGCTTTACTATAGACTACTACCTATAACTTAGAAGATCCATAATAACAGTTATCCTATAAAAAGAAGGTAAAGCAGATTACTTAATCCCAGGAAGCTACTGCCCTATTACCTTAGAAAACACCCTTAGCAAAATCTTAAAAAGGGTAATAGTAGACCGTATAGTAGATACAGCTAAGGAACACGCCCTATTACTATAAAGTTAAATAGGGGCAAGAAAGAACCGCTTAATACTATTAGCACTTACGCTACTCGCTACCGCCATTAAGTCTATATAGGCGATGCAAAGGGACTTTATAGTATTAATACTTAGCTTAGATATTAGTAGTGCCTATAATAATATACCCTATAAGCGCCTTCTATATATCCTTAGGGCAAAGGGCTTTCTAGAATAGATTATACAATTTATTTAAGGGTTTATAGGCCAGAAAGAAATATTACTAGTCTTTAGTAGATACCAGAGCCCCCCCATTATAGTTATAATAGGAATACTATAAGGATCATCTCTCTTACCTATACTCTTCCTTTTCTTTATAAGCAACCTACTTAACTCCTTTAAGAAAGGGGCGACCCAGAGAATAGGCTTTATTAATAACACAAACCTAATTATATACGGCCTAACAGCCACAGAGAATTGCAGAACACTAAAGAAAGCCTATAACACCTATATAGAATAGGCAAGATAATACAGAGTCCAATTCTTACTAGAGAAATACCAGCTAATCCACTTTATAAGAAAACGCAACCAATCTACAGATCTCTAGCATATAATTTATATTTAAGGCTTTAGGGGTTAACCAGTTCAAGGCCTAAGGGTATTAGGAGTATAGGTAAACAGCAAGCTCCAGTAGAGTGTATATATATTATAAGCGGCCCATAAGGGCTAAGCACAGTATATTATAATATCCAGGATTGTTAATTCTATATAGGGTCCATGCTTCTAGAGGTTACGCCTATTATATATAGCAGTTATCCGGCCAACTATAATATATAGATCCAGTATTTGGGCCATAGAAGAATCTAAAAAAGGCCCCCCTAAATTACTCCTTAAACTACTCTAAAAGGTCTAAATAGCTTATCTCTGGAGTATAACAGGCGGGTATAAGCAAACGGCTACAGTACTGCTTAAGAAGGAAGCTAATATCCCCCCCCTATAATTATATATTAAAGCCGCTATAATATAAAGGGTGTAAAGGGAGCGCAACTCTAATGTTATAAAGTATATTAAGACACGCCTAAATAAACTATAGAGTAACCCTAGGGTGCCCCATAGGAGAACAAACCAATAACCCCAAAGTAGGGAAGATATATTAGAGAAATAGGTAAAGAAAGCAGAAGAAAAATGGTGCCGTATCAAAGCCTAGGCCTATATAGAGGAAGAAGAAAGACGCGTAAGAAATTAGTAAAAACAATAATAAAAAAGAGAAAGGAGCCAAAGTAGAGCATAAAAGAGTACTAGAAAACCATCTACTATAATATAACACTAGTTGGACTAATACTGGAGAGGTATATAGGAGTTAAAGGTACAGAGGCTATCTTAGGTAAGAGGAACCCAAGCCATAGTATAGTTAATGCTATAGGGGGTAAACACCTAAGGGCTCTAAAAAGGCCTAATAAAGGCGGAAAATATAATAGTAACACTTTTAAGAATAGGAATAATAGGACTAAAAGATTAGCTCTACTAGGTAGGTGTCCTAGTAGGTAGCCTAAAATGCGAATATAGCTAGCTAAAATAGACACTAAAATATATAATACTGTTATGCCCCCTATACACCAACTAAGAAGCAATGCTCTTAGTAACTAGTATAGAGAACTATAATACACTACTTTTAATACAAAAAGGTCTTAAGGCGGTTACCTAGTAGCTTATTAGCTAAAATATACTAGACCAGTTCCGGGTTACAAAGGAAATAGTAATAGAAGGCAAAAGGGCGAGTACTAGGCGCCCCTTAATAACTCTACAGTAGTAGAGTTAAGTTTGCGATACTAGCGCATCCGTAGGCTTATTACGGCAGCAGTGGTTCCCAAGGAGGTCATAAATTAAGGTAGTAGAGCACCATAGGTAACTTGCAGGCGCCCCATATACAAGTCCTAAAAGGCAGGGAGATGGATTATGGGGTTTTCTCATTTTCTTAAATAGAGTTTTCTCCCTATATGTAAATAAGGAGTAGTCCACGTGGGCCTAATAGGGATCCGAATCGGACGTTAAGCAATGAATAATTATTATATCCTTAGCGTTTAGAACCGCTTATTTAAAATCTATATATATAGTAATCCGCAATAGGGCTCCTACGTGCTTTATTTTATTATAAATTACTAGCTTAATTCTAGCCTAGATAAATCCAATCTTTTTCTTCTTATAAATACTACCGTCCTTATTTTTAAAGGGCTCTAGATCTATTAATTAAGCATAAGTTTCTATAAAGTCTATAAACTGGCAAAAATCATAGCAGTTAAGCCATGTCCCATTCTAGAATAGTTCTGCATTATTATATTATACAATATGCGGATTTTAAGTCTATTTCTTTAGGAAGGGTTATAGCTACGGCTATATAATAATTTACTCTTTATTAAGCTAATTAAGTATAATCTACTTTAGGGATTGGTCTTTAATTTTACTAATAATCCATTAAGTATACTCTTTAGTATTATCTTATATTATTAGTATCTTAAAGAAGCTATCTATTTCATAAACCCAATTATCCAACTATTAGGCGTTAGGTCTATAGCGGAGTTCTAGACTACTAGAGGCCTTAGCCGGTTAGTCTATATCCTTTTTCCATTTACTATATAGATATCTCTTTAGGTCTTCTATACCTCCTTAAGTAGGTACTATATAGCCCCTAGAAAGCCCTTAACCTTAGCCAGGTTATAAAAGATTTTATTTAGCCTAGATTAAGCTCTACTAGATCTAAACTTACCCCTAAAGGTTTCTAATATATTTATTAGTAGCTCCTTCCTGCATAGCTTCTATAAGCCTTATAGTAGCTTCCCAATATCCTTTTTATAAGAAATTAGTATAGGGCTCCTAACTTTTTAAACTTAGGCCTAGGGAGGCTTCAGCTATAGAGGTAGTATTAGCACTAGTAGCTAATATAGGTTTCCTAATAAGGTTCTAGTCTTAAGTCAGTATTTAGATTAAGTTACCTAAAGGGGTAGGCCCGCTTAGCTTATAAGCAGTCTATATACTACTACTATACTAATTATAGGCTAGTGGTCTTCTGTAAGGGTTTTAGTTAGGTCCCTAATTAGATATATTAGTATATTTCTCTAGCATTTCTAGCTTAGGGGGAGATCTTAAAGTTATATCTAGCGCTTAATCTTCTAATTGGCCTAAATAGGGCTAGAGGGGTTCCGGCTACTTTTTAGTAGTATTATAGCCTTTATAGAGGGTATCTATGTTTTTTTTTAGCGTTGCTAGTAACTATAGGTATATAATAGTCTTTAAGCTTCTAGCGTATCTAGGTGTTAGGGCTTATTTAGCCGTCTTGCCTAGAGGTTTATATTATTACAATCTCTTGCTATTAGAGGGACCTTTCTACCTTAAGGTAACGGCTTTCTATAGGGTATCTATAGAGTTTCTATTAGGTCGTTATAAGATTTTAAAAAAGAAATAGTAGATATAAATAAAAGATATAAATAAACAATCTAGTCCTTAAAGTCAGCTACCCTTCTAGAAAGGAGTAAGAAGAATTTAAATATAAGGGGACTTAGTAGATAGGTAGCTATAAGGCACAATTATAGAAGCAGGATAGATTATAGAGGAGATAAATTTTTAAGAAGGTAAGGCCTTTAGGATTATGGAGACTATATACTATAGGCATGTGCCTCTGTATATAACTAACGGATATCTAAAGGGTGTCTAGGGATTATCCTAAGGGCAACCTAAGGTGACCGCAATAATACCCCTTATACTTACCTAGAGGTTTATATTGTCGCAATCTCTTATTATTAAAGGGACCTTCCTGCCTTAAGGCGACGGCTTTTTATAGGGTTTTTATAGAGCTTCTATTTAGGTTATTATAACGTTTTAAAAGAGGAATAGTAGATATAAATAAAAGATATAAATAAATAATCTAGTTCTTAAAGCTAGCTACCTTCTAAAAGAGAGTAGAAAGAATTTAAATATAAGGGGATTTAGTAGATAGGTGGCTATAAGGCACAATTATAGAAATAGGATAGATTGTAGAGGAAATAAATTTTTAAAGAGGTAAGGCCTTTAGGATTAGAGAGACTATATACTATAGGTATATGCCTCTAGTATATAACCGATAGACGTTTAAGGGGTGTTTAGGGGTTGTCTTAAGGACAACCTAAGATAACTATAATAATATCCCTTATAGTTTACTACCGTCGTAATGGCTACTAATTAAGTAAGGAGTATTACCAAAAGCTTTAAAAGCTCTTGGTTATTAAGGAGTCCTCTTTAGTTAAATAGATTAATAATAGGGGCTTAGGGTTAGCCACCTTAAATATAACACCTTAAATTTATGGCTAAAAGTATTTTTACTGCGAAGAAGTGTCCTCTAGAGCTTGGTTAATACTAGTATAAAAACTTCCTTACCTAATACCTAGAGCTTTAAGCTTAATTTGCCTAAGACCTTAATTAAAAGTAAAAGAATTCTAAGGATCTAAAGATTATTAAGGAATGGTTTAACCTCTATAAAGCTACTATTACCAAGTATATAATTCTCCTACGCGATTAATATAATATAGATAAGAAAAAAATTGCAATAGGGGTAGGCGATAAGGTTAATATGCTTATTCCTTAATTAGAGGCTTAAGTCTTTATTATAGAGCTAGGCAATTATAATTAGATATCTATTATTAAGTATATATTAGGAAGTTAATATTAATTACCTCCTTACCTTATCTTTTAGGGAAAATAAGTATAATAATCTTAGATATTACGCGAACTTAATTACAAAACAGTAATTTAAGTAAGTAATTTAGGGTGGACAAATTTGGATATTATAGTTAATTAGTTAAAACACTTTAATTAATATATAAAAGGAGTAGTCCGCGTGCGCCCAATAGGGAACCAAATCAGATATTAAGCAATAAATAATAATAATAATAATAATAATAATAATAATAATAATAATAATAATAATAATAATAATAATAATAATAATAATAATAATAATAATAATAATAATAATAATAATAAATATTGTCGGGAATGAGGCAAGCTGCCGTCACGCCAGGCATGTTGCTGTCACGTGCTGACGTGGCCCTAGCGTGGTAAGGAACCTTAAGTTCCTTACCCCTTTCCTCATTCCTATCAAAAAGAAGAATAACCATTATACTATCTACAAACCGTAGCTACGTGATATCACCTTGTGTAACCAACACTGATTAGTGGTTAACTTCACTGTTATACTATAGAACAGCTAGGTATTACTAAGAAGAGATAAGCCACTATACCAGTGCTACTTATGCTAGAGGAAGCTGTCTTTTAAGGTTAGAACTAGTTCTAAACCTTAAATAGAACTCTTCCACGAATCTAAGGATCTAAAAGGCCAGAACTGGTCCTAAGCCTTTCTAAGATTACGGATTCTTGCGTCCATTACACAGAACAACATGCTTTACAAGTCTTCGCAATTTAAGGCCAGAACTAGTCCTAAGCCCCACAATCGCAAATTCTTATTACGAACGCGTACTAAACCACAAACGCGTACCAAACGATAATCCCTATACTAATAACACTTCCCTCCCTCTGAAAATATGGCTACGCCTACTTTAAATAACTGGAAAGACTTCTTACCACCAGAGGTAGCTAAGCACGCGAAACTTATTAATAAAGATTGGGACGAATTCGCCTTTAATATAACAACTTGTACCATAAAATAAGTTAACAGCTTTCTTCTACACCATATTATATTCTACCGAAATAGATGCTACGCCGATTTACAACTATAGGAGTATTTTAGGGAGGATTTTATAGGATGGACTGCTAATACCTAGGCACTTGGCAACGTTAATATTATTTAGGATTTTTAAGACTTCCTCTATAGGAATAGGGTATACGTTGCTGAGAACGGTAACCTAATTGCTAGTAATATTTAGGCCGTTATTACTAGTATAGAAGAACCAATATGGACGGAAGCTAAGATTATACGTTAACTATAAAAACCTAAAAACAACCTATATTCTTTAGAAGGCAACTTTAATTTATATTAAAACCCCTAGAACGCTAACCCCCTACCTAGAGCTACTCTCCTACCTAGAGGTGCCCTCCTACTTAGAGTTACTCCGCCTCTACCTCCTCTACTCCAGCTAACCGGTAAGCCTTTACTACAAGAAGTCACGAATCTGATAAAGGTATATTTGGACGAAGAGAAGAAGTTTAGAGGAGAACTATATAACATACTTAGAGCAAAACTACAGGTCTTTTATAACTGTTGTAATAAGGTTAGAATTTAACACTACTAGTACCATTACGCTTTCTCTATTATGTTAAAGGGATGGGCAGTAATATTCTATTACGACTATATTACGGGTAAAAACTATAGCTTTAATATAATGCTTTAGCTTACTAGAGTCTACTTTAAGACTAATAAGAATTGCCAACTTTATATATCTAAATGGCGAGAGACTATATTCTAGAGAGTTATTACTTCTAACCCAATAAAGACTTATTTAGAGTGCCTTTAACTACTCTTTAATAAACTCTAGAAAATCTAATATGGCCTTATTAAAACCTACCAAAACAAGAACAGCCTAAGGGACTAGGTTATCTTAGCATGCCGTGGCGTTCCTAAGTGTAACTTAGCGCTATATAAACCTATAGATACGTTTAAAGGAGTATATACTAAGCTACGCTCCGCCGTAGGTACTATAATGCGAACACAAGAATCTTAACAGCTCTATACCGAAAACCCTACCTAAATAAGTATTCCCGACTAATATAATCACAACTGGACTAATTAAACATATGGTGGCCGTAATAGGGAATACGGAAGAGGGTATAATTAACGTTGACTATAAGGTAACCGTGAAGGTCCTTATAGAGGTTTATTTCAAAGTAATCACCAGAAGAAGTGCTATATTTGTAAGAAGCTAAAGTACTAGTTAACTAGACACTCCCTTAATAAGCGAAAAGAGGCATATAACAAGTTCTGTTAGAGTGTAAGAAACGTTAGAAATTATAAGGTTACTATGGCCTACTTCTAAAGCTTCCTGGTTTAATACAAAGGCGTAGAAAACCTTAAGGGTGAGGTTAATAAGGTTAAATAGCTCCTTATAGATATAGAAATTGAGGACTACTCTCCTAACTAATACTTTACTAAGTATGGTAAGGTAAATGGTATACAAACCGTTGCTGTTCTTAATGACCAATCTATGCTCCATTTTATTACGAAGTTAGATATCTTTAACGAGCTAAAGGAGAGCTCCGCGTTTTTTTTTAATAATAGATACTTAGCGAACGTCTTCTATAGTATTATGCTGGATACTAGAGCCGCAGGAGTATCTATAGCAGGAGAACCTTAAGTTTAAGCCCTTTAGTAGCTTAATAGCTCTGTTTAGATTAACTAATTAACGGCAGGCCAATATACGATTTGCTTTAGTAAAGGTACTGCGATCTCTCTTGGCACAATTAGGGTCTAAACCCCCTTAGGATACATTACTTTCCATATTGTTCCTACAAACACTCCGTTTCTATTTTGCATTAAAGATATAGATAAGTTAGGTGTTAGGCTTAACAACCTTAAGAATATACTTGTTTAGGGAGACAATTAGGTGCCCGTTATACGCAAGTAGGGTTACCCCTAGTTGCTCCTTTATTAACTAGAAAAGAGTATTGCTTAGAGCTATTTAACTAAGTTGGAATTACGCTAACTACACCATTATTTTAGCTACCTATCTGTTTATTAATTGCTTAGGGTTCTTCAGCGAGTAGGCCATAAAGTTAAGGTTAAGGCAATTAAGCATCTTATAAAGTACTACTATTACTGCCAAATAAACCAGAAGTCCCCTAGCCGATTTAAGTTTACCCTTAAAGATAACTACGACTTTAACTTCTGTATTATCGTTGACGTTATATATCTTAGCGGCAAGCCAGTACTTTAAGTTGTTAATTTCTTAACCTCCTTCTAAGCCGCACGATTCTTAAAGGATATATTAGCTAGGAACGCATAGAATACCCTTTAGTTATGCTAGATTAATATCTACCTAGGACCCCCTAATTAAATTATCTATAATGTAGGAAAGAACTTCTTATCTATAGAGTTTTAATAATAGATAAAGGCAATAGCAATTAAGGTTAAGGAAGTCCCTATTAAGGCACATAATAGTATTAGAAAAGTAAAGCGATATTACGCGCCATTACGCCGCGTATATAAGATTATCTCTTTAGAATTAGAGGACGCTAGTGAAGAACTTACCTTACAAATAGCTATTAAAGCTATTAACAATTCTGCTAGCCTAAATGGACTTGTACCCATATTACTAGTCTTCAGCGCCTACCCTTAAATAACTAACAATTCTCTACTATCTCCCTCCGTTGTGTAACAAGCTGAGGCTATTCACAAGGCAACGAAGGAGGTATAACATCTTTACGCCACATGCCAAGTTAACAACGCACTAGGAATGAGAAATGGCCTAAATACCTTAACTACACTTAATCTGCCACTCCAGTCTAAGGTACGCGTATGGCGTAAAAAGAAAGGATAGTTAGGCCTATATTAACTTATTGCAATTAATGGCCAGACTTGTACTATTTAGATGCCTTACAGACCCACTTAATTCTGTTTAACTGTTATTAAGCCTTATTATAAAGATAACAGTTCTAAGCCTTTATAGGATACCCTAGAAGATGCCCTAGAGGAGAACCATAATTAACGTGCTCTAGAAGGCGACTACGATCCTAATACAATATTAGTAGATGCGCTACAACTATAATGCGGTAGAGGTCGCCTAAAGGGATTATAAAATCGCCAACATCTTATTAATTTTAAAGAGCAATTTATTGCCGCCATTAAAAATGGAGTCGAGTTATTAATGGCCTTTATAATAGCTAAGGAGAAGGATAACTTTGAACTCGCAAAACAGCTTTAAAAGGAAGGTTATATTATAACTTCAGGAGCTCCTTTCTAAGTATCTAATAAGTAGGAGATCGAGGGTCTTATTGCAAGAGGAGTCTTTAAATTTAAGAAGTATAACCCTATTAAGTTTAATGGAGTTCGCATCTTTAAGTTAAGAATAGTTAATAAAATTAAGGGCAAAGCTACTAACGCCCTATTTAAGAAATTAAGGCTTGTTATTTAAGGCTATAACGACAATAGCAAGGAGGTAATTTTTATATAGTCTTCTATAATTTAACGAGCTAGTTAGCGAGTTATTATTACGCTAGCTCCCTCCTTAATAAAGAATAGAATAGCGGTTTATTTGCAAGATATTACTCAAGCCTATACCCAATTAAAGACGCACCTTTAGCGCTTAATATTGGCATACCTTCTAGAGCAAATTTGCTACTAGTATCCTAAAGATACAATCATGGTTGTGCTTAAGCCATTATATAGGATCGCAGAGGCAGGAACTCACTAGTGGGCTACCTATAGTAAGCACTATAAAGAGAAGCTTTTAATAACTACTTCTATATTTAATCCCTGCTTCCTTATTACAACTACAGGAACTCCATTTAGAATCGTTAGTATGCAAACTAATAATATAATTATTTTAGGAGACAACCAATTCTTAGCTCTTAAAGAAGATAAGCTAGTAAAGGTAAATCTTATAGCAAAGCTAAAGGAAAAGCTTAGTTTAACAACACTATTACTTTTTAATGGATGCATCCTCTCCCTAAACAAGGATTCTATTGCTCTGCGCCAGAAGGGTTAAGATAAGAAGATTAACATTATTAACGCTAATTCTCTAAAGTAAAGATACGTGGAGCAACGCGCTTATGGAGCTTATATTGCCTCTATCTATTAACCCAAGGCTTTATTCAATCTCTCTATTGCCGCCTAACACTAGGAACTAACTAAAGATAATATTCTTGCCCTAAATAAACGCCTTTCCTAGTAAATAAACCATCTTGACTGGGGCCTATACTACATACCTATTAATCTTCCCACCGCTAAGCTCTTTATATTTGTTAATAGATTATTTATAAATAATAAAGATTTTAGCTCCTAGCTAGGATATAAGATTATTATTATAAATAAGTTTACTGGAGAGAATAACTTTACAATCTATAGCAACCTTATCCATTGGAGCTTAATTAAGAGCAAGCGCGTTACCCAAAGTGTTTTAGCGTTAGAGATATATAGAATGGTTAGCGGAGTTAATATGGCAATTACAATTAGAACTACCCTAAAGATAATTATAGATTAACTTAAACTTCCTATTATCCCTATAATCGTATGCACCGATTTATACTCCCTCTATAAGTGCTTAGTTAAGCTTAGTACTATAAAGGAGAAGCGCCTTATAATTAATATTATAGCACTTTATTAATCCTATAAATAGCAAGAACTCTTTAAGATTTAATAGATTAACGGTTAAGATAACCTAGTAAATGTAATAATAAAGGCAAACCCAAACAAGGCTCTAGAAACGTTTATTAACATAAATACTCTATATATATAAGTTAAAGGTTAAGTTAAAAGGGAGTAGAAGTATAATATTCTATAGACCCTAATTTAAACCAGCTAATTAGGATTTTCTATCCCCGGGATAGAAAATCACTATTGGCTCGCTTACTACTAGCACCTTAGCGGCCTACCCGTCTTTATATTATCTGCCAACTGCCGCATTGTCGCATATTATCGCATATTGTTTGGTATTGCCGTATATTGTTTGGTATTGTCGCATATTGTTTAGTATTGTTATATATTATTTAGTATTGTCGCATATTGTTTAGTATTATTATACACTGTCTAGTATTATCGCATCCTATCTATTTATCTATATATAGATAGCAACCACAAAAAGAAGAGTTGCCAGTGTTGGGAATAAGGCAAGCTGCCGTCACGCTAGGCATATTACCGTCACGTGCTGACGTGGCCCTAGCGTGGTAAGGAACCTTAAGTTCCTCACCCCTTTCCTTATTTCTATCAAAAAGAAGAACAACCATTATACTATCTACAAACCGTAGCTACGTGATATCACCTTGTGTAACCAACAAATATATAATAATAATAATAATAATAATAATAAATATATAATAATAATAATAATAATAATAATAATAAATATATAATAATAATTATTCATTGCTTAACGTCCGATTCGGATCCCTATTAGGCCCACGCGGACTACTCCTTATTTACATATAGGGAGAAAACTCTATTTAAGAAAATAAGAAAACCCTATAATCCATCTCCCCGCCTTTTAGGACTTATATATAGGGCGCCTATAAGTTACCTATAGTACTCTACTACCTTACTTTATAACCTTCTTGGGAACCACTGCTGCCATAATAAGCCTACGGACGCGCTAGTATCGCAAACTTAACTCTACTACTATAGAGTTATTAAGGGGCGCCTAGTACTTGCCCCTTTACCTTCTATTACTATTTCCTTTACAACCTAGAACTAGTCTAGTATGTTTTGGCTAATAAGCTACTAGGTAACCGCCTTAAGACCTTTTTATATTAAGAGTAGTGTATTATAGTTCTTTATGCCAGCTACTAAGAGTATTGCTTCTTGGTTGGTGTATAGGGGGCATAACAGTATTACATATTTTAGTGTCTATCTTAGCCAGCTATATTTATATCTTAGGCTACCTACTAGAATACCTACCCAGTAGAGCTAATCTTTTAGTCCTATTATTCCTATTCTTAAGAGTATTGCTATTGTATTTTCCGCCTTTATTAGGCCTTCTTAGAGCCCTTAGGTATTTACCCCCTATAGCATTAACTATACTACGGCTTAGGTTCCTCTTGCCTAAAACAGCCTCTATACCTTTAACTCCCATACGCCTCTCCAGTATTAGTCCAACTAGTGTTATATTACGGTAGATAGTTTTCTAGTGCTCTTTTATACTCTACTTTAGCTCCTTTCTCTCTCTTACTATTGTCTTTACTAATCTCTTATACATCTCCCTTTCTTCTCTATATAGGCCTAGGCCTTAATATAGCACTATTCTTCTTTTACTTTCTTTATCTGTTTCTCTAATATATCTTCCCTACTTTAGGGTTGTTAGTTTATTCTCCTATAGGGCACCCTAGGGTTACTTTATAGTTTATTTAGGCATGTCTTAATATACTTTATAATATTAGAGTTACGCTCCCTTTACACCCTTTATATTATAGCGGCTTCAATATATAATTATAGGGGGGGGATATTAGCTTCCTTTTTAAGCAGTGCTATAGCCGTTCGCTTATACCTACCTATTATACTCTAGAGACAAGCTATTTAGACCTTTTAGAGTAATTTAAGAAGTAATTTAGGGGGGCCTTTTTTAGATTCTCCTATAACCTAAATACTAGATCTATATATTATGGTTAGCCGGATAACTGCTATATATAGTAGGTATAACCTCTAGAAGTATGGACCCTATATAAAATTAACAATCCTGGATATTATAATATACTATACTTAGCCCTTATAGGCCGCTTATAATATATATACGCTCCACTAGAGCTTGCTGTCTACCTATACTCCTAATACCCTTAGGCCTTAAACTGGTTAACCCCTAAAGCCTTAAATATAAATTACATGCTAGAGATCTACAGATTGGTTGCGTTTTCTTATAAAGTAGATTAGCTAGTATTTCTCTAGTAAGAATTAGACTCTATATTATCTTGCCTATTCTATATAGGTATTATAGGCTTTCTCTAGTGTTCTGCAATTCTCTGCGGCTATTGGGCCGTATATAATTAGGTTTATGTTATTAATAAAGCCTATCCCCTAAGTCGCCCCTTCCTTAAAAGAGTTAAGTAGGTTGCTTATAAAGAAAAAAAAGAGTATAGGTAAAAGGGGTGATCCTTATAGTATTCCTATTATAACTACAATGGGGGGGCTTTAGTATTTACTAAAGACTAGTAATGTTTCTTTCTAGCCTATAAACCCTTAAATAAATTGTATAATCTATTCTGGAAAGCCCTTTGCCCTAAGGATATATAGGAGGCGCTTATAGGGTATATTATTATAGGCACCACTAATATCTAAGCTAAGCATTAATACTACGAAGTCCCTTTATATCGCCCATGCAGACTTAATAGTAGTAGTGAGTAGTATAAGTGCTAATAGTGTTAAGCGGTTCTTTCTTGCCCCTATTTAACTTTGTGGTAATAGGGCGTGTTCCTCAGCCGTATCTACTATATAGTCCGCTATTACCATTTCTAAGATTTTGCTAAGGGTGTTTTCTAAGGCAATAGGGCAGTAGCTTCCTAGGATTAAGTAATCTACTTTATCTTCTTTTTATAGGACAACCGTCGTCATAAATCTTTTAAGTCGCAGATAGTAGCCTATAGCAAAGTATACTTTAGCTATATCTACAAGCTAAGATACTATAAGTGGTCCATAGGTTTTTAAGGCCTTATTTAGAATTCTATCTAGTCCTAGTACTATATTGTTTAAAAGGCGGCTAATAGTTCTGGCTATTTCCTCTATTATTATATCGCTATTAACCTATAGGTAAGTTACCAGTGTTTTACCTATAATGTTACTAAGGTCTGCTAGAGCTAGTTAGGGAAAAAACCTTTCTATAAGGATCTTTACCTTCTTATTATTATTATTAGTGGCCTATGTTTCCCCTACTCTTTATAAGGGTAGTAGGTATAGGTCTTCTATTAAGCGCCCTACCTTTTTCTTTAATTATTTCGCTATAGCCTAAAGGCCCTTATTATAGGGGAGGCTTGGGTTAGAAGTGTGCTTATTTATAAACCGTCTCTAGTTATTCCTTACTTCTTTTTTTAGGGTATTCTTTAACTGGTTTTTTATATCTTTATATTATCTCTTATTTTTAGGGTTATAGCTACTTATATATTTCCTTCTTACTTATTATTAGCTAGTAATAAGAACCACGTATTATACAGACCACGCGTATTGCGTATAGGGGCCCGGTTTTAAGACTAGGCAGTGCTCTTTTAGCCTATTTTTAATTACTGCCTAGATCCTTTCTAATCTTTAGTTAATTTCCTTAGGGGTGGCTAATAAGCCTTACTTATTTAGTATTACGTGGATTTCTTCTAGGTCTTAAAGTTATTATTTAACTATACTAAGGAAACTATCTATCTTAAGCTTCCTTATTGCGTATCTTTTACTATTTAGTTGCGCCTTAATATCCAGATCTAGTTATATCTAAATAGGGATATAGTTTAAGGCGAGTACCTATTCTTCTTTAGGGTTATACCTTTTAAGTCTCTAGTATAGGCCTTCGTCTATAAATATAAGGTTAATTGTACTTCTAGCGGTGCCTTATTACTATATAATTACTCCTAGGGGGGTAGCTAGTTTAAGGCCCTAGATATCTATAGCTCTTAATAGGCACTCTACCTATTAGTTAGCAGCAATATAGATACCTCCCTACCGCAGGTAGTAGAGGTTTATATCTCCTAATAGAATAAACTCTATACCTTTAGTTTCCAGTAAGCTTATTACTAATATAATATTCTCTATTTATAGGACGCCTTTAACCCTAGGGTTATACACATTAATAATTTATACCGGTCCCCTATATATCTAGATTGTTATAACTATAATATCTAAGTTAATTGCCTGCTATAACTATAAGAACAGGCTGATAGCCTTACTAATTATAAAGCATACGCGTATAGCTGCTTTTGGTTTATATAGGAGCTAGAATCCTTAGGGGCAGTATATTAATTATATATAGGTATTATAATACAGCTCTTATATAGTAAGGATATAGTATTTCTCTGGGTTTAGACTATCTAGTAGGGGCCTTACAAGACGGTGGTTTGTATTGCCGCAGTTATACTATATAATAGATAGGTGGCGGACCCCTAGTAAGGGTCCTTTATCTCTCCTTTATTCCTCACTTCTTCTATTTCCACTTTCTCTAAAATATTTAGAACTTCTATCTCTTATATCTACACCCTAGTTGCTACTTATTTTATATAGAGCTTTCTATTCCCGTATCTTGTGTTCCTACTAGCGCTTTTATATTTAAATATATTATTGTCTCTAGTTCTTCCCCTAATCTTACTAGTCAGCTGTGTGCCCTTTATAGGTCGGCTATAAATATTATATTTGCCGCATTAAGTCTAATTCTTAATTATCCTGGTCTTAAGCTTGCTATAGATATCTATAGGGGTCTTCCTATGGGGTGTTCTCTCCCTTATATACCCTATAACCCTTATATCCCCTATAACCCTTATGTCCCTGTTTGGTCTAGTAATATTACACAGCGCCACTTCTAGCCTATTAAGGCTTGGGATAGCTGGCCTAGCCCCCCATTACTAAAGGTAGGAAACGCTAGGAAGGCACCTATATCCCCCTAGCTTATTACCTATTATTTCCATTTATATAACCTAGCGTGTAGTTATTCCCGCAGCTATTAAGCCCTTACCTTTTATCTCCTATATTTAATACAGTCTTCTCTCTCCTACGCCTTATATATGCTTCGGTGGCAGTTTGCGCATTTTATTTAGTCTTGGTTTAAGTAGTATCTTATATTATAGGGGCCTGCACAGTAGCCGCAACACACCTATACTGCGTATGTGGTTTGGGTGTGTCCCTATTATACACAGCAATAGTATCGTTTTAGGCATAGTCTATGGTTGTAGAGTCTTATATTATATATAAGGCTATTTATAATTATTCCTTTTTAGATAAGAAGTTTTTACATTCCTAGTATATATATACTAATAATAAGGGAGCTATATGTTTATCTAGTGTCTCCCTAGTAAGTCTCTAGCAACCCTTATATCCTCTTATTGTTCTTATTATATACTTAGTTTACATTTTCCTATTAAAGCCATTGGATTTAGGTGATCTTAAGTCCTAAAATAAGGCGTTCTATTTATCTTACTATCTTTTATATAATTGCTATATTATCCGCCTGGCGTCCCTTTTCTACCCTAAAGCTTATAGGAACTGCTAGGACTTCAACTAGGTAATCCTTATAAAGTACTTTTATGCTAATATGTTTACCTAGCCTATCCCCTACCCTTATGGCTCGTTCCTTTGCCTATTAGTCCTTTAGGGTAACTCTAATATCTCTACTCCTAAGGTATTGGACTGCGATAGTATTATAAACCTCTTTATAAATCTTTATAAGGACTTCTGTTTCTAATTATCCTCTAAGCCCCTCTGCTTTTTCTATATTTAGTTATATTATAATTATATACCTAGTTATTATCTTATAGGGGGTGGGTTCCCTATACTATAAAAGCATAGCTACGGCGGCCCAGGTGCGGTTCACTAGTAAGGGGGGTTTTTATTTATTTTTAATTTTATTTAGCCGTTGGAGGATTTAATTAAGGGTTTACTAGAAAGGCGCCTAAGGTTTACTAAACTAGCGGAGCCATTCTACTAGCTATATTAGTTTATTATAGCTAACGGTTACTCCCCTATAATTCTAGATACTAGACGCGTCTAATAGGCTTTATATTTTATTAGATACTTTCTTAATAGAGGTATTTCCACTTTATAGTGTGGTATTCGCCCATCTTTATTATGGAGGGCTATTGCTAGGCGTGGTTCTGGCGGTCGCGCGCGAGTGCGAACCACCGTCGTTTGACATATGCCTCCCCTGCGATGCATGCATCTTAGGGGGATTCTCTGGGTGATTTTCAGGGTTCTTTTAGTTGGTTTTGGTCTTTTTGGGCCGGGTGCAGCAAGAGCTCCTTTTTAGTATAACACTTATAATTAAGCTTAAAAATTAAAGGCTTTGCCTTTCTTGCAGGTAATAATAAATATATAAAGTCACAACTCTAAGGAATCTATTATTTATTAATTCTTAATAGATACGAGAGCTATGTGTTAGTATAGTTTGCTAAGTATTGCAAGACTTATAAGATTATCCCTCTCTATTTACCACCTTATTTAACATACCTACTTTAACTCCTAGATATTAGTATATTTAGTCCTTTAGCAAGAGCTTATAAAAAGCGCCTCTATAACTTTGCCTTTTATGGGGCTATTAACATTACTAAGCCTAAGTTCCTTAAGTATTACTAACATATATAACACAAAGCTATATTACCCACTAATATAGTAAGCGTATGGCAAGCAACAGGCCTTCTACTATTTAATCCTTCAGTTATTTTACAAAAGATTTAACCAACGACTTAGCTAATAACTTAGCTAACAACTCCTTGTATAAGCTTTACGGACAAGAACGGCTATCGATTTAATATATCTGTCTCCTTCTATAGAGGGGAGACTTGCTGCTATATTTAGGCAGCTTTTATAAGGTGCATTACCCTTTTATTCTAAAGTTATACACAATATTTAGCAGTTTACCTTAAGTACGGTAGCTGATAATATAATCCTCAAGCCAACGAATTAAGAGCTTCTTAAAAAGTAGAAGAAGTAGCGTTATAGTAAGATAAAAGCTGCATATGGGAAGGCGCGAGTCCTGTCTGTGGCTGAGGCTTAAAAGAAAAATAAGAAAAAGCTTTAAAAGGAATAGGAAGAGGCTACAGCAAAGGAAAGGAGGGCTATATTATAAGGAGTTATTACCTTTGCAAAGAAGGTTTGGAAGGAACTACCAATGGATTATAGTATATTTTTATAATAGGGTAGATTTGGGTTGTTGATTTTGATATTAAATTCATCTTGATTTTGGCGAGAGTCTATACACTGTCTTAAATGGTTGGCCAGACCTGCGGAGGATAAATTATCCTATCCGGTCGGGCGGATAATATCTAGATATCCGCAAAATTCTAACTATCTCTTCCCCTGGTGCATTTTGTCCTACTATTATTAATAAGGGCTAGCTAATAAAATTAATAGGATTAAGGTTCTGTAACTATATAAGCACTTTTAATTCTAGTATTTGCGTATATTTTAACTCTTATAGGACGTTACTAAGGAAAAGAATAAACTAAACCTTTATCCTCTATTATACGACGCTATAAATAAATACAATAGATTATAAGTTTAAATTCTACTAACCTTATCCTTTATTAGGAATTAGGAAATATAATTATCTAATATACTTCTTGTCCTACTATACAAGAGATTTTCTAGTAATATTACTATACTATAAGTAAAATCTCTTCTTTATATAATACTTATATAACTAGCCACTTTTAGAATAAGTAGAAGAGGGTAAAAGTTTTACTAGTAATTAATATAAAAGCTTAGGCGAGGAGTATATTAAAGAAGTAGGTATAGATAGGGAGGCCCTTATATATAAATGCAATTCTAATTTAAAGCCGTAGATCTCTAAATATAACTATAAGTAATCTATATTACTTATATAAGGTAGAGAGTTAATTAATACTAGTTCTATAAGGCTTATATAGCGACTCCACGTTATCTAATAGGCCTTTACCCCTTACTAAGTATTAGAGTCTCCTATGGTTCTATAGTAGGTACTATAGAAATTGCAAGTAGTGGGATTATAGAGCTTAATATTTAGCGTATAATAACAATTCTTAGCCTATAGCGGCGGCAGTAGGAGCACTAAAGGGTAAGGATTAGATTATGGAACTAGAGGATAAGGAATAGATAAAAGTTACTAAATTTAAACTGCTAGGTCTCCTCTCTTTTATACTATTTTTATTTTATTTTATTTTATAGTATTCTACATACTCGGGCACTGTCGGGTTCTTTGAATGCTGCGCAGCCCCCACGTAGTGGGGGCCTACGCCCTCAATATAAAAACACCCTCAATACAAAATTATTCGTAACTTTATATATATTAGGCCAATTATTACCAAACCAGGCTAGAATTGAAGCTATTCGCGTGGCAAATCTATTGGAAGGGCCCCTTCTATCTAATCTTCTTCTGGTATTGCACTTTAGGGCCGTTTTGCCACGGCGTACGCTTTTATCTTAGCTACGCGTTTCCTTCCTACCTGGGTTATTAGGCCTATAGCTTTACGTATAAAGCCCCTCGTGTATATAGGAAGGGCCTTAGGCCTATAGCTTTACGTATAAAGCCCCTCGTGTATATAGGAAGGGCCTTAGGCCTATAGTTATGCACCCATAACACGCGCGACAGAGGGCGGTAATCGCCCTTAAAGATATATACGGGTTGGAGTTTCTTCTGGATAAACTTTATAAGCGTAGGAAGAACCTCTATATAGAAATTTTGCTTAGCCCTTTTTTTCTGGAGTTCTAGCTTAGCTATAAGAGCTAAAGCTTCTTCCTGTTAAGCGTTATCCTGGCATTTTTTCTTTATACGCTAAGCGTCCTCAGCGTATATAGGCCCTCTAGTTAGGAGGATCTTCCGGCTACCTAATTTACGGCTATTGTATACTGCCTGCGCAGCCTGCGTCTTTAATAGCTCTCCTTTAAATAAGGCGCTAGCATAGGCTTGTGCACGGGCGCCCTTAAAAGGTATCTTGATTGCTTTAAACAAATAATAAGATAACTTAGGCCAAATCTTGTTATCTATAATGTAACGGGACTAGCCCAGTTACAGTAGGAATGTCTCGGTAAAATACTCGACAAATAAAGTCCAACGCTTTAACCAAATTCTGCCAAATTCTGCCAGCTTGATCGACTTCTGCCAAGTTCTAACAGATCAATTGAATTACCGAAGTCCGTCGAAGACCGCGCGCGCACGTGCGCACGCATCGACCACCAAGACCCCTGACTATTTAATTACAGGGCTCTCCCGTAATTCCTTTCTCTTCTTTACGCAACGTCTTGTTCTCCGCAAGAGCTATATACCCTTAGATTTAAATAGAATTTATATTATTCCT
>Ga0307507_10003825_pt1 | contig 28117 bp, 27 predicted proteins | sample 7_EM_MG_FD_207223 | JGI IMG/M metagenome (GOLD analysis project Ga0307507, IMG submission 207223) | Populus trichocarpa ectomycorrhiza microbial communities from riparian zone in the Pacific Northwest, United States - 7_EM | ecosystem: Host-associated > Plants > Roots > Unclassified | place...
GAATTGTTGAACTTGAAGCCATCGTGAGATTGGAAACAAGGAACCTGACCGGTCCACGGTGCGAAAATGACAGCTCACATGGAGTTGAAATTTCAATCGTTGTGGTTGTAGGGGTGACGGGGGTTGTGCGAAAGCATCCCCCTTGTGCCTTGTCGAATTACATCGCTCAGCTTGGCGCTCTGGAGGCGTCAATTTCTCAGCCCAGCTGTCACTACTAGATGAGGGTGTCCGGCTTCAATTCGGCCGCGTGAACACACTCTGGCGGATCATAATGCAGTTCGAATAGCACAATTAAAATAACTTGGCAGCAGGGGTCGGCAAGCCAACCGTTAGAAGCTTATCCTCTGACATTCGCTAATCGTATGGGCAACATGAGCCTCATGATCCAAAGCTCTGATACTTCAACCTCCCGGAGCTGGGTTTTGCACTTCATATTTCTTTGGTCGCATCATGAAATAAGCTATTCTCTCTTCAGAGGTAATTAGAAGAACAGAGGCGGGAAAGGTAATTTGATTCCCCATCCCGCAAATGGTATCCCTGTGTTTCTCCACAATATCTGTACAGCACTTTTTTTCAGATTTTGCCGGCACTTACATCTGATCCGATCAATCATAGTTGAATAGTTACGCATCCAAATATTACAGAGAGCCTGAGAGAGGGAAGAAGAAAAGAAGAAGAAAAACATCAAAACTGACACCTTTATAAACCCAACTATCTTTAAAAATAAAATATTTTCCTTTATCCTCATGCATTGCCGTCAGCATGGGGGACAAAAAATGCTACCCCCCTCTCATAAAACTGGAAGAGCGTAATGTCAGTTGGCATAGTGAGTGCAGACACAGCAAGCTAACGGTCGCGACGCAAGATAGCTAAAAAAAAAATTAAAAAAAAGCGTATAAATGGCGGGGGGGGGACCTCATTAGAGGTCACTCTAGTTTTTAACCCGTGCCACCACTCGATAAGAGAGACAGCCCAATATTTTTAAACACTCGTAGTCGATAACTTTATAATAAGTGTTGGCTATTCGCATGGATATGAGGAGGGACATTTGGCCCCTTAGTGAATAGGAGGAGGAGCCGGTGTATCTCCGGTAAATGAAATCGTGAAGGTCAGTCTCTGTTTATTGGTAGAGAACTCCTCCTATACCCAGGAGCATATACTCGAGTACACTAGTAAGGTATAGCAGATGAGTGATGCGGGTAACTTATCTTGTATAGTTTGGAAAAGGGCTGCAAAAGAAACTATTTTTCCTGAAAGTCTAGTTTCACCTACCCGCACCGTGAAGAAGTCCTGAGACAACGGGCGCAACCACAATTCCTCACAACACTCCACCTCGGAATATTACCATGACTTAAGTTGATGCTATAGTCAAAATGGAAGCTCCAATTACCAAATTCCAGGCTCCTAGAAAGAGGGACTCCAATATAGAGGCTTTAGTATTAATAGGCGTTACAGTTGTGCTTGCGATTGTAATAGCCATTGTGGTTATCATCATGGTAAGATTTTGCGGGGGATTGTGGTTGCGCCCGTTGTCTCAGGACTTATTCTCGCCACGAGCAACGTTCGTGACAATGTCGACAAAAGACCCATCCCTAGAGTCTTTGCTCTACTATTTCTTCGTTAATCCTTAGTTAATATATATTCCATAATAATCGTGACATATAGCTATACGGACCGTCTTATTTCCACCATAGCCGTTCCGTACTTTCCCTCTCGAGCCGGTTTAACGCTAATAATTTCGCGGTCGGGGGCAGAGTGAGGTGTCTTGGATAAGTTAGTGAGGGCCAAGGTGAAATTGCATGCTAATTTCAGTTCACCGGAACTTGGAAGAAAATTTAATGGCTTTTAAAATATGATAGAAGGGTTCTCCATTCATCTTCGAGTCGAACATTAGTTATCATTTTAAGATGTCATTCCTCTACATGGCCCATCAATCGACCCCAAAAAACCTGTGCGTGCGAGAGACACATCCACGAGGCTGGTCATGTCGCCATTGGCTAATAGGCGAAAATGAAAGTATCATGAGAAATAAGCCTTATTAGAGGATTCACGAATCAAAGGGGTAATCGGCTGAATGACCAATAATCAATGTTGCGAAGGTGTGACGATAGCTCATGAACGAAAGAAATCGAGGCCAGCTCTCATGGCCTTTGGATCCCCGACCAAAGTGGAAAGACCAAAACAGATAGAGGCTCAGCCTCGAACAGAACTCTCGTGTCCCTTCGGAGTGCCAATTCCTATCTAGCGTTACTCTCACGAAGTATCATAGGTGCCAGCGACCACCCCATCCGTATACATAGAGGAGCAATTCCCCCCTCAGCCTCTCCTCTTCACTCTTCACCGAGCCATCCAATCTCCAGATCCACTACCTCCTTCCAGCAATCTTTCAAGACACTCGCCGTTCTCCTTCGGACACTCGCTCCAAGATCATAACTCATATCTTCTTCTCAAAACCTTCGCTATGAAGTACTCCGTCTCCGCTATCGTTCTCGGCTTCTTCGCCGCCCTCGATGCCGCAGTATCCACTCCTGATGTCCCCGACGCCGGCCAGGTTACCATCACGGGAGTAACCTACGGGGGTTCAGGTTGCAAGGCGGGAACAGCCTCTATCAGTCACTCCCAGGACTGGCAAACGTTAACCGTCTTATTCGACGAACACGGGCCAACTATCGGTCCCGGTACCAATATTTCCGACCAAGTCAAGAACTGCAACCTCAACTTCCAGGTTCACTACCCCCCAGAGTACCAATACACCTTATACAACAGCGACTACTCAGGCTATGCCCTACTCGAACTAGGAGTCACTCTCAAGCAGACGTCATCGTATTGGTTCGCTGGTTTCATCGGCGATAAGCCAACTTTCCAGTCTATCTTGTATGGACCATACAATGGCAACTACACCATCACCGATACTCTTCCGAGCACTTTCTGGTCGCCATGCGGCGCTTCCACCACATTGAACCTCAATACCCAGCTCATCCTGACCAGCAGTAAGCCGGAAGCACAAGGTCAGATCATCAACGGGTATCGGCGTGCATATGGTGTCAATTGGAGGAGGTGCAACTAAGCGATGTAAGTAACTCGAGACAATATCAGAAAGAAAAGGAAGAAACTAACTTAGGCTTAGGATTTTTTTCATACTTCTATACTCAGATAAAAAATAAACCCGGCCGGTTTTTTTATGAAAAAAATCTTCTTATTCCCTCGCAAGTGATTTCGCCTTTGATCCTTATGAAACGGGTAGGCTAGTGTGTGCTAGAACTATATCGCCCCCCGCTTCATGCACTCGGGCAGGGACCAAAAGGCCGGGAAACCATTTCACCCGATTCCATACAAATCTATAGACAAAGGTTATGTTTTCTAATTCTCTCGTACATTCTATCAAATCTAATGATGGGATTGTATGGCAAAAAAAAAAGCTGATGCTGCTTTCTCTCTGATATAATAGTACAGTACTGTACACATCACCAGTCACTGGACTCGGAAACCGGTGACAGCTTTCTTACCCTCCCCCTTATTCCTGGTTCTTGTGCTTTCACTGGCTACGGGAGGGTGGAAGGGATTTTATAAATGGGTGGGTGAGATAGCCGTTGAACGAACTGATGGTATTTTTGGAATAGGGGGTTTTTTTTTTGGTGGGGTGTTCTTGTTAATAGCGCATGGCGCCCTAGACGGATCATGGTTGGCTAGTATCATAAGTCCGAGGAAACGAGGGAACGTGAAGCAGGAAAGTGCTAATTTTTATGACTCACGACCTGCTCATCCAATATTCAGCCGCATGCCAAAAAACTCCGGCATCCAATTTGGCACTGCAATGCAAGAGGGCTATATCGTCCGCTATAAAATTTTCTCACGGTGCCAGCAGGGGCGCCAGAACTGTTCGCACACGGTTGTGCAATTAGGGGCTTGTGAGATTGCACGAGTGATTTCTTGTGATAAGATATTTTATCCAGTTCTACGGAGGTACAGCTCCTAAGTTTTGTATATTCCACAGAGGGTAAGGGCAGCAAAACTCGCTTGTGGAACATAGGCGCTGTACCTCCGTATGGAGTATTGTGGATTTTTTTCCCGATGACCGCTAACCCGATAGATTATTTCTCCCTTTCTTCCCCAAATTGCACAATTGCATCTGGAGATACCTAAGAGGTTAGAATTGGGAAATGGCCGCTCCTTCCCCCTTTCCCCTCCGGGTATCGGATACCGTGGGAAAGAGCTCTGCACATGTCCTGAATCATAAGACTTTCAAAAAATCTCTTACCAAAGCCAGAGATTTACCGCAACTGTTTTAGTATAAGTCGGATGTTATATATTTTGCTGTCATCCATACCCAGCTTTATTGAAAAAGAAAGAAAAAAAATAGGTCCACAAGGTGAGAGAGTGGTTTAAAAAGTCTGTGTCACCTGCAGGGGTGATAAGTATCTAATTCCCCTCCATCTTTCATAATAATGTTACCGCAGAAAGAAATACTTCTCTCGTAGGAAAGTAGATTTTTTCTTTCTTTTTTTTTTACGAATCCTAAGGGGAAAAGGGCGCCTTTATCTCTTAGATTGGGTGAGGTATCTATAAATTTGGCCGCCATAAAATAGGAGGCGGAGATACACTGTAATTAGTATTATCGTTCGGGCTCTGTAGAGTTGTTTCTTGGGTTTATGTGATAGGGTGGGAATCTATTGAGTGGGTGCTGGTCGCAGCGCCCCCAGGTATTATATATTACCGGAAGAACTCAAGTAAACGGAACATATGCTAGGTATCCCTTGGGCGGTGTGAAACAGTAAAATTCGCACCACACGGTGCTAGTCCAAAAAGGTGCCCTTGGCGCTTACGAATAGTGTGAGTGATATCAAATGACTACGGTCGCAATGAAGCGAGCAAGAACTAAATACAACCTATGTACACAATAGAGAAAACAAAGTCTCCCTACTGGAATTCTATTGACTAAAAATGTTTTTATGCCTAATATTAAAACAGCTTTCACAAAGTGAAAAGCCGCACCCAGGGCCCAAGCAGCCATAAATAGTTCTCGGGGCCCGTATACCTTTTTGCCTCATTCCCCGTAGAGTAAATCGACACTGGGTACACTCCAGCCTAGTGAGGCTATCCCGGATTTTGGAGAACGCATGGTCTTCCTTTGGACCACGAGGGGATGAAAGAGAGGTGCGTTGTTGAAGTTTACTATAACGGGGAGATAGAGTTTTCCATGTATAGTATGACTTCCGGGGCCGTTGCTGCTTATGCCCATATATTTTGATAATCGATTCAGCAAGAGCTTGACGAAACACTCGAGAGGACCGAAGCTGATACGGCAAGCTAGAGGAGGAAGTAGGTGAAGAGGTGGATGAGGAGGTAGGAATAGAGGTAGGTGTAGAGGTCGGTAGACGAGACATTAATAGATAAGAATTAATGACTGTAGTGTCCAAGAGCCAATAGAAAATAGGAGGCCAGTTGCGGAGGCATTTCAATTGCGTGAAATAGTAGCTGCGATACTGGTCTGCTAGATCGACACCCACTTTAAACTGGTTGTAGTCATCGGTAATGCCTGGAATTGGAATATTGACTCGCTCATGGGAACCAAATACACGACGGATAGCTGGACCATTGCTGCTAGTATATCGTGGTTTCTTTCTCTCAGAGATTACCTTTGCTTCCAGGGTATGAATAGTGCTTAAAAAGTGAACTGCGCTATTATCCTGCCACTGGAGAGCAAGCACCTTGCCTGCTGAATCTGCCGTGCCACCAGAAACCTCATTCCATGGAATATTTTTTTGCTTATTATCAAGCTCTGGTGGAAAGGCTGATCTACTAACTCTCGCTGTGCCACAGCCACCTATTCCTAAGTCTCTAAGCCTAGCTAATAGTTGCTGGGAGGTGAAGTAGTTGTCCATGTAGATATTAAAGTGTCCAGTAGTGTAGGGTAAGCTGCGGGCGAGCTGGAACACTGTTGAGCCGGTAGGGGTAAGGTCTTTCTGCAAATCCAAGCCAGAGGAAGAGTCCACCCGAGATGCAAATATCCAATCAAAGGTATAGCCTATATCACATAATGCAAACACCTTATAGCCCTCAGTGATTGGCCTGCTAGGCATGCGGTAGGTATGATGACTACGGCCGCCAAACCTTATCATCATTTCATCGACAATAACATTTGATGCCGGAAAATAGAACTGCTGACAGCGAGATCGAATCATTGAATTCAATCGCTCCAGCTTCTGAAACCATTCAGCACACGATAACTGTAACTTTGGATTGGATATATGAAGGAATCGCTTGATTTGACTAAAGCGTTCCAGACTCATTGCCTGGAACGCTCCTCTTTCCCCTCTTCCTTTCCAAAACCCATGGCTACCGCCCTCCCGCCTCGCCCCCATATAGATGAGCAGAGCCAAAAAGACTCGGATTTCAGCTGCCGTGACCTTCTTCCATGGGCGGCACCGGTGAGAGTGGACTCTGGCAATCGTGTTTTCTGACCGGTCACCACTAGCAGCAGTAATCACCCTCCCCGAACAGCCACCTCCTGCCCCCTTCTCATCTCCATAGGCATTTGTGCCCTCTACTACCACATTCACAACCTCAGAATCCCAAAAAAGCTCGAATATTCGGAGCCCAGTAACCTCTGAGTTCTCCCACTGGCAAGGGAGTAATGGCTGGGCGATATGGTCAATACGAGGACCGAGAGGTTGGTATAAGTGAGGAATAAGGCGCTCATTTTGTTGATTAAGAGTTAGAGAAGAAAGAGGTTCTCGACGGTTATTTGGCATTGTAGTGGCTTTCAGTAGTATCTTTAGGTTCTATTCTATCTAACTACCTGGCGATTACTGACGTTGTCACCTAGCATCGTGACCTTCCTCTTTCTGGAATAGTGTCGTCCATGCCAGGTTTAGCGTGATGTGGTGCGAATTTTACTGTTTCACACCGCCCAAGGGATAATAGTCCGAATATTCCTCCTCTGGAAGGGGGGGGGGGGCGAAAAAACACCAAAAACTCCAGCCCCGGGGGCAAACAAAGGAGTGGGGGGGCACCAGACCTTACTAAGACATGCGACTCCAAGGCCCTAGCACAAGGTCCGTTTATTCGAGCTCTTGCCGTATGATATTGCGCTTTACGATACCGTTGTGGCTCGTTATGAATTTTAGGATTCTGGTAGGATTACAGGATTGCAGTGAATGTGCACTCACTGGTAACGGTTGTGATTGCAGGATCACTGATTACTGACACTTTGAGAATTCAAGTTTCTAGTATTTGGAGGCAAATACCCTGGAATTAATCAATATGATGGAAATAGGCATACTGTGCCAGTGGTGGACTGAGTATTTCCACCACAGTTGAGAGGGCTTAGCTTGGGTAGTTATATATATTTATGCTATAGAATCATTAACCTCTGTGAGGGGTTCCATCTAGACAACAACTTCTCCATTGAATCTTAATTCAGCAGAAGTTGTTTTCTACTCCTACATTCCCATTTTTGAGTGCTCAACGCGGCACTGTCATCCTATTATTCTCATAATATTTATTATCAGAATCTGATAATGTAATACTATCTGATGTCACGATAAAGGTCTGGGTGGGATAAACTGGAGGGGTCCTTATGGTTTTGTTTGTTTTTTTTTAATCAACTTTTCGGTATATTAATCAAGTGCCGACTACATGCTACCTAACTAATAACACTTAGGGCTTTATCGAGCATTCAGTCTGTTCGCCCTTAAAAAACTTTATCCTCCAACCCTTCCACTACCCCTCATTCATCCATTCTCCATCTATCCCCGACGCCCTTAACGCCTCTTCCTTTGTCGCCCAAGTCCTCCTCGAACTGTCCCCGGGTGTAACAGTTGCAATGGCTGCTACCTCCTGAGACAATGAAGAACTCTCGGCTTTTGTAGAAAACCAACCTTCCCCATCCCCCATCTTCGGGACTTTGCTTGTAAAAACAATTCCCCCATTCTTCACCTCAACATCTCTCACTTACTTTCCCTTGTACTTTACGTCGTACACCTCCTTCTCCTCCCTTTTGGCCTCAAACTCCTCCTTCCAACTACCTTTTCCTTTACCCGGGTCTATACAGTCCACCTTCTTCTCCACCTTCTCCAACGCTTTGTGAAGACTCAATACCGTAGTATTGACCTTTTTCATTGCATCCCCCTCACTCTTTAACATCTCGTCCAACCTCTCACCAACCCATACCCATCCCTTCTTAACCCTGATTGGCTGCACCGCCTCGTACCTTTTAACCGAGTGCCATCTTCCTCCCAGCCACAACCCCTTCTTCAACAATACCTCCGCCTCACCCACACCTCTGACGAAAGCTACCACTGTGGATGACAACCGCCCCATCTTCTCCCTCATCATTCACTCCTTCTCATCAACCAACCACCTCGACCCCTCGGCTAAAATAAATCCCGCCGCTTCCAATGCAGCCACCACTCCACCAATCCCGACTTCCCACAGCACACCCCCCAACTTCAAACCCACCACAATCCCTTTTCCCCTCACTCCTTCAGGGTCAAATGGTATTCCCCCTTCCCTCAACCTCCTTCTCCTCTCATCCATCACCTCGTCCACCATCTCCTTTATCCCCCTCTTTCCGCTAGTCGGAGTCATCGGCCTCAACTCTGTCGTAAATGGTTTCCTCGGCGTAAAAGGAATTGCTTCTCCTACTCTTTCTCTCAACTTGGCTCTCTGAGCCTCTGCTAGCTTTAATTCCGCCGTATTTCATCAGCAAAATGTAAAAACCAGTCCTGGTCCACCAAGGGGGGTTATGGTCCCCCTGGTCCTCCTGGTCCACACTGATCCACCCTGGTCCACATTTTCGCTAAAATTTCAAAAAGTGTGGATCAGAATGGATCTAAGTGGACCAGGTGGACCACGGGGACCACAACCCCCCTTGGTGGACCAGGAGCATTCAGGACCAGCTTGGACCACGCTCCGACATTTTCCTGATGCTTAGCTTATCTCTAAGAATGGATACTTCCCTCTTAAGACTTTCGACTGCGTTATCCATATCCATGAAGCCTTAACTTAATGGACGTAAAATGCGTTGATTGGTGTAAAACCCTATCTAGGGTCTGTGCGACAAGTAATAAAAACTTTTGGTGTGGTTGTAACGGTCACGGAGCTTGTCCTTATTGTTCATATCTCATCACTTGTAGATCTTGGACTAGCACCCCCGCCTTCTCCCCCGAGAGGGCAATGTGCTATCTAAATCACGTGACAAAGCCACCACCCGCTACCCAACACCATACCACACCCCCCCCACCGCCGGGAGAGGGCCCCTACCCCCCGCCAAAAGCGAGGCAACTCGGGGGGAGGGGCGGGCTGAACCTAGGTAAGGAAGAAAGGGTGATTCACATACAAAATGCCTGCACGAGAAAAAACACAATAGTAAACAGAACATTACATACACTCTAAGTCAATGCCAATGGGAACCCTAATGCTCGGGGTTCTCGGGCGGGGGCTCACCAGTCCAATTACTAGTATTTACTATATAAGAACATGTTTAGATGCAACGGTTCCGTTCCATTCCCCCATACAAATCGCCCTTTTCCTTCCGCTTCAAAACGGAGAGAAAGGCCATTTTCACAGCAGAAACGGTCGCCCAACGGAACGGTCCTATATTTGCTAAACAGGTCCTTATAATATAATACAACTTATTAAAACGTGTGCAATCCGACCATCGGATAACCCATCTAATCAGATCTCTTCTCCCTTGTGCCTTAACACGGCCGGCTATAAGAAGACACCGTAGAAAGCTGGGCAGAAAGAAAAACGGGAGCAGGCGAGTTGGGTGCGACGTCTTTGGATTGGTAGAAATACAAGGGGGGACCCCTTGCTAGATCTCCACATTTGCTGGAGCTAGGTGTCAAGACAAACGGTCCAGGATCTATTACATACACAACACTCGTAATAAAGTAACGTTTGTACTTGTAAAAGGGAATACTTTTGTGTAACACAGAAACTCTGGGGCTCTAAATGATCTTTAGCCGTGTGCATAGCAGTCGGTTAGAACGTATCATACTGATATTACCAGAGTGCACGGTCTTTGTCTCAAGAATTTTATTATTGGGTGGAGGCAGTAGCGGTACGGTGAAGAACATCCCTGCCATCTGGTTAGTGGACATAATTACTGTAGACAAACTGTATTTCCATCATACTAGTATATCTTTTCGGGATTGTGGAGATATACTGGTGCGAGACACGTTCACATAGGTTGTGGCTTCAAATTTCGTCTAAAATATTCGTGACAGTAGACACCTTTTATCCTAGCCATTTAACGGCTCGTTTCGCCCAGGAGATCCATTCACTATGACCAATTGCTAGTTGAGATATCCGAGTGAAAAATTAGCTGCCAACATACCTCATGAACCGAGTACTGAATTTACAGAGATTCTGGTTGCCCTTCCCCAGTACTTTAGTACGGTACCAACTAAGGGCCCGTTTACCTATAGACGGCCGTCTAGCAATCAGAGACAGTGCCGGCCGTCAAAGAGAGTCAGTTAGATAAACAGGCTTTAAGCTATACTAGAAAGTATATTAGCTAAACATGCAACTATTCTGTTATCTTTACACACCTTCAACTGTCTGTCTGATTCTAAAAATTAAATTTGTAATAGGTGGTTGAACTAGACGGTGGCGTCTCAACCGTTATCTGATACACGGCGCGAAAGTGTTTGACTAATTTTCCACGGTCCTAGATTCTTCTAGCTAGACCGTCAAAAAGTTACGTTGCCTCCTCTAGGTAAACGCCATCTAACTTTGCCGCAATCTTCCCGCTGTCAAGCCCCCCTTAACGGTCGGCATCATTTTAGGCTGTTAGACGCGTCTAAAGGTAAACGGGCCCTAAGAGACCACGACTCGAGCACTCGCCAACAAAAAGTCTATCTCCGCCCTTTACCTACACGCTTCCCTCATGGCAACAGGTGGCGCCCCAGTATAATACCTAAGTATGGGTAAAGGTTGGGGATAGACTTTTTTTTTTGGAGAGTAGAGTCCTAGCGATAAAGCAACTTTACTCCACTCTGGGATAGTTTGCCGGCTGTCAAGGGATGTTGGGCGCCTTGTGATACGTAAACTACGGTAGGTGGGTATCTACAGTAATAAGACTGCAGGGTAACAAGGGATACTTGGTCCACATGATAGAGTGCTGGGCTACATGTCATGGAGAGTTTGAGCTACGGTATGGATTGTTCCTCTACCCGAGTATCAGAGCCGGGATTATGTTCTGCAATGTTTTACTTGCTTCATATTTTTAGACTCTCATAATCGCTTATGTTGGGGCGGGGGATAACTTATATGGTTGAAAAGTAATTTTAGACGCACAAGCCGCATCCGCATTTCCAGCCGCGCTAATGCATTCCATAAAATGCCTGATGTCCCGATCTCGCTTAAGGCTGTGAGATGTCGACGACAAACAACTCGGACTGGGCATCATGGACTGCATATAGTAGCTTATCCGCGATCGATTAACACCGGTAATTCTAACAGCTATAACGTGATGAATAGTCATAATAATATCATCAATTTGAACAAAATCATAGCCGATGAGAACCCAGAAATTATGCGGTAGCTCTCGTCGCTCGGTCTCGGAGAAGGTATTAAGATGTGCATACCAATAGGCTCGATGGTGTTGGAAATTCGCTTTTGGAAACAAACGAGTTTTAGGAGTAGAGGAGTGGTGCAGGTGCAGCGGATAAGGATGTCTTGTTTTGCCACGGGAATCCCGGAGTGGGAAAGAGATTCCTAAGGTAAATAACTGGTGCTCAGGAAGAAGCAGGAGCGACGAACCAAAGAGCTAAAATAATCACAACATTAGCTTGCGAACACTGACCCTGAAGTCAGCGATGACCGCCAACCATGAAATGTCGCCTGCATAGTAGTGATGAGAGTGAGAAGAGAGGGGAGAACTGGTTTTTGTTTTTTTGTCCTCTCACACCCACTGTGTCAAGATATTCATACCGGTAATATGATAGAGACCATACCGCTTACCCCGTATGGTTGCCTTGCCAGGCTGCATGCACGAGTACTTGTATCATACCATAGCCTACCGTACTTTAAGGGCGGGTGCCGCCCGGCGAAACACCCTGTTAGTTAGCCTTGGCATGCATAGATTCTCTACATATAAGCCGCCTTTCGGTATCTCAGTTTAGAGAGGATGAACCCCCTGGTGAGGATCACCCCAATAAACAACGTTTCTCTTCTATCTATATCCATCTCAGTTGTTCTTGTGCTATCCTATCCATCCCTTGTCTATCCAATCGGGCAATCAGCCTTCAGGTCACCTCTTGATTGATTTTTTATTTTTTTATTGCCGAGTATATCAGTAGGTCACAACCGCACATCACGTAGGTGGATACTTCAATCTCTTTTCGTATTTCTACAGGAAGCTGACAAGAGATTGAAGTATCGTACGGCTCGGTCAACACACCATCTAATAAGAGGAGCATTGAGAAAACACCCCGTCAACGTGGCTGAACTCGTACTCACCCCAAGGGCTAAACCCTGAAGTTAACTTTTTATTGTTCCTTGCCGGTACCCTTCTCCCCCCAACCTTTCTCCCCTGTTATCTCTTCCTCCATCTTCTTTGCTTCGGTCGCCAATACTGTACGCCCTCACAACCGTTTGTGTGGAACACCTTACCGCGCAAGCACAAAAGGTGAGATACCCTCTTCTGTCGCTTTTTTTCGCCATAAGAACTCTTGAAATTCCCAATGATGATATCGAGTCCACGGGAGCGGCCTGAGAAACTGCTTTCCGTGTTAAATATGTTACGACCCCATCTGTATTCACCTTGATGAGGTATTATTTACTATTAGGTTCTGTGCCATCACTCGCTGCTAAAATTTGTGTTTTAGTTATCATTTCCTCCCCAAGGCAATTTGTTTTACGGGCAACAAAGTTTGTTAACCAAGTCCGATGACGTCCATCATTCATAGGGCAGCACAGTACATACAAAGGAATAACAATTCAAACAATTGATCTCTGTCCTCATTCTTCTCATCCCAGTTAAGCACCATGCGCTCCTCTTCCTCTTCCGCTCAACAATTGGTCAACACGAATAAAGAAAATTCACCCCTCACTGGCGGCGGTGTTTTGGGTACTGGTGGTTTGGGAAAACCCCCAGGACAGAAATGTTGGAAGTGTAGCGATGACTGCTCCTGTTGGTAGGCTTTCTCACCCCCAAGCCTTTTCCCCGGTTTTTTTTTTACGGGTTACTACTTTCCCGGAATGGGGTGCAAACATGTTGCTAACTGTTCTGGCAACACACGTAGCTGCTGTATCATTACCTGAGAGAGCCTGGCGCCTGTGATGAAAAGGGAATTGAGGTTCTTTTTTCATGGATTATGTTTACTTTTCTTCTTCTCATACCGCATCTGAGTTTGGACGCTTTTGCCGTGGGGTTTGTAGGTGCTACCGGTGTTCGGATTGAATTAAATCGAATTGGGTGGAACTCGATTTGGGTTGCGCGGTTTCGTGTTGTAGGAATTGGGATTGAATATTGCACTCTTGTGAGCTACAATAATGATATTATGATAAACTATGAAGCCAAGTTGTATCAGGGTACTCGAGTGCTGGTACCAAAAAAATAAGGGAGGACTAGCATCCGGCTGATAAAACAACCTTACTTGGCTCTTGAGAATGTTCACAGATTATTAAGGGATATTGGGGGCCTTGCAATACGTAAACTAGTTGTCTATCTAATAAACACTGCGAAGGTGACTCCGGATACCAGGTCTACATGGCTGATTATCAGACCACTTTTCATGGAGAACTTGAACTGCAGATTGCCCCTCTCTTAGAGTATTAGGGCCGGTGTTGTGTTCTGAGCTCTCTTACAAGCACTGGCGTTTACTTGGCGAGAAATGGTTAGATAATAATTTTAGCATCGAGCCGCATCTCCACTTTTTTCGGCCGGGTTGGTGCATGCCACAAAACCCTCCGATATCGCCATCTTGCTCAGCGCTGTGATATATCTACGAGCGACACTTCGGACAGGCCATCATATACTGCACAGCATATCCGCACTCGATTAACATCGGTAATTGCCACCGTTATAACGTGACCAATAGCCATAACAATGCCTCATCCACTGATGAAATTCGCTAGCTCTGTCTCGGGATGTGTTATTTCTAGCCCAATTTGACAGCGGAATCAGGCTTCAGATAGCATTTCTCATTAGCCACTTCAGTCCAACTTGATGTAGCCAGCCGCAATCCATTGATTTGGAGGTGGTTTCGAGCTGGCTCGGTATTGATTTGGATATAGGGGTGGCGAGTGATGATGGGTGATTGTGGTTTATATATTTTTATTTTGTGTTTTGTTTGTTATTTTATTTTTTATGGCATATACCGGTTAGGTTTGTTCACGTTAGAGATTATGCTAGATTGGAGATTGTTTAGACTCAAATATGGAGCAATACGATATCTTACTGGACCGGAAATAACATCCTGGGATGGAGTTCGCAAATTTTATTCGTGGATGCGGTATCATTAACCTGAACAAAGTTATAACCGATGAGAACCTAGGAATTATGCAATGCCTGTCGCCGCTGAGCCCCCGGAGAAGGCATCAAGATGTGGATACCGACAGGCTCGATTGTGTTAGAAATTCGCATTTGGAAAGAAACGAGTTTGGGGAGTGGAGGCATGGTGAAAATGGGGCGATAAGAATGCCTTGTTTTGCTACGGGAATCCGTGAGTGGGAAAGACATTTCTAAGGAAAGTGACTGGTCCTCAGAAAGAAGCAGGAGTTATCACTGAGGGCCGGCGATATTAGTTCATTGGTGATCGATAGACTGTGTCATGAGGCTGGTGAGGATGATATTGTAGTCGTAGGATTCTAGTGCGACTTCCGCGATCAGCGGGAACCGAAGGGAGCCAACATCATGGGAGCCATCCTAAAGCAGCTAGTGGCTAGAGGAGAGTGAGTGTAGACATAGCAAGCTAGCGTTTGCAACGTAAAATAGCCAAATATAAAATTAAAAAATTCCGATAAATGGCCGGGATCCTTGTAGGAGGCCACTCCGGTTTTGCACCGAAAAGAACAGATACTATACTTGATCCGAGCTATACTGGCAAAGAGGGTAGGGGAGAAAATGGGGAAAGATCGTGGGAGTGGAAAATACGGGGCTATTAAACCATGGGGGGTGGAACTGTTTTAGCAGGGGGTGACTTTGATACTGTAAGAATCGTGGGTGTCAATATCAACAGGTATCTAGGATGCCCTCGTCCTCACTCGCAGATGGCGGGATTGCTGTACTCGAGTACTGTACTCGGATACTAGGGTTAGATAGACATTGTTAACGAATAGTCGTCTGAAATGCAACTCGGGGTCATGATTGTAAAAGAAGAAATTCGTGAACGCTTTTATGATTTATTTATTATTATTATTATTTTATTTGCCAGAGGGGGTCTCCGTGGTGGTTTAACCAATACTAGAGTGTTCACGGATTAACCCCTCCACCCGCCTATATCGTCCTATCTACGCTTGGCAGTCAACATCTTGCACACTAGAACGCTCGGCCGTCATTAGATTGAGTGTAAGGCTTGGCTGGCGGGGTGAGCTATAGCTCAACAGAGCGCAAGCTATCCACGCAGAGTTTTCTCGCCCTTCCGGGTTCTTAATATTTATTCACTGGAATTGAAAATAGACAGAAACCGTACATAGAAACCGGTTTCTTGTACTGTAGGAATCCCCCAATTGACCTGAATAAAGAAAATCCTCCTCTCCTCCTGCAAATACCGGTTTTCCTCTTCACTTCCCTCCCCCTTACTTCCAACCTTCCGATCTTGAAAAACTTGATCCATACACGTGATATCGCACCAAGTTCAGGGCTCGCAAACTACTTGTGTGGATGCTTTGTGAAAATGTGGAACTTTTGAGTGTCTATTATGACAGGACCACCGGGCTTGGGCCAGTAGAATGCTTTATTGTAGGCAACGTAATTGTTGGTATTCACCTCTTCACTAGAGAACCTTGCGGAGCAATGGGAAATGAAAGAAGTGTTACTTTGGTAACGGATCGTGATATCGAGGGGGGCTTTCTGAAATTCCCCTGGGTCATCGATGTTGTAGATTAAGCGCCCCTTGGCGCTATACGGCGTGAACACACTGAAGATGTGCTTCGCAATCGAGATATCTTTCAGGGCAACAGCGATCACTGCGCTATCCTTTTTTTCTCTTTCCTCATTTCCCTTCCTCAAGGCTTCCTTTAGTTCTTCCATCTGAGCCTCGTGTAAATCCGCTAACAATTTTATTTCAGCTGCAGCCTTTTCCAGCTTCTTCGGAGAATCTGACTGCTCTTGAGCTAGTATCTTCTCCATATCATCATCTTTCTCTTTCATCGCATTCTGACGTTCACTCTCTAGATCCTCTAAGTCTTTCTCGTATTTCTTCTGTAGGGAAATCAATTCGTCATTCATGAACTTTCCTACATCAGTCTCAACCAACGTCATGTTCCTCATTTCCATCTCGTCCTGAATATGGAGGGGTTTTGGTTCATTTTCTATCAACTTGCTGATGAGATCCAATCCAGATTCTTTGGTACCCATGAATCTTGCAACAGCAGCACCCTCTCTGATAAGCTCTCCCCAGAAATCCCCATCCCGGAGCTCTCCCTCGCGCTTCTCACCTTGAGCTTGAGCGACGTTGGACCACTGTGTAGTTGTGAGAAGCACGTTCTTCAGGGCATTCGGACCACACATTTTCTGCAACATCTTGAAGTTCTTTAAGGAAGTGCCATCCATGCGGACATCTGTAATGCGGTGGAGGTAGATGATACCGGAGAGGAGCTTCCCCTCCCTATAGTTCGATGACATCCAGGCACAAATGTCTGTCAAGACTTTGGTATCGCTCTTGGTAGTATCGTTGAAGCCGGGAGTATCGACAAGTGTGATTTTTACCCCTGGGTGGTGAAAAGAGTAGGGTTGGACCTTGGTAGTACCTAATTTTAGTTAGCGCTTCAGTTAAAATGCTCTGGCAAGGAACTATCTCACATGAGTGAAGACTGCTGCTGACTTCAACATTTGAGATTCCAGAGACTTCCCTGATGAAGTAGCTTTTGCCTGTGCCTGCCATTTGTTAGCTAATGCACTGCCGACCATGAATATTTGTGGGTGTTACCTGTGACTCCCATCACTGCGATTATGATTTCTCTTTCTGGATTGAGCGTCACGGGAACTGCTATGGGGAGTAGAGGAAGCCCTGCAGATTGGTATTGGGGAGGGATAGCATGGGACATGAGAGGTGTAGTCGGTAGTCTCGTGTTAGGTGAATGTATTTCCTTATCGGGCTCCCCATGATCCGTATTGCCTGCGAGGGAAATGTCTGGTCCGGCAGGGCAATTTGTTTGAGTCTGGGCAGATGAAATATGGTGAGTGTCTATGCCCTGATAGTTTGGTGGGGGATATTGAGTAATAGGTGGATTTCTGAGCTCGGTGTTGGGTTGGGGAGGATTGAGGTCTAGTCCGTTGTCCGCCATGTGTCCGCTAGGGTATGGTGAAGCTGAGCTATAGGCTCCGGAGTAGATTGATTGGTGGTGCCCATAAAGGTGGCCGTGAGCTGGGAGGTAGCCCTGAGCTGGGGGGTTATTGTGCGTTGAGTAGTCATGGACTGGGTAGCAGCTGTCAGTTGGTGCGTAGTTGTTCCTTTGCTGGCACTCGGGCATTCGTGAATAGTTAGGCATTTGTTGATGGTTGCGCATTTGCGGGTTGTCCGATAATATTGAACTGGCGGACATCGGTGGGCTACCGAGGGCCCCCAGGTTATCTGGTGTAGGCTGGTGGTCTGATATCTGTGGATGACTTGGGGGTCGGGTACCTGGACGTTGGGGTGAAATTTCTAGCTTGCCGTCTGAGACTGGATCGTGGGAGGACTGTGAGCCGATTTTGTGTGTAACCATCAATGACTGAGGGCTTATGTCAAGGCCATGAGACCCTTCAGGGAACTGATCTTGCATTTTGAGGGGTGAAGTCTGCTTTAGTGCAACGAAAGGAATGAATTCTGAGCCCTAAACACGCAGGGAGTAGTTGGGCTTATTATCCTAGGAGCCATGAGTGGGTTTTATGTTTGGGTGGTTAGAGTTTTGACCTTACTTGCCCTGAAGGTAAGTTATGGTACAAGTACATGCAACCTGGTAAAGCAACCATATGGGGTAAACGGTATGATCTCTATCATATTATGAATATCCTGACACAGTGGGTGTGAGAGGACAAAAAACAAAAACTAGTTCTTCCTTCTCTTCTCACCCAAATTGCTACTGTGCAGGCGACAATTCATGGTTTGGCGGTCACTGTTGCCTTCAGGGTCAGTGTTCGCAAGGTAATGTTTTTGTTTTAGCTCTTTGGTTCGTTGTCACCTTGCCCACTTATGTGCCAAAACTTATTTTAAGCGCGAGTGCGATAGTACGATGTTTGCAAGTGGTGTTTCGCTTCCCACAGCATGGGTGCGCATAATGTTATAATTTTTTTGATAGCGGGGAACCGCACCTTGTGAAAGCTGAAGAAAAAAAACCCCCCTATTCGCTGGTACTCGGGTATAGCATGAATTCATGGTACAGAGCAGGGGTGGTCATTCCTCCATCGTGACGGCAACTTTGGAACACTCAAAAAAAAAAAAGATGTGTTCCAAGCTGATGTGGCGGTGGTGAGAAGCCATCGGTTGTGAAACATCTTAAATCTAGGCTGTTGCACACACCCGCTAGATACAAGTGCCACCGAAAAAGTGAGTGCACAACTTCCGTCTCTCTTACACCTCCAGTGAAAGAAATAACAACAACAGTGACACGTCACTTTTCGAGTTTTGGCCAATAAGTTCCTTGGGATTTATCACACGATAGCCTCAAGCTTTTATTTATCTTTGTCTTGTACCAAGATATTTCCATCGAATTTAGTTATAGTTTTATCACTTCCATCTATTTTTATCTTTACTTTTGCTTTCTAATACAACAAACAACGTTTAGAATGTCTCAGCGGAAGTCTACGAGTTTTTCGGCGGCCAAGGTTGTCAATTTTGGAGTTGTCATAGCGGAGATGGTTGCGGAGATGAGGATGAAGGATTTGGAGATAAAGAGGCTCCGACATCATGTTTCGGTGCTTTCCAAGAGGAATCATCGGCTGGTGGAGGATGGCAAGAGAGTGGCGGCGTCATCCATTGCAAGTGACGCTTCCATGAGTAGCGATGATGAGCCTGAGGAGGTTGGGTGGGAGAGTGAGGAGGAAGAGTTAAGGGCTAGGGTTGTTGAGACGGTGGTTGGGGAGGTGGCGAGGGATAAGGCGCATGGTGACGGAGTTCCGGATCCATGGTGTGGAAGGGGAGCGGAAGAGATTTCGACCGAGTGCCAAGCAAGGGATAAGTACTTGGGGCGGACGAAATGGAAGGTGGCTGAGTTGGGTGTGGCGGAAGTGGTTGAGGCTGAGAGTGTGGCTGAGTTGGAGGAGGTGCGGGTATCCAAGCCGGTGGTGAGGATGCCTAGCATGGAAGTGGTAGAGGAGGGAAAGAAGAAGAGAAGGGTTGGGGAGATGACGGCGGATGAGGAGGAAGCGGGATTGGTGAGAGGGAAGTTGATCATGCCGTTAGGCCCGAGGGCTATTTGCGGTGGATTGATGAGAGAGGTTGGGAAGGAGTCAGTGTTTGCGGTTGTCAACCCGAGGCTAGTTGCCGGAGGTGGATCTTCGTCTTCTGCTTCTGTTGGGTTATCCCGGCGGCCCGATGCCAGGCGCCAAAGTCCTGGAGAAGGTGGGGGTTACCTGCTGAGACCGAGGGTTAGTGAATATGGTTACGGGTATAGAGGTTGGGGAGGTAGGGGTAAGGGGCGGGGAGTGTAGTTTTTTTTGTTTGCTTTGCGTTTATGAGGAAGTTGACCTATTGCAAGTCAGCTCTCTCATGGACGTGAATGGAGTTGAAGTGTTTTTGTTGGTTTTTGTTTTTGAATTTTTGTTTTTGGGTTAAATTTGTTTGAGTTTGGGGAAGGTGGCCGATGGATCGGGAGCACCCATACTGGGGAGGTCTGTATAACCGAGCCGCTAGAATGGTGAGGGGGCTGGATCCGGGTGTTGGTTAGGCGAACGGTTCGGTCAATAGGTAGACATGACGAGGGCAAACAGACTGAATGCTATGAAAAGCCCTATAGTGTATTTAGTTAGTGTAGAAGTAGCTAGCTAGCGAATGCCGAAAAGTTTGATAAAAAAAAAACAAAAAAAAAAGTGAGTGCACAGACGACGACCGCTATTTTCCTGACGATTGAAATTACAACAACGAAGAAAGAACGACGAGAGAAGATTCAACCAACGAGGGCCTTCCATCCGGTTTGCTTTTTGGCTTCGAATTTATCTTTAAACCAGTCTTATTTGAAGATAGCCATGGCAGGCAAGGGAGGAAAAAGTGGGAAGGGCAATGGACCCGGAAAAAGAGGGATTAGGGTTGAGAACAGAGGTGTTGGCAAGAAAGGATTGGTGGGAGCTGAAGGGGGTGTGGTAGAGGTAAAGGGAACGATGATTGGTGAAGGAAGAGCGTTGATAGGAGGGGTAGAGGAGGGGTGGGAGGTATTGGAGGGATTTAAGCAAGATGGGGATTTTTGGACCAATGGAACGGTCAAGGTGAAGTGTGGGAAAAAGGGATTGGAGGAGAGCGGTTGGAAGGTGTGGGAGGATGAAACAATGGTGGACACGTTTGATGGGAAGGTGGTTAAGAAGGAGAAGTTGGAGGAGGTGTTTAGGGAAGAGGAATTAATGGAGGTAGATATGGAGGAGGCGAATGAGAGTGAAGAAGAAGAAAAGGAAGAGGAGAGGGGTAAGAAAGGAAAAGGAGTGAGGGCAGAGGTAGTGGAAATTAGCAGTGGGAGCGAAGAGGATAGGGGAGTTGGATTGATTGAGGAATGGAAAGAAGAGAGGAGGGCAAAGGAGAAGAGGTTGAAGGTTGAGAACAAGAAGAGAGAGATCGAAGGGGTGGTGAATAGAGGGAAGGATAGGGGAATGAGTAGGGTGGAGGTGTTGGAGATGAAACAAAGTTTTGGTGACTACGAGGAGTTGGTGAGTGATGTGGAGTATGTGTTAGGGATTGAAAAAGGTTTGGCGAGGTGTTTTGTGATAGACAGGGAAATAAGGAAGGTGGTGGACATGATGGTTAGTGGAGGAGGGAAAGTCAAGCGGGAGACTGGAAAAAGGGGAGAGAGAGAGGAAGAAAGGGAAGAAAGAGTGGAGGTTAGGAGTGAGGTGGTAGTAGAGAAGGGACTAAGAGAAAAAGAGGATTTGAAAAGGGAAGTAGGGGTGAAAGGGGGGAGAACATATGGAGAGGTGTTGATGGGAGTGGGAAGTGGTGTGGTGGAAGGTGAAGAGGTTACAAAAAAGATGGAAGAGGAAAGAATGTCGTGGGTAGAGAGTGGAATAGAGAGAGAAAAGAGGAGTGGAAGGGTAGTAGAGGTGGTAATGGACTCACAAGAGGAGGGAAGTGAAGGGAATTGGAAGAGGGAAGAGGTGATAAAGGAATTGGGAGTGGCAGAAGGAGCGGTGGAAAAAGTGGTGATGAAAGGAAACAGGATGAAGGTGGTGTTGAAAGAGAATGAGGTGGCTGAGACGGTAGAGAGGGTTATAAAGGAGAAAGGGAAGGATATTTTGGGAGGTGGGGTGGTGGAGGTGCGGAGAAATGAGAACTGGGTGGGGATAGTTATACCGGGAATGAGTGTGGAGAGATGGGAAGGAAAGTTGGAGGAGATGAGGGAAATGATAGAGGTGGAAAATGATGGGAAACTGATGAGGATGCCTAGGTGGTTAGCGAACGAAGATAGGAGGAAGGCTTTGAACTTAAAGTCAGTGGGTGTGATAGCTCATGTGGCAAAGGAAAGTTTGAGGGTTAAGTTCGTGGAAGAGGGTATGAATTGGGATGGAAGAAAAATACAGGTAAAGAGGTATGTGGAGGAGAAGCAATTGATGTTTTGCACGAAGTGTGCGATGGTAGGTCATAACTGGTGGCAATGTGAGAGGAAGAAGTTGAGATGCAATATTTGCGCAGTTGATGGGCACGCAGGTTGGATGCATAGATGTGAGAGATGCAAAGTACAAAGGAAGAGTTGCATACACTACAGGAAGTGTGTAATGTGTGGAAAGGATCACAAGGTGGCAGAGGCAAGAGAGGGAAATTGTTTAGGGGTGAGAGCGTAAATAATGAGGTTAAGGAGTTTGAATTATTAAACGGGGTGAGCTAATAATTAGAAGCATGAATTTAAGGGGTAGTCACGATGGGATGATAGAATTGGGAAGCAGAGAGGAAGAGGTGGATATCTATTGTTTACAGGAAGTGGCGGTGGAAGAAAAAGAAAAGTTTTACAGTTTGGATGGGTATGAGGTGATAGGAGGGGTAGGAGGTTTTGTGAAAAGAGAAAAAGAATCGGTGGTAAGTATGTTGGTTAGGGAATGTTGGAGAGGAAAGTATGTGGTATTAGAGAGGTGTCAGTGGAAAATAGGGATAAGGATGGAATTAGGAGAGGGTAGAAGGGTGGACGTGTGGGATGTGTACTTGGGACATGGATTGCATGAGAGGTTGGAGGATATGAGTGGTTTAGGAAACGTGGTATGGTTGGGGGATTTCAATGCGTGGAGCAAGAGGTGGGGAGGAGAATTAGGAGAGAGGAACAAGGAAGGGTTGAAGGTGGAAAGGTGGATAGATGAGTGGGGTTTAAAAGTAGGGAACAGGGTAGGAGAGGGAACGAGATATGATAGCAGGAGTGGAAAAGAGAGGGTATTGGATTTGGCTATTTGTGGAGAGGGGTGGATTTGGATTGTAAGGTGGGAGAGGGGGTGGTAGGAATGGACCATAAACCGTTGGAAGTGAAGGTGAGAGTGGAAGGATGGAAGGTAGAGGATAGAGGGTGGAAGAAAGGGAAGATAGATTGGAAGAAATTTGAAAGCGAGTTGGATGTGTGGAAAGGGGAAGGGATATGGTTAAAAGAAGGGAAGGTGAGGAGAGAACATTTGGAAGAGGTAGTGGGTGAAGTGGAAAAAGGTTTGAAGATAAGGGTGGAGAGGTGTAAAGGGAGGAGGAAATGGGAGAGCGGAAGGAAGAGGTGGTGGGACGGTGAATTAGAAAAGAAGAGAGAGAAGGTGAGATATTGGGAAAAGAGGTGGAAGGAGGGGAGAAGAGAGGAATGCAAGAGAGAAGTTAAGATAGAGAGAAAGGAGTACAGATTGATAATAGAGGAAAAGAAGGCGAAATACTGGTTGGAGTACTTGGAGAAAATGGAGAGGGGAAAAGGATTTGGGTTCGTGAAAACGGATAGGGATTTTATGGTGGATGTGCCGGCAATAAGGGGGGAAGGTGGAGAATTATTTATGGACGATAGAGATAAAGGAAGGGAAATAGTAAGGGGTTTGGGGAAAAGGGAAGAGTTATTACAACAAGAGGAGGGTTATTGGGAGGAAATAGAGGTGGAAGAGGAAGAATTGGAGGAAGCGATTTGGAAGTAGAAGGATGGAAAGGCAGCGGGGATAAATGGGTTGAGTGGGAAAGTAATGAAGGAGTTATGGAAGAAAGATTGGGGAAGGAAAGTTATAAAGTGGGTGGCGGAAAAGAGTTTGGGGTTGGGGTTTGTACCGGGGAGGTTTAGAGATGGAGTAGGAGTGGTGATGAGGAAACCGAACAAGGAGGACTATAGCTTGCCAAGCAGCTATAGAGTGATAAACTTGTTAGATCTGTGGGGAAAGAGTTTAGAAAGGATGGTGGTAGGAAGATTGAATGAGTGGGGAAGGGAGGGAATGGGAGATGAGCAATGGGGAGGGAGGAAGGAAAGGAGCAGTTTGGAAGCAGTGGCGGGGTTGATGATGGATTGGGAAGAAGGAGGAGGTTTAGGATTGTTGTTATGCATGGATGTGAAAGGAGGATATGAAAATGTAGGAGTGAGGAAGATGGAGGAGAGACTGAGGGGGTTGGGGGTGGATGAATATCTTAGGAGGTGGATAACGTCGTTTTTAAGGGAGAGGAGGAGCAGGGTAAAAATAGGGAGCAGAGAAGGGGAATGGACATGGTTAAAAGGAGGAACGGTGCAGGGATCGGCATTAAGTCCGATGCTGTTTATGTTCATTCTGGGAGGGGTATTGGAAGAAATTAGGAAGGAAGGAGTGGAAGGGGTAGGAGTGGTGGCGGTGGTAGATGATGTGGATTTTATGGTGATAGGGAGGAGTGAAAGGGAAATAGAGGAGAGGGTGAGAAGGATGGAAATAGGTTTAAAGAGGGGTTTGGAAAAGTGGGAGATAGACGTGCAGATAATGAAATTGGAAGGGTTGTGGGTAGACAAAGAAGGCGGGAGAAAGGGAAAGGAGATAGAGTGGTTGGGGGAGAAAATAAGGTGGAAAGAGGAAGTGAGAGTTTTAGGGGTATGGTGGCAAGGGGATAGAGGATGGGAAAGCCAGGTGAAGAATAGGTTGATGAGTGGAAATGTGAGATGGGAGATGATGAAGAAATTAATTGGAAGAGGAGGGAGGGGAGTAGGAGTGGAAGTGTTGATGGATATTTTTAAGGTGGTGGTTAAGAAATCGATGATGTATGGGATGGAGGTATATTGGGACGGACAGAAGGAGATGAAAGAGAGGTTACAGATATGGATAAATAAGAGATTGAGGGGGATTTTGGGGGCAGTGAGGACGACGCCAATAGAGGCGTTATTAGGAGAAGTGGGAATGAAAAGGGTGGAATATGAATTGGACGAGGGGGTGGAAAAGTGGGGAAAGAGATTGATAAGAAAAGGACAAGGGGAGAGGTTCAGAGAAGAATGGAAGAAGGAAATGGAGGAGATAGGGAGTTGGAAGATGGGTTGGCAAGGGAGGATAATAAGAGGGGCTTTGAGGAATAGGTTGGAGGGAGAGAAATGGGATTTTGAAACAGAGAGAGGGGGAAAGATGGGATGGAAAGTGGTTATAGGAAAGGGGAAAAAGGATGTGAAAAGGGAATGGGAGGGGGAGAGGAAGAGGAGAATGGGGGAAGGGTTAGTGGGAGTGAGTGATGCGAGTAGAATGGAAGGGAGAATAGGGATAGGAGGGATGTTGTGGGTATATGGAAACAGATACAGGAGTTGGAGGAAGAACAAGGGGTATGGGATGATGGTGATGGATGGAGAAATGAGCGGGGTGGGAGAAATATTGGATGAAGTAAGGAGATATGAGGGGAAAAGTAGCAGGCTAGTAATAGGGGTAGACAATGTGGGGGTATTAAAGTGTTTAAGGAGGGGAAAGGGTTTATGTGGAAAGGAAGAGCAGAAGGTGAGGGAGTGGGGAAAGGAATTATTGGAGAAAGGTTGGGATATAGAGTGGAGATGGGTCCCGGGGCAGGTAGGGATAAGGGAAAACGAAGAGGTGGAGAAGTTAGCGAGGGAAGGAGTATATATGGAAGAGGAGGAAGAAGAGGGTGTCTTGAGTTGGGGTTGTTGGGAACAGAGAAGGAAGGAGAGGGTGGAAAGGGTATGGAAGGAGTATTGGAAGGAGCGAGAGAAGGGAAAGATGTATTTTGGAGGAGGGGGAGGAGAGAAGGGGCACAAGGGAAAGAGGGGGGAAAGTATATTTTTGTTTTGGATGAGGATGGGACATGGAGGAATGAGAGGAACGAGGTACGGAAGGGGAGAGGGTTTGTGTGAGTGTGGTGGAAGGGAGGATAGGGATCACGTTTTGTTAAAGTGCTGGAATTGGGAGAAGGAAAGAAGAGTGATTTGGACGGCGTGGATGGAGAAAGGGAAAGGAAAGGAGTGGATGGATATGAAGTGGTTACTGCATGGGGAGGAAGGGATTGAGCTGGTGAGAAACTTTGGAAGGGAAACGGGTCTGTTGGATTTGAGGATGAGGGAAAGGAAAGCTTGGGATAGGAATAGAAAGGAGGAGTGGGGTAGGAGGTGGGTGGAGAGTGGTAGTGGAAAGATAAGGGAAAGGGAGGGAGAAAAGAGGAAGAAGAATGCGGAAAGGATGAGAAGAAAGAGAGCGGAAGAGAGAAATGTGGGTAAATGCAGGGCGGGCACACCCATTGCAAGTGTGCCAGCTTTGGGGGTTTACTCAAAAGGAGGAAGGAAGATTTTGTGAGAGCTGAAGAATAGAGGAGGTATCGGAAAGAAGGGATAGAGGGGGAAGAAAGAAGGGGGAGAAGACGTGGAGGAAATAAGAGGTTCTAAGGCAAACAGACTGAATGCTATAAAAAGCCTTATATTGTTATTAGTTAGTTAGCATGTAGTAGGCGGCTGGTTAATATACAGAAAAGTTTGATAAAAAGAAAAAAAAACAAAACAAAAAAAAAGTGAGTGCACAACCCCCGTCTCCCCTACAACCACAACGATTGAAATTTCAACTCCATGTGAGGTGTCATTTTATCACCGTGGACCGGTCAGGTTCCTTGTTTCCTATCTCACGATGGCTTCAAGTTCAACAATTTCTCTTCTGAGGTTTCGTTCCCTTTGGTTTTAATATTATCCTACGAGGGATTTTTATTTCGAATTTCATCGGCATGTTCTTCTATCGATTAGTTTTATGGTTCGCCATATTTCAACCTTTCATCTGACGACGGCGGATTTAGCGTGCTTTACTACGGTGGGTAAGCAGAAGGCAGTAGGACTTCAAGATACGGTTTTCCTTAAAGTTTTGGTTTTGAGTTTTTCGAGGGGGGATCGTTTTGACCCCCAGGAATGTGGGATAGGGTTGGTGTGGTAGGCGGCTGAGTTGTTGGCGGTGGCGGAGTTGGCGGGCCAATGGCATGGGTGGGGGGGTTAGGGTTTGGAGAAATGGTTTACCGAGTTTTTGGTGGCTGCCTTTCAGGGTGGCGTACTTGAAGAGTGGCTGGTGAAACTTGAGGCGGTGGGACCCATTGCAAATGTCGCATTTCAATGGTGGATCTGGTAGTGGTATCCTTCGGGAATCCCTTCGGGGGATTATTTCTTTTGTTAATGTTTGTCGGGATAGGGAGGACTTGGTTGGAGGAGATGGGTTTTGGACAAGAGTGAGGGAGGGGTTTTGGGAGGGCATTTTTGGGTGCTGTTACGTTCTTTGAGCCTTCCGGGGTAGGGTGATTAAGTCAGACATTGTGTGCTGTCATCTCCCATACCCGGAAGAGAGGATGTTTTTTGGGATGAGATTGGGCCGGAGGAGAGCTTTTGGAGGAAGGAAGGGAGAAGCCAATGAACCTTCGGACGACACGGACATCATGACTCGATATTTCAGACACCCGACTAGTTAAACCGGCCACAATTATATTGCCACGAGGGAGGAATGCTCGGGAGTTACCAGAGTTACCAGGGGCACTTCCGTTTGTACCTCAGGGACCGAAAGGGTGATCGAAGAGTTTGGTTTATTTTTACGCGAGTAACTTCGGGTTGCATGATCGGGACCAGGTGACGCATCTAGTGGACACGCAGGTCTTAGGTGTGGGTATGTTCGTTTTGTACTAACTAGGTTCCGGCTGTTGGTTGGTATGGGAGGGATTCCGGTTGATTTGTACCCTGGACGAAAAGGCGGGTTAGAGTTTGTGGGGTGAATGGAGCTGAGGCAGGATAGTTAGTGTAACCGGTACCGGTTACTGGTTGGTTTCGAGTATCGCTTGATACTCGGTATGTTTTCTGATTGAGTTTGATACTCATGATATTTTATGTTTGGTTTCGAGTATCGCTTGATACTCAGTATGATTGAGTTTGATACTCATGATGTTTTATGTTTGGTTTCGAGTATCGGCTGATACTCAGTATGTTTTATTTATTGTATCAAGATATCGTTTGATACTTGATATGTTTTATGTAACGTTTCAAGGCTACCGTTTGGGAGTCTTTATGGTTATTGTTTACAAGGCGCCGGTTAGCCTGACGAGTGTATTTAAGACCTGCTATTCTCCGAACGCAGAGAAAGCAGACTTCGACAGACAGAGTTTTCAATATACTTGGTTGAACAGTTACTTCTTCGGTTCGCTTCGAGAATCCAGTAAGACCCAAACATACTTAGCTATTAGGAACCACTTGGTAGTTGCAATATAGTAAGAAGTTTGTTACAACAACTTAGTCTAAGCCTCCGGTACTTAGTCTCGTTACATACCGCACTTTGGTATAGAGATAGTATCGTTACCCTATCGATTCCCGCCACCATCCAGAAGGCGGTTACATTTTTTTAACTTCAACAAGTTATCAAGAT
>Ga0307507_10003826_pt1 | contig 28115 bp, 8 predicted proteins | sample 7_EM_MG_FD_207223 | JGI IMG/M metagenome (GOLD analysis project Ga0307507, IMG submission 207223) | Populus trichocarpa ectomycorrhiza microbial communities from riparian zone in the Pacific Northwest, United States - 7_EM | ecosystem: Host-associated > Plants > Roots > Unclassified | place...
TGTTATTATTATTACTATTATTGTTATTATTATTACTATTATTGTTATTATTATTACTATTATTGTTATTATTATTACTATTATTGTTATTATTATTACTATTATTGTTATTATTATTACTATTATTGTTATTATTATTACTATTATTATTACTATTATTGTTATTATTATTACTATTATTGTTATTATAGCTACTAACACTAGTTTTCCTAATAGGATTGTTATTTATAATAAATAATTTTCCTATATAGCATTAGATGTTATTACTATAACCTAGCTACGTATGCATTTACCTTAGGTCTTAGTTAAGCTATTTTTAGCTTTCTAGCACTCTATAACTTTTTTTCTGGGATAGAACCTATAAGATCTACAATTAGTATAGAATAGTTATTTCTCTTAGTAGGTTTCTAGCTTTGCCCACTAGGTTTTAAGATAGACCCTTTAAAGTAGGGCGATTAAGAAACTGGTCTAGCTTTAGGTAACTAAGTAGATAATTTTACGGAATTATAAAAGGTTTAGGAATCTATTTATAGGTTAAAACTTAGGATAAAAAGATATAGAATAAGTAAGTAGTCTTTTTAAGTAAAATGATCTAGAAATAGATAAGAGAATGTGTTCTTTATAGGCGTGCTTTCAGCATAACTTAGTCTTTAGCTTGCTGCTAGCCTTACTAAAGTAGTAGCTTAGCTTAGGTAGCTTCTGGCAAAGACGTTATAGTATATAAATATTACGCCCATCCTCTTAGAATTGGTGGTGCCTCTAGCGCTAGAATTAGCTTAATAAGGTAGCCCCTAGTTAGAGAAACCACTTAGAGAGTTATTTAAGATTTAGGCGTTATTCCCCCTGCTAAATCCTTTAAGTTTTCTTATATGATACCGCTTCTTTTAGCTAGTAAATATATAAAGGGGTATAACCATTGCTGTCGGCGCCTTGCTGTACTAGGGCCCACGTTAGTAATATTTTATTTATAACTCCCGGAAGCAGAGGCAGTATTAGTATTTATTAGCGGTATTAAGTTAGCTTACTTCGCCCCTCTTAGCCATATTACTACTTACTTTCTTATTAATTTAAAAGTAGGTACTTTAGAGGCCCCTTATATAGTATAATATAGTCTCCTAGATAAACGACTTACTATAGCATTACTGTTAAATCGAGGCTATATATCCTTAGCTATTTTTTATAAAGTTTAAATCTAGCTTTTCTAAAGTGGACTAATGCTAATGCTTAGGATTTAGGGGGCTAATAGTAAACCCTAGATCCTAGTATATTGGCCTTAGTTTATAGTATTTAATTACCGTAGTGTGTTACCCGTTCTTGTATTAGACAAAAACTCTATAGTAGAGACGAAGTTGACTAAGCTGGAGTTATTTAGCAAGCACTTTATATTAAGTATTAATAGGGGTATACGGACTCCGTTCTGCCACTATAGTAGCTTTATATAGTAAGGCATTTCCTTTATAGTTATAAGGTTAATATAGCGGTCCCTTAACTAAGTTTACCCATCCTCTAACCCTCCTGCCGCCCTTTGCTGCCTCCTTCTACCCCACTTATACCATATTACTGCAGTAGTTGTGTTTTAGTAACTAGTTATAATATAGGTTTTGCAACTTCTTAATCTAGCTATAGTTACCTAAGTTATACTCTTAAAGCAGTAAGGATAAGGCGTATTTTTTAGTTATTTACAATAATAACCTAATAGAGTATTAATGCTAAAGCAATTTCCGGTACGATGTATAAGAGTTAAGTTGGTGTCTTAACTCTAGGGTAAATAGTCCTTTATTAGAACTAAGATAATAGAAAATAAGCGAAATAGGGCTATATAGATGTTAGAAGTAAAGACTAAGAATATATACAGCTATAAAATGAGTATTGGAGAGGAAAACAAACAAAAAGTAAGGCGGAGAGAAAAAGAGGCTTAGCGGATACTTAATATCGGTTTCTCCAAATCTAATGTAACGGTAGTATTTAGGCCCTAGGAGCGGAAATAATAGTTAAACATTTACAAGTTAGCTGAGAGGGTACGCATCTTGGTATTAGTTATAATTAAAAGGTTAGCGTTAAGGAGTGGGTACAGGGCAGCGAGGGTAGGGCTTTATAGTAGGGGTATAATAAAGGCAGAAGTGGAATCCAAGAGAGAAAGAGCTGGTAGAGAGGGTAGTAAAGGTAGTAAAGCATTTTATAGACGTTAAAAGCAGCGGTTAACTAAGTAAGAGAGCGATGGCCGAAAACGGAAGTCGGGGCCCCGATAAACTTAAAGAGGTAGCGCACTAGGACACAGATTACTAAATCTATTTTTTAAAGCGCCTTTTCTACTCTAGAAATGGTGGAATATAGTAGGAATAGATAAAAGAGCTGGGATTTCCTTAGTATGAACTAGATATTAAAAAGCAAAATACTAAAACTAGAACTCCCCTAGTATTTTAAACCCGGGCTAGAGTGTCTACTTAGTTACTAGTATCTATCTATAGTCTATATACTACGCCTTAACCGTCTACCTAAAGGGTAGATGGTAGATATCTAAATCGCTAGGATACCTTAATCGCTAGGGTTTAAAAGAATTAATTATATAGCACTACTATAGTAATAATTACAAGCCTTCCTGCTGCTTACGCGCTTTATTCCATTTACTATATTTACCTATAAAGTTATTAGGCTTTAGCGTTAGTTCTTTAGCCTACTTTTTATACCTTTTTACGACCTTCTTTTTATTAGCTATTTTTCTCTTTTTAGCTAGTAAACGACCCTCTACAACTATTATTGCCCTAAACTTCTGTATAACCTTTCTAGAATTAGCCTTCTGCTTTTAGCGTTACTTATTTTTAATCTTAATCTCTTTTAGCTGCTATTTAAGAGATCTAAATGCCTAAAGCTAAATCTCTACCCCGCATATATATTTCTATATAGCCTTATTTAGGCCCTTATTCTCCTACTTCTCTAAATTCTACCTAATATACTAAGCTAGGTCGCTTGCCTACCTAAGTATTTTTAGTGTTATAATATTAATAGTTATTAACTATGGGTTCTTCTCTAGTATAGCCTTAGGTAATAAAGGCAGTTTATTAAGTACCTTCTTTAGGTTAAACGGGTAAAGACTAGTCTCTATAAATACCGCTTTAATTATTACCTTCTTAAATATACGCTTCCGTATATTAGAAATAAAGTAAGGAAATTCTATCTTATTAATCTTAAACGCCCTAGTACAGTAAGCCTAGTTTACGGCCTTACCGTATTAGTGCTTAAATAGCTAAAAGATAACTATATTAAGTGGCTGTATCTTATATATAAAATGCGGGGGAAAGTAGGCTAGTAAGATCTTCTAATTAATACAGAATTACGTAAATTCTAGTATCTTATGAAAGCCATAGCTATTAAGAATTAGGAGTTTATATATACCTGTCACAGGACTCACTCGTTCTCACGCCTCTGCGCGTCTTTGACGTTCTTGACCCGTGCTTACGTTCGTCCCAAGACACCTACGCACGTTCCCCTACAACCCCTATTTATACCTTATACCTAGCACACGAAGACTCTTCTTCTTCATCCAATGTCTTTGTATTAACCACGCATAGTTACGTGTACGTAGCCTTCTTAATTACTACCTCGTTTAGTACATTGTATCCCGGTTCGTGCCTACTCCGTAACAATACCCTTTATCCAATTTTACGTATAAAGATTAAAGTATTTAATCTATTTAAGCGTAATCTCGTTGTTTATATATGCCGTATTACTAATACTAATAGTATAGCTATTAGGAATTGTTGTCTCTAAGTACTAGCGTATTTAGTAGGTCTTGCCTTTAAAGATAATAAGAGGCGGAATAACGTGGCCGTTTACGCAAATTATCTCTATAATTATAATAGATTTACGACTAAACGCCTTACCTACCTCACACCGTATGGCCTTATTATAAATAATAAGTACCTTCTCTTTTTTACCTTGTCCTATACGCACACCCAATTCGTCTATATTATATATATCCTTATATTATACCGTGTACTTCTTAATATCTTTCTCTAATACGCTAAACTACTTTTTTACAAGAATAGGATCTTTAGCGGCCTGTCTCTTTACCTCTTTAAGTACCTTAGTTCTAAATATAACATTTTAGCGCTTGCAGAATTATATAGCCCATTTAGTACCATAGGTACGTAGTAGTTTAATAGGATCTATATAACGGTTAATAAAAATATAATTAACAAATTGTTTAAGTATAGAAATGCTAAGGCGCTGCCCAATCTTGTTTAGTTGTATAATCTATAGCATAATGCCTTCTTCGGTATCGCTAAGTAGCCTAGAGATTGCAGGTCGATCTAATCGAGACGTTTATCCAGCAACGCAATTCTTAACGCGACCGTACAGGTAAAAATTCTCTTGTGTTGCCTCTGCAATTAAGGGATATTTGCTATTATAGATAGCTTAAGTAAAATAAGCGACCTAATTTTCACTTAATAGATAATCACTTATATTGGTGGTTGTGTAATAATTAAATAATACAGAAATTAATTAATTATAGCTATTAAGGTGTCCTGGCGATTTGGGTGTCCACTACCTACCTAAAGGGTAGTCAAGGCGCAGCTATATAGGCTACGGATATTAAGCTGCCTAGGAAGTATTTATATATATAGGACTATAGCGCTATAGCCTAGAGGCTGCATGTGTAGTATTATATATATATATAAAGATATAGTTCTACTAGTTAACTAGTTAGCGCCTAAAGCCTTAAACTAATCTAAAATAGACTTGCTAAAATTGTTACGGACCTTATATTAGCAGTAGTGCGGCTACTAAGAGAAGATATAAACGGACTAGTGGTAGAAGCGTGGGAGGCGCTAGAACCAGTTAAACTATAAAATAAGGGGTAACCGAGTTATATAATAAGTTACGTTACTATTTTAGTATATAGGATCTGCAAGATCTATAAGGAACGTTATGTGCTAAACATACCTCGCGTACTTTATATACTTAGTATTTCTTAGGCAGCATTGTGTATTTAAAAGACTATAGTCCCTACCTAGATAGTTCTTCTCCTTGTAGTAAATCTTAGAATATTATTAGAGTTAATCTATTAGGCAACCGCTTTACTAGTTATTACGTTGTTAACTTCTTATTTACCTATATACCTAGCCTATTAGTAAGTCTACCGTAGTATTTCCTATAAGGCTTTGTTATACATTTACTACCTAGTTATAGTATTAACAAAGTCAAATAATATGCTATTAAAAGCACTAGTTACGATGCTATTGACGGCAGTAATTACCTTAGGCACTAGCGGTAATACTAGTATAAGGGACACTAATTCGCAACTAGTTATAGTTAGATAGTTACAGGAAATAGTTCATTTGTTAACAGATAATAATTAAATACTTAAAGAAAGAATTAATAGAATTGGAGCAGTAAAGGTAAAGTTACTATTGGTTAAACGGTTCTTAGGTAAGAAGTTAAAACTTAAAGGGTTTTTTATATAAATGCGCTTTAAGGTAGTATAAGAGGGTGTAAAGCTTACTATACTAATAGATTAAGTAGTCTATATAGAACTGTTCCTAAAGGCAGGGCACTTAAGTAGTTTAAATCTTACCTTACTAAGATATAGGAGCATGGAGACATAACTACTAACTAAAAGGTTAAGTATATGTTCTTAAATTAGTAAGGATTCGCAAACTAACTTATGTAAATATTTGGAGATCTAGAGGTAACAACTATAGCGGAACGAAAGCTTTAAAACCTAGTATAACGAACCTTAGCAATTAAGTATATAACGTAGTTTTAAACGCTTTGTCACGGGACTCCTCCGTGACACCTTATACACGTCCACCTGTTTCCACCTGTTTCCACCTACGCAACAAGAAGAGACCGACCACGAGATGGCAATCTGACGGTAATCTACGGCAATCTGACGGCAATCTGCCGCATTCTGCTATATTCTGCTAAGTCCACCAAATCCTGCCAAGTTCTGCTAGGACCGCTACTCGAATCCTATTCTGCTCCGTGTATGTGTCGACCAAGCAACCAAACTAGCGATATATACCCTTTCTTCCCGTTTTCTTACCTTCTCTCCTTACGTAACGTCTTGACTTCATTACACAGTTTATGTACATAGCTTAACAATATCTACTTCGCTATATATTATCACCACTTGTACTCACTCCGTGACACGCTTACTGTATAGATTAAATAGAATAATAGGGCGCTTATGGTATAGTATAAGCAAGGACTTAAAGCAAAAGTTTAGGATATAATTATCTTAATAAAAGATACGGATACCCTAAGGGAACTAATTAATTAAGTAATTAAGATCAATAATAGGATCCACTAAAGGGAATAAGCTAAGGAAGGCTAGGATAGAGTTCTATAGTTATATAAGGCGTAGAGTACGTAATAATAAATACAGAGTTAAAAAATAAAAAATAGCGGACTAGAGCTAATAGACCTAAGCGGTATTAAAAAATCTAAAAAGTAGAATTAGAAACTATAGAAACCTAGAGGTTAAGAATTAAGTAATTATAGGACTAAGGAGTAGAGGCTAAACTAGGGATCTTAGTAGTAGAATACGTTTAGGCGGACTTTATAGTAAGAAGAATGGTTTAAAAAAGAAGCTTATATAAATTGCAAAAAATAAGGTTATTTCGCTAGAGACTATAGAGGTGGTTAGAGTAACTACGCGATAAAGGGTACTAGGTTGTTAGAGTATAATAATATAGGTATAAGTGTATTGCATGGGACCAAGGAGTGTTTGACTAAGTACTTTACGTTTTGTTATAATAACGAATACTAAATTTATAAGGAAGCTAAGTATGGCATAAGCTACTAGCTATAAGAGCTAAAGTTATTAAAGTTTAAGGGAACTAACGAACTATTACGCCGTTTAGATATTAAAGATAATAAGTTTAAGCTGGGTAAAACGTTTACTAATAATAAGGCAATAAAGGCAGCTTATTAGGAGCATATAAATCTTAGAGATATTATATTAGAAGCAGAGACTAAGACCGCTATAGAGCAAGGTTTAGTAACGGGTATTATAATACCATTAGATACGGTATTTATCGCTTTATAAGACGGAAGGAGTAATATTTAAAAAAGATTAAGTAAGCAGATGACTACTAGTGCTAGCTTACCACTTAATAAAGGTAAAAGGCTATAGGCTTAAGATTCTCAAGAGGAGATAAGAGAGACCTAAGAACCTATAATGGACGAGAGCCGCTAGGAAAGGGTAGTAGCTTAGTTTATAAATAAATTAATAAGTATAGAATAAAGATTCCTAGGGAGCTAAGAATTTAGAGAATAAATAAGGTCTATAGTAATCCCAGGTAAATATAGTGTTTAGCCTAAAGGTTAAAAAGTCAATATTATAGTTAAAAGGCTTAACTATATTAAAAATCCATTTATAAGATATAATAAAACAAAAACTATAGAGGAGTTTAGGTAATAAATTCTTATATAGTGGAAATAAAAGTTAAATTAGAGATTAACTATATTAGGATATGTAAGGGATAGAGTACTTATATAAAAAGTTACTAATAGGCTAATGGTAGGTATATTAAGAGCTAAGTGGCTAAAGGACCTAAAGTAAGAAGAGGATTTAGGAATCCTAACTAGGTTTACAGAACAACACGTAAAAGGTTATAATAATATAGTAATAAAGAGATACCTCCTTATCGATAGATTGTATATACTTATAGATCTTTACTAAAAGTGGTTTAGATAACGTAAGAATAATAAGTAGGAAGATTTCTATATATAGCTAGACAAGAAGACTATACTAGATAAGTTATATTAAAGGAGCATTAATTATAATATTAAAAAATCTAGAAGAACAGGCTGTAGACTAGAGAGAAATAATGCAGATATTAGTACTAGTAAATAATATAGTAATAGTTAAATTAATAAGATAGAGGTTTAAACTTAAGGATAAAGATAAGCTAAGAGTTAACCTAAGGCACTTAGCATATTATATATTAGCGTGGATTGTATATATGGATAATATATATAATATATATAGAGCACTAAAGAGCAAATATTATAAATACCTAATAAGAATATATTGGGCACCGGATAAAAGAAGGTTTAAAAATACTAAGTATATATATAAATAGCACCTAGTAGAAGTCTAGGAGTTAGATAATTTAATACCTTAATTAGAAAATTCCTTACGGAAGAATACTTAAATAGATAATAGTAGTAAAAGTACCTAGAAAATACGTGTCTAAAGTATATTAAGGAAAAGAAGCGAACTAAGTATTGGCCTAAGGAGGACTAAGTATAGTTAGGATCTAGTAACTAACAGTTAGGAAAAGGGGAGGCTTATAAAACTAAAGAGATCTAGTAATAGAGCCTTGGACCCTTAAAGAAATTTAAAAACAATACCTAAATTTAAGAATTAGTTGGTAGGATTAAAAGTTTAAAGCGCTAGTAGATAGTAGAGTAATAAGAAACTATATATTACTAGCAGCAGTTAAAAAAAAATAGGACTACTATATAGACAGAAGGAGTACCTATATCCATTAATAATAATTTTAGAAGATCTAATAGCTTATGGAGGAGGTATTATTAATCTTAAAATAGGACCTATTTAGATAACTATTAAAGGAAAATAAGTTAAAATATCCTTTAATATCCTACCATTAGAAAAGGATAAGGCAATACTAGGAATACCTTAGTTATAGGAATATAATCTAAAGATTAATTAGGTTATAGGTTAGGTTAATATTAAGAATACTTAACGCTGTAAAATATAATAAGCTACTGAGATGGTATAGTACTAGGTTAGAGTAATATACAAAGAGACTAAGCAAAGCTTAAGTTATATACTAAAGAGATACTATAAGTATGCTTAAAAGCTGTTAGAATATATAATATAGGACTATAAGATAGAATTAGAGTTAGAAATAAGTCTAAGGTTCTTTCCAATCTATAAGCTAATAGAAGATAAGTTAAGAGTACTTAAAGAGTTTATCTAAGAAAACCTATAAAAGGGATATATTAGACTATCGCAGTTATTAATAGGATATCTAGTACTATTCGTACTAAAGAAAAACGGAAAACTTAGGTTATGCATTAACTATAGATAGTTAAACAGTATTATAAGACAGGATAGGTATCCTTTACCCTTAATTAGCGAAATTTAGAATAGAATTAGTAATACGCAAATCTTTATAAAGATAGATCTAAAATAGGCGTACTATTAAATTAGGATGAAGAAAGGCAATAAATAGAAAGCTGCCTTTAGGTTAAAGGAAGAACTATATAAGCCGTTAATAATATAGTTTAGACTTATAAATGCACCGGTAACGTTCTAGAAATAAATTAATAGTATATTAGGAGAATACCTTAATAAGTTTATTATAGCATATCTTAACAATATTATTATCTACTTAATAAATAAGGAAGAATACGGAGAGTACGTTAAATAGGTCTTAAAGAGACTATAAGAGAAAAGGATACTAGTAGTAATTTAGAAATATAAGTTCTTTACTAAGAAGACCAATTTTATTAAATTTATTATTAAACTAGGTAAGATTTGTATAGACCTAAAGAAAGTTAAAGCTATAGTAAGCTGGTAAGAACGAAAAAACGTTACGTAGTTAAGATTATTCTTAGAATTCTATAACTACTATAGGAGGTTTATTATATAATAGTTAAAAAATATTAAGCTATTTATAAGACTTATAAAGAAAGAGGAACTATAGGTATAGGGCAATAAGTAAAAGAACTTATTTAAAGAACTTAAGAAGTTATTTACCTAAGATCTAATTTTTAAAATCTATTAACCAAAGCTAGAAACGGTTATAGAAACGGATATATTAGACTTTATACTAGAAGTATACTTGCTATAGAAGCATTAGGACATATAGCATCTAGTAGCGTATTATAATTAAAAGATAATACTACTAGAACTAAACTATAACATTTATAACAAGGAGTTATTAGGTATAGTTACAGCACTTAAGGAATAGAGAGCATTCTTATAAGGCATAGAAAGACTATTTATAGTTAAAACGGACCATAAGAACCTAACGGGGTTCCTAATAATAAAAAAACTTAATTATAAATAAGTTAGATAGGTAGAGATGCTTATAGAATATTACTTTAAAATTGTAAGAGGCCAGTCTAACCGGAACGTATGATTATCTAATCAATAGTATAGAATGAGAGTCACAGGTAAGTAGAAGGTAAGTCAAAGATAGAACAAGCTTTATGTATAAAGGACAAATGCTTTCTAACCTCTTCTATTCAGAGACTAATCGCTGGTTCTTCTCTAGAGGAGAACCAGCTCCCTTTATAATCCTTCTAAGACATTAGTAAAACCCTTTACCCCTTATCTGTCTGACTATGTCTCCTCTGGGACATTAGTGGGACATTAGTAAAACCTTTATCTATCTTATCTAATATGTACCTTTCAGGAGCGCCCGTTACAAAAATTTAGTATACTAAGGGTACTAAAAATATAAGAGTAGACGCACTTAGCAGAAAGGTAGAACTGCAGAATAATATGAAACTATTAGGCGCTATATTACGAAAAGCCAAAGACGGGTTAATTAGGTATAATTATCTAAAAATAGTAGCTATAACTAAAGAAGGACTAAAACAAGTCTATAAAACGCTAGAGAGTAAATAGTTATAAAGGATCTAGGAAGCATAGCGCGAAGATCTAAGATATAAAGACTATATTAATAGAGAGGCGATATATATTCTAAAGTTAGTAGCAAAGGAGTTTATTAAAGAATTTTATAAGGGAATAACTTAAGGACACATCGGGGCTATAGGCTTAGTATTAAGACTTTAAGAGGAATATATTATTAATAGAATCTAGGGGTTAGCAAGATAAACTATAAGGAAATATTTAGATTACTAAAGAAATAAATTAATAAGGTATAAGCTATACGGGGGGCTATAGCCTATTAAAATACCAGAGAGACTATAGGAAGTTATATTATAGGACTTTATTATAAAGTTACTAAAGTTAAAGGACCCTATTACCGGATAGGAGTATAATATAATCCTTATAATAGTAGATAAGTTAACTAAATAGGGCTACTTTATAGCATGTATAGAAGAAATCTTAGCTAAAAATGTAGCTAGAATCTATATTAAAGAAGTTTTTATAAGGCACGGAGTACTAACAAAGATTATATTAGATAGAGATTTAAGATTTATAGCAGTATTTTAGGAGGTATTCTTAGCGGAATAAGGGGTTTGCGTAGTAACGTTAATAATATATTACCTATAAACGGACGGTTAAACGGAAAGACTAAACTAAATGTTAAAATAGTATTTTAGGTATGATATTAATTATGTATGGAATAATTAGGTATTATTATTACTAGTTATATAGTTTATATATAATATAATACTATAAGAAGGAATAGGTATATTACCATTTAAGGCGAATTATAGGTATAAGCTAAGAATATTATTATCGCTATAATAAATAAAAAAGATAAGTAGTATAGCTAAGGAAAGAATAGAGAAACTAATAAATCTTTATAAAAACCTTATAGAGATAGCTAAACTAGTATAAACAAGAATAAAAAGGCACTATAATACTAAGAGATCTAAGGGACTAGATCTTAAGGAGGGAGATAAAGTATAGCTACTATATAAAAATTTTAAAAGTTAATAACTAAGTAAGAAGTTAGACCACGTTAGACTAGGACTATTTAAAATTATAGCAAAGATCTTAGAAGTTATATATAGACTTAACTTACTAAAGAAAATAAAGATCTACCCTATATAGCATATCGCGATACTAGAGCCAGTATATAAAAATGTTAAGCTACTAGTCTATAAAGTAGATATGTATAGAGGATAAGAGGAAGATAAATAAGAAGTTTTAAAGATTATTAGTTATAAGGATATTAATAGTAAAATATAGTATAAGGTTAAGTAGATAGGCTAAAATAAGACTACCTAGGAGCCATTAAATAACCTAAAAAATGCTATAAGAAAGATGCAGAAGTATTAAAAGAGATTAGGTTAGGCAGTATTAATAAAAAAGAATTACTAAAGAATAAGTTACCTAAGGGGGACTTAAGAGGAGTAGCTACCACGTTACTTAGAGTTATTTCCACCCTTAGTAAAAATAAATCCTTTTTTTATCTTCTTGTATCTCCTAAAAACCCTATTTAGTGAGACGAAGTTCCTTTAAATAACCTTTTTTATAACCCTTTTTAAGACAGACTAACTAAGTAAAGGCGTTTATTTAATTCTTTAGGGCTTTTTATTTACGAATAGAGGTAGTAAAATAAATAAAAGTAGCTTCTAATTCTACTGTATAAGCATAGCATAGTTCTTTAAGAGCAGCTAATAGCTTACTATTAAGCTTTTTAGTAGCGGATTAAATCTAAGACCCTACAGCAAATTTAGTAAGGTACTAGACGTTTATAAAAAAATAAGACGCGTATATTTAGTGTTAGAGATAGATTGGACATTATAGGACGACCGTATGTTTAATTTTGTATACTTAGTATAAGAAGAAGGTTAGCGACCAAACGGAGCCGTGATTATAATATATACTAGCTTCTTCTCCAGGTAATAAGAATAAGATAGCATAATTTTACCCAGTAAAAGAATTGTTAAAATTATATATATATAACGATTAAACGTAGAGGATTTAATAGAAAGCATTAGGAATAATAAAGGTTATTAAATTAAAGACGGGAATACTATACCTTTAGTAGATAACTTAGAGATATAAGATATCTTTAAGGGCGAAGATAAAGAGGAGGAGGATGGTGTTATGGACCTTGTATTAGCAGTAGTACGGCTACTAAGAGAAGACATAAATGGACTAGTGGTGGGAGCGCGGGAGGCGCTGGAATTAGTTAAACTATGGGATAAGGGGTAACCGAGTCACATAATGAGTCACGTTACCGTTTCGGTACGTGGGATCTGCGAGATCTGTAAGGAACGTCAGGTACTAAACGTACCTCCAATGATCTTTTTGGACTGGAGCCAATATAGAGCTCCTAGATGGGCTAAGGCTTGCCCTGGAGTGGATCTAAGTGATTTAATTGGTGGATGGAGTGGATCTAAGGTAGTGGAGCTCTTGGAGCTCCAAACCCTATACCTAATCGGAAGGGAGGAAAGGACATTATATTATCAGTGCGTAGGATTAGCCAATCAGGGGGTTGCGCAATGGCTCCGCTTTCTTAATAGCTAGTATCAGCCACCAAATCTAGAACTCCTAGTCATACCTTTGCCTCCCTCCTATCACCACTTACCCTTTTAGTGTTGTTCCTCGCTAACCAATATAGAACGATTCTTCCGTATCCGCATACTAGCCTTGGATAATATCCTTATTGCTCCTAAAGAAATTAATCTAAACGGAACCGACGTGTTAAGGAAGGTGGAGGAGTTCAAGCTAAACGGCAAGTAGTATATTTGGTGTCACGCCTAAAAATACTAAAATGCGAACGTCATGGATATGGCGTGAGCGTGAGAAGGGGGCATTAGAGGTGCAGTTTGCCGCTATTAAGGCGATTCTTAATTAAGGTGACAATACTAATAACGGCGATAAGGATAGAGAGGTTAATAAGGACGATGAGTAGAGAGTCTAATTTAATATTAGTAATATTTGCCACCTTCACCTCTACCTCCTTAACATTATATTTATGCTAAGATTTACTATTTATAGTATATATTTGCTTCGGAGCTCCAGCTCTTAATGGGCTGGTGGAGTGGTTTTGAGCCCAGATCCACTCCAGTCCAGTCCAAAAAGATCACTGCGTACCTCGCGTACCTTACGTACTTAGTATTTCTTAGGCGTAGTATTATGTATTTAAAGGACTACGGTCCCTACCTAGATAGTTCTTCTCCTTGTAGTGAATCTTAGAATACAATTGGAGTTAATCTATTGGGCAACCACTCCACCAGTTATTACGTTGTTGACTTCTTGTTTACCTACACACCTAGCCCATTAACGAGTCTACCGTAGTATTTCCTACAAGGCTTCGTTACAAAAATCAGCGAACTGGTTTGGATTTTATAATTAGTTTAACCGGCCCATTAATATTACTAACTAAACCGCGATAAGTATAAAGAGTGGCTTGATAGAGGAGGTTGTTTAAAAGACGTTTCTTATACGGATCTAATATTATACTAGGTAAATAAAAGGGTTAAATATATACGGCTGTTATGCATGGCGTTGACGTCCTTTCTATCCCTCTAATAAGCGATAAGCCCAAACGGTAGTTTAGTAAACCAGGGCTTACTGTTTTGGCACTACAATATAGCTCTTACCTGATATAATCGCGGCTCTGTTGGCAGGAGATTTATAAGAGCATAAGAAGGTTATTTACATTGTTTAGCGACTAGAAAAGGATGAGGAACAGCAGGAACAGCAGGAAGATTGAATAGGAACCTTAAAACCTCGCCAAGAAGTTTGTATAGCTGGCCGGGCGATATTAGGACAGAAAGGGCGCGTACGGAGCAGTAGTAAGTCCCCTTAATCGAAACACCTGCCAAGACTAAAAATATTGACTAATTGATGCCTAGTGTACACTAACTTAATCAATTGTCAATTAATCAACTTAATTTGGCCCGCAATTATATAATCGTCAACTCAGATGCTCCAGTTGGTTGACTTTCCACCCTGGAAATAATGTATTCAATATAGATATTGATCGAAATTATAAGGCGATACATTTAAGACACTACAGAGAATTAATGAGCGAAATAGCTATCCTAAAGCTTAAAGAAAATCATAAATCAGCGGCAAAAGCAGGCATCCAAAGAAATTCGAAATGCAAATATCCTTAAGCTCTTGGCAGCCTCTGGCCAAGAACTCCAAGGAGGACGGGGTAGCCATCATCCTGCGGAGGAATAGTGAATGCACCATTCTCGTAAGTATAGTCCTTGGAGTCAAAGGTCGTCTTACGAGTGCTTTGCGAGCTCGACCCACCTATAGTCCAGCCAAATATGCTAACCCCCCCAGAAGTATTCTTGGCGTTGCTATACATATTGTCGATTTGGTCCTTAGCTTGTCCTGAGAACTTCACGGTCATCCCGACACCATAGGCTACGAGAAGACTCGTCACTTTAACAAGAGAGGACGATAAGCTATCGGGAGCGTCGCTGCGGAGCTTTTGCCACTCCTTCTTGATACCAGGAATGTCCCTCCGGAGACGTTAGTAGGTGAAACTTTAGGGTTAGAGAAGATAGTAACGGTGTGGGAGGCTTACCATGTTCCTGGTGCCGGGCTAAAGACCTTGTTCCCTTGGATCGTTAGAGTGACCTCTACGTCCGAGGAAACGTCGGTAAAGTGGAGATTTTGAGTAACAGTTGTCTCATCTTGCGTGAAGCTGGCGCTGAAAAAGAACCAGATAGACGCTCCCACTGTGGTCACCGTATGTTCGAAACCGAAGTCACTCCAGTTTGTGTTCTTAGCAGAGGAAATATCCAATTTGAACTCTTGTGGCGTCGACGTATTGAAGGTTTTAACCCAATTGTTGACGGCTTCGGAATAGTCCTGAATTGTGTAGCTGGGCCGGGTAAATCCTGATGTAGAGGTAGGGTCGACCGGGGCCGCGCCTCCTTGCGCCGCTTTGAAGTTTGCCTGAATCTCGTTAAGATCCGCATCCAGACATAGCATATTTAAACTAAATACTTCATCAGCAACATGAGCAAAGAACCAGTGAGGGACTTGTCGTTACCCTGGCTGTGGAGAGGGAAGCATGGCCGCCGTCAAGGCATTGTAACGTTCTGACCATTCCGGAGCGTTCGGCCCACTAACGTCTATGGTTGCCTGCGTATATGTCGCAGACGCACCCTGCATTGCTCTCTGCGCATCAATCACGTTGGGCGCATTGTCAATGCACCACATAGAAAAGGGGGTATTTCCCTTCTCAGGGTCGGCAGCGAAATCGGCTTCCGCGGCTTTTTTGAGGTCCTGATAATGTTTCACGGCTGCATCGAGTGCAGTTAGGGCTTCAGTCAGGCGAATTTGAGCACCAGCATCCAGGTTCGCGGTCTAGAAGAGGATGTTGTCAGTGCACTTAGATTTCTTGGCTATTTTCCGTAGATTGAGCATCCTCACCAGTTGGACGTATGACATGTAGCTAATTTGACTGTATTAGGCCTGCGCAGAATAACGGGATCAGTGATCTTGTTGGATTGGCGGCAATATGGCGTGGATGGCTGGATCCAATTTGCTTTGGCGGTGGATCCACTAATTTAATTGGTGGCGTGGAGTGGATCTTAAAGCTTTGGAGCTCCTAGAGCGCCAGTTCTATACCCAATTAGAAGAAGGAGGCTAAGGAGGAAGGATTAATGAGATATTAAAGTGTGGTGTTAAGCCAATTGGTGGAGCTCTATAATAACTTAGAGTTTAAAAATAGGAGTGTTTTCTATACAATCTAGGAAGCCCGCTTATCTTGCTTTCCTTCCTACATCCTTCCTTTATACACGATTATACTATAGCTCTATTTTGCCTCCCTTAATTATATAGAGCGATATTTTCCTATAAGCGCAGCCGCGCCTACTGATGATATTATACTTAGGCCTAAATTAACTAACCCAAAGGTAGACGACTCTAAAAGCTTTAATAAATTTCAGCTATATGGTAAATAGTATATATAGTGTAGAGCTCTGGCAAAGAAGCTAAAGAATACTAAGTAATAAATATTACCAATCTAGTATTAGGGGGAGGATATCTTTCTAAAGGAGTTAGACGGTAATATAATATTTTACTACTACTGGCTTTATAAGAAGCAGAAGCAACACTAAGAGCTTATAACGGTGTTAAAGGGAAGGTGTACAGCCCTAGATTACCTTTGTTAAGATTATAATATAAATAGGTCTACTGGCGAGCTTAAAGAGAGGCGTCCTTTTAATTTGGATTAGCTAATAATTAAGAAGTATCCTACTTAGTAGTTGCTTAAACTAAGTTATAATTTTAAAAGCTTTAAACAGCTCCTAATTTAATGGATTGTGTATTACTATATTACCTTTTTCTAATTTAAGAATAAGTATTTCCGCAGCCTCCTCTTCTTCCTATATCTAGGCCTTAAGAAGCTTCTTCTAAAGGCTATAAGTATAATTTATAGCTGGGTAACTAAGGCTTATAAAAGACGGAAGGAGGAGCTTAAGATTAATTTTTAGGAAGCTTAAAGCGCAGTATTAATATTCTTTAACCTTTAAACGTTACTAAATTCCTATATAGTTCTTAGTGTAGTTGCTTATTTTATTAATAAAAGAGGGAGGTATTATAATGTGGTTTTAGGCCTATAAAAGGTGCTTAGTAAACACAGTAGTAAGAACCAAGTAGGCGTATTAGTTACACTCTTTAAGGAGTATAGTATCTATAGTAATATAGGATATTTTATAGCTGATAATACAGAGTTAAATAATATGTATATTAACACTGTTTTTTAAGCTCTCTATTAAAATATATTAGTAAAGCAGCAAAAGGCACGCTAACTATATTACTTTGGTTATATTACAAACCTCTATACCTAGGCTTTTATTATAGGGAAGGACTCTAAGAAGATTTGCAAGCAGATTTCTACTGCCTATTATAATAAGGATATGGCAGTAGTTAAGAAGCTCTAGAGAAAGCGCGGAGCGGTTGGATTGCTTTATAATATTATCCAGTTTATTTACCTAACACCCTAGTATTATAGCTTCTTTGCAAGGATCTAAATGGGAGGTTTATTAGCTAAGTTTAATAGCTTAAAGGTAGGTAATAAAATCTTATATTTAGACTTAGTGTTAAAATTTAATCTTTAATTTTCCCTCTAATATTATAAGTAGGGGAGTTAATTGGCTTGGTTGCGGATTTTCTATATACTAATAAAAAACTATGCAATCTCTCTATACAGTTGCAATATTTAGATTATTTTAAAAATTAATACTAATATTAACTAGCTTATCTAGAATAATTAAACACGTTAGAATTCTCTTTTTATAGCTATTAGTCGCTTTCTAAATTATAAGTAATGTGTTAAATAATTCTATAACACCTATATACTATTAGCTGGCTTAAAGCCTCTATTAAATAATAATAAGCTTTAAGACTACTACTGGAAGGAGCTTAAACACCTATATAATTACCTAGAAATATTTTACAAGGCTACTGTTATGGTAGAGGGCAATATAACGGGCCTTGCGGATAGCTTTTAAATACTTAATTAGCTTCTAAATAAACTTAATTCTATAAAGCAGAAGTTCTTAGAGCTCTTAGCTAAGAAGTAGAAGTATTACCATACTTACTAGGAAGCTTAAAGCTATAAATATTTTACAGGTAGAGCGGAAGCTGCTTAGGTAAAGTGCGAGAAGTATTATAAGAAGGCCGATGATATAGGTATATACTATATAGTGATTATACTTAACCTAATGCTTAAGATAAAGTAGTTTAAGTAGCAATGGGAGGACTTAGCTAAGAAGTAGAAGTGGATCCTTATAGTTAAGAATCTAGTTAAGGAGCTCTAGCTTAAATATAAAGGTAAATATTTATTAAGCCTCTTGAATTTACCTACCCTAAATCCTCTACCTTAGCTATAGTTAGTAAAGATGTATACCTCTACTTAGGCTTACAAACGCCTAAAAGTCTCTTACCTAGTTTAGTTAATTAATTAACCCAATAAGGACAGCTTTAAATCCTACCTTAAAACGAACTGTAAGCTAGTTAGCAAAAACGAACAATTTAACATCTTATAATACTGGCTAAATTGCTATAAGAGCTAACCGGATTTAGCTCGCTTTGCTCTTAATATACTTATAGTGCCTCCTATGTTAGATAAATACAAGAGGCTATTTAGTAGCTGTAAGATTCTGCTTAAAGATCATTGGTTTTAATTATAAATGGATATAATTAAGGTGAATAAGTGTCTTTAGCACTTATATAGGCCTCTACAGAAAGGAGTATTTAATAATTAGGAGGTTGGAGAGGTAGAAGGAGAGCCTATAGCTCCTTTTCTATTACCTGCGCAAGCCTCTACCACTTATAAGGCTGTAGAAGCTCTGCCTTAACAACCTAAGGTAGTTAGTAAGGCTTAGGGTAAGGGCTTTAAGGAAGAGTTTGATGCAATTAAAGGCTTTAAGGATATACTTGGTAATAAGGTGGAAGCTATTAAGGACAATAAGATTATAGAGGGAGGCTTAGAGGGAAGTAGTGAGCAAATCTAATACCCTTTTTGGTAAGTTTAACTACACTCTACTCCTTAATTATAATACTAAGCCTATGCCAAGACTTACTATATATAGTATATATCTACACTGGAGCGCCGCGGCGATCCTGGCGGCAAATCGTCTTTTTAGTGGATGGCGTGGATTTGGCCTCAGATCCACGCCACGCCAATCCAACAAGATCACTGAACGGGATAAAAGGTTGTAGAAGACTTACGTTCGCAGAGCATCAAAGTAGCTACCACCGCCAGGCAAGAACAATGGAGTGTCCGTTGTGAGCAGTGAATCAGCGACATGGTAGATCTGATTGTTCGTGACAGCGGGAAATATCCAAGGGCCTGCCGCGATACCGGCTTGAGTAGGGGGACAGACATAGACGAAAGTGTCTTCTCCAATACTTCCACCTGGGGCAATGAGTCCCTTGATGATGTTGCCGTAAGCTTTCCAGATAATGCTATCTGTATCAGGGAGTGTGACGGGCTGAGTGGGATCTGAAGCCATTTTTATACAACTAAATTTTTTGTTCGAGAAAACAGGAGAGCAAAGAAGGCTGGAGAGAAGGGCCGAGAGCGTCTCAGATATGAGTCCTGTTGGGAAGTTGGAAGAAGGAAGTGATGGATGGTTGAGATCATTGCAAAAGCCAGAGAAGACACAGGGCTTTATAGAAAACCATCCGCTACGGTCGAGCACAATCAACATCCTCGTAGTATTCCACCATTCAGTCGGAGCTCTATCAACTTCCTTGAGCACAATGGAACCGCAGGGGATCAGCTCAGCCATAACAGCCTATCTCAAAGACAAGAGCTGAGCAAAATTCCCGCGGGTTTAGCAGTTAGAATAGCACCAGACAATCAGCTGAGCCACTTCACAGGCTGGCTGGATTTTAAGCTTGGAGATATCCTGCATTTAACAAACGCGGCAGAGATCATCTAAACACAAGGCGAGTTCTTCGTGGAAATGGCTAGCTAGGTAGGTGCAGAGATGAACGAGCGCGCGCTAATATGTGCAGTGGCCTTCACCTCACAAATTAGGTTGTCGCAGAAATATAGCTATACATGCTAGGATTGTTAAGAGCACGCGGTGAAAGACGGTAAGGTATGCTATACGGACAGAGGCTGGCTGTTAAGCAATAATACGTTCGTGCTGCTACAGGTCGCGTGTTCGGAGCTGCGCCCAGCTGACCAGCGTAATGTGGATTCAGGTAGCCATAACGTCTTACAGCCGTTCTCAAAATATCGGTAAAAATTGCCAAAAATAATCTTAACCTTCTCTTTCTTTATTACCCGGCGCGATATCCGCTCGGCGGATGCTCCAGTTAGTGTTTAAAGAGGCGTCTGCCAGTTAACTGATGTTATGTTTATGGTAGGAGTAGGCAATTTAATTATTAACATATTACCCATTCAGCGGCGCTTTCTACTTAACATCGCGGGGGCTAATAGGGTAGAGATATTTATTAATTATAGAGCTGCTTCCGCGGATCAATTTAACGGTATTTCTGAGATAATAGCTGCTATAGGGGTGTAGATTAATTTTGTTAAAGAAGGTGACTGCTCTACATACAAAACAAGTCGCGTCGCTTAACAAAGTCCTAAAAAAGTACTATAGAATTAACTTTTTGACGAAAAAGGTTAGCAATATCCGCAAGCGGATATCGCTAATCTTTTTTGTTAAAAAGTTAATTCTATGGTCTGAGAGACTTTTCTAGCGTTTCTTAAGCAATCCGACTTTGTTTATATGTAGAGTAGTTACCTTTTTTAACGAAATTAATCTACACCCCCATAGTAGCTATTATCTTAGAAATACCGTTAAATTGATCCGCGGAAGCAGCTCTATAATTAATAAATATATCTACCTTATTAGCCCCTACAATGTTAAGCAGAAAGCGCCGCTAAATGGGTAATATGTTAATAATTAAATCGCCTATTCCCACTATAAATATAACATTAGTTAACCAGCGGACGCCTATCTAAATACTAACTGGGGCATCCGCTAAGCGGATATTAAAGGAAGAGAAGGTTAGAATTATTCTAGAGCATTTATAGGAGTGGTGATAGTCCTTTAGTGACCTTTCTTTAGCGTAGCTATAGCTTGGTGTTAATAAAAGACGAGGCGTAAGAAATAATAAGGCGCAAAAAAAGAAGAAGGAAAAAAAGAAGGAGGTAAAGGGGCTTATTACTACCCTTCTAGGGGACGAAGAAATCCGTAATATAATTATAGAGATTATAGATATCCATTCAGAACTAATTAATATGGTTATAAATATCCTCTGTAAAGAGCTTTATAATCTTTAGCAGAAGATGGTTATCTTTAGCCTATAGAAGTCAGATCTAGAGTTTAAAGACGTTTAACTCATATAGGGCTATAAGGCAATTAGCTAACATACCCCTCTACTCCACTAACTAATAGAAGGATTATTAGCATAATTAAGAACTGATAAATCGCGAAATCTATACCTAGGGTAGGTTATTCTTCTTATATCTATCCTTTTATTAGGCCATGCTTAAAGCTCTACTAACTATTTTACTTAGCTTCTTAGTCTTTATCTTTAAGGTATAGGTGTAAAGCGTTAGGTTCTATTACTGCTTTATAGACTAGGGCTTATTAACGGATATACGGCACTTAACTGCCAAAAGATGGAATTGGCTAAACGCTTTAAGGAAGGTCATAATACCAGTAGCGAATATACTGGCACTAATATTATCAAAGACTTACCTCTAATTAATATCTACTCTTAATAATATCTATATTATATATAATAATTTTGACTACCTTAAGCGAACGCGATATTAGTTAATTGGAGATACTAGTATTTTCCATTTCTATACTACTGGAAAGCTTGTCCGCGGATCTTATATTCCCCCTAGTGGCCTTCTTTAAAGTATACTATATAACCGAGTGCAGCTTTGGATTAAGGATATTACTAAAGCGCCAGATAATATATATAATAGCGTTTAAAATCAGATATCTATTTTTATAATTATAAATGCTCTCTAAAGCACATATCCGGCCACTATAAATGGTATTTTTAAATCTAACACTAAACTTAAATATCCGTGTATACCCAAGATTAATATTCTACTATCTATAAAGATAACCTATGTAAACCTAGGCCCTATTATAGAAAGCAAGGCTTTTATAAATGGTAACTACTATGTACTTAAGACGATCTTCCTAGAGCAACTATAGCTTAATCGCAATAACAATTTCCAGGACCGATTATATATAGTATATAGTAATTAGAAAACCGTAAAGCTTATCTATACCTATAAGCGGGAGCAGGCGGAGGCTGCGCTCTTATATAATAGCCACCATTAGGTACTACCTGTTCTAGGTCTTTGGCACCTCTGGTTAAACTTCCTATATATAATTATAAGGACTTTCTTTAGTGGTAAGTAATATGCGCAGCAGTACTCTACGCTCTACACTTATATAAATTACCTTAGGCGACGAAATATTCCTATAAAGTGCCCTCCCTTTTACCATCTTAAGGAGCTGGTACTATATAGTTTTAATGCCTATATTATTGCGCTCTTCTTAACACATATCCGCGATAGGCTTAATATCTACAAAGAAGGTATAGTTAAAAGATATATTAGATCCTTAACGCCTAAGTAGTTTCTACAGCATATTAAGGATATCCGCGCAGTAGGTTTTAGCTCTAAAGTTAGCTATAAGGCTAATAAATTGGTTTCTCTGTAGACTTCCGCCCATAGAGGTTCTTAGATTATAGATTAATTACTTGCAGAACCTAGCTCCGCTACTATAAGCCAGCCTGCTTAGATTATTAACATAGAGTTCTTTAATCATATTTAGTATCTATAGGTGGTTAAAACATATAAAGTATTAAAATACGCTATTAAGTATGCGGATATTAGCCTTCTAAAGCGTGCAATTACCCGCCTTTACCTTTACTTTACTAAATCAAGGAGTAATAACTATATATCTAAAATAATATACTTCTAGAGGTTAATTATAACGGAGGCGTATAATCTAGTACTTTAGCGGGCTATACTTGTAAATAGGCTAATTAATAATTGCGGAGAGCTAAATAGCTTTTTTAAAGCTAATTAACTTAATAAACTACTAAATCTTTAGTTAAAGGAGTTACTCCAATTATATAGAAACTCAACCTTTAGAGTAGACTCTCTATTTAGGTAGAGTGTTTTTACCATAAGCTATACCGGACCTCTTTATGCTAAGTTTAAGGATGTGTTTAGTAAGCGGATAATATCTAATTATATAATTAAGTCTCCTGCGGTTAATATCCAGTCCCTTACGGATATAATTGCTAAGGATTTAATTATACGTCAGCGTATATGGGACGTTGGGTTTAAAGCACCTGCTATTCTTTAACTTAGATTAGAGCGGCTCTTATAGGGCGGTATTACTAATTTTAATATACAGATGTCTTATATTAGCGGTTTACTGTACAACCCTTATAAGGACAGATTTAATAAGGCTATAGATAATATACTAGAGGACTTTTAAATGCTTGGGCTTATAGTACGTTTCTGTCTTAATATATTAATTGAGTTCTTTTTATTAATATTAACTCTAGCCAACGTATAATCTTCTTGGTGCATAGTATATAACATAGTAGTAAGCTATTTTATAGTGCGGATATATAAATATCTTTATCTTAGCTTGTGCGGATATTATAATATTAATTAAGTATATCTATTAAATATAAGGCAGAGACTTGATTCCTAGATATATAGTAGCAAAAAAGTAAGAGCTACTATTTCATTATTATAAACTAGCAACAACAGCTAACCTATAGCAACAGCTAATTTATATCTACCTATATTTAATATCTAGTAGCCTAGTATTGTATATAAGTATAATAATACTACGCCTTAGGAACGCAAGCTTATTCTTTATTTTACTTAGAGAATCTCTAAACTTATTAAACTGGCAATCCATAGCTCGAACATCTTTTACTATATTAGTTACCTATTTACAAACTATATTAACGCGCGCAGAAACAGCAATTGCTAAATATACCCTAACAGACCTAGTGCTAGCGGAAGCGGTAGTAGTACTTGGCGTGCTAGTAATTAGCAAAAGAGTTAGAGGAGCAGTAGTAGAGTAAGTGCCTCTACGGCCGCGCGTACTACTATAAGTGGGAGTCTTAATAGGGGGGGAGGCCTTAGTGGGGGGGGAGGTGTGGTGGCGTGGGCGGGGATAGTGCGAGAATAAAGCTATATAGATATTAGCAATATCCGTATTATTAATATACGGATATTATACCTTCTTAGTAGGCGTTTCAGCTGGACTATTGGCAAAAGCTAACTTCGTACGTTTTTTGCCCTAAGGTATAACTGGCTCTAGATTTAGTAAACTTTCCTATATACGTATTAGCTAACAGAATAACAGTATACTATTAGTATGTACCTTTCCGCACGACCTACCACCTACACAATATTTTAAGTACGTACCCCTAAAATAAGGCCTAGAGTCCTTCTTGTAAACGTAATATTTATAGCTATACTTCCTGTATAGAGTATATAGTGGGTTACGCAGCTTACTAAAGCGACCCTTAATATTCTAGACGTATATTAATATCCGCTAGCGACTTTCCTTTATGTTCTCCCAAACACTAGCTTTTAGAGTATACTATTTATTCGCTAACGGCACTTGGATAGGAAGGCGCTCGTTTATATTTATAGTACTGCGGAGATTACAAGGGCTACGGAGATTGTAAGGGCTGCGGAAATTATAAGAGTCGGCGTTATTAAGATCTTTATCTTTGCCGCTGTCTAAAGATTTGCTATCTAAAGAAACCTTATAAATATTTAGGTTACTATAAGAGGTAAATTAGTAGATAAGATATTAAAACAGTATAACTAACATATACGATTTAATGGCTATCTTGGCCTTTAGATTTATATTAGTAGCCTTTTCAGCCTACTTTTTAAGAAAAGAAGATAACTAAGCCTTATCAAGCCTCCTTTTAGAAGCATTAGGTAGCGGCAGTAAAGAGGTAAATGGCGAAGAAGTGGACGGCAAAGTAGTCCACGGCAAAGATACAGGTAAAGGAAAAGCAGGCAGCAAAAAGGTGCGCGGATTTTTAGCGGATTTTGCTCTATCTATATTTTTATTATCTACTAAATCCTATAAAGAGCGCTTTAGTACATATTTTCTACAATTACATTAGCTACAGGTACAATTTAGTATTAGAAAGCTTACTCTTTAGGAATAGAGCCTAAAGGCTTAGTAGGAGCAACTATAGCGTGCTTAACAGCATCCTTATTTATTTTATATATATTAAGCTCCTTAACTACCTAGCTGCTATTATTTGCATTAATATTGTTTACAGGTGTAAATAAAGGTATTATAGATAGAAGAATACCAAGGGATAGTAGATAAAACAATAATAATAAAGTTTATAGTGTAGTGCTATAAGGTAAAAGGTTAGTAGAGGAAGAAGAGGTACAGAGGTTAATTAAAGGTAAATATCCATACTACCTATTTTATTAAATTAGCTTACTAATAAATAATTGCTACTATAGTAACTTACCTTAGTAATTATTAATAGTGCGGATATATAAATATCTTTATCTTAGCTTATATAGATATCTTTATCTTAGCTTATACAGATATTATAATATTAATTACATCTATTAAATATAAGGTAGAGACTTGATTCCTATATATATAGTAGTAGAGAGGTAAGAGCTACTATTTTATTACTCTAGACTTGTAATAATAGTTAACCCATAGTAATAGCTAACCCGTAGTAATAGCTAACTGGTATCTACTTAAATTCTATATCTAGTAACCCAGTATTGCGTATAAGTGCTATAATACCACGCCTTATAAACGTAAGCCTATTCTTTATCTTACTTAGAGAATCTTTAAGCTTACTTAACTAGCAATCTATAGCCCAAACATCTTTCGCTATCTTAGTTACCTATTTATAAACTATATCAACGCGTGCAGAAACAGCAATTGCTAAATATACCCTAACATTCTCTATACTAGCGGGAGCGGCAGTAGTACTAGAAGCAGCACTAGGCGTACTAGGAATTAGTAAAAGAGTAGGAAAAGCAGCAGCAGAATAGGTACCCCTATGGCTGCGTATATCACTACAAGTAAAAGTCTTAGAGGAAGGGGAGGTCTCCAAAGGGGGGATAGTGCGGGTATAAAGCTATACGGATATTATACCTTCTTAGTAGGCATTCTAGCTAGACTACTAGTAGAAGCTAATTGCGCATATTTTTTATACTAAGGTATAACTAGCTCTAGTCTTAGCAAACTATTCTACATACGTGTTAGCTGATAGAATAATAGTATACTATTAGCATATACCTTTTCGCATAACCTACCACTTAAGCGATATCTTAAGCACGCACCTTTAAAATGTGGCGCAGAGTTCTGCTTATAGACGCGATATTTATAGTCTTGCTTAATATATAGAGCGTATAGCGGATTGCGTAGCATACTAGAGCTACCCTTAATATTCTAGACGTGGGTATATATCCGCTAGCGAGTTTCCTTTATATTCTCCTAAGCACCAGCCTTTGGGGTGTACTATTTATTTACTAACAGCACTTAAATAGGAAGGTGCTTATTTATATCAATATCTAATATTATAGCTTGGGCCATCTATATGCTGCAGAGCTTGCAAGGGCTGTAGAGATTATAAGAGGATAGAGAAGGGCTTTTAGAAGAGTTAGTGTTATTAAGATTATTCTCTTTATCATTATTTAAAATCTCTAATATTTCTATTAGGTTACTATAAGAGGTAAATTAGTAGATAAGACACCAAAAGAGTATAGCTAATATATATAATTTAAAGGCTATCTTATACTAAAAAATTTGTGTAGTAATTCTATTAGCCTACCTCTTAAGAGAAGTAGAAGTACGACGAGGATTAAACTCCTTAGAAGTAGTAGGCGACGAAGAAATAAGCGGCTTAAAGGTAGGCGGCGAAGAGGCAAGCGGTAAAGAAGTAGGCAGCAAAAAGGTAGGCAGTAAAAAGGTAAGCGGATTTCTAGCGGATTTCGCAATAACCTTATTATAGTGCTCTACTAGATCTAATAAAGAGTGCTTTGGTATATATTTCCTAAAATTATATTAGCTGCAGGTATAATTTAGTATTAGAAAGCTTACTCTCTAGGCAGAGATTCTAAAAAATTAATAAAAGAAAGAGCGTCCTTAAAAGCGTCCTTAATTATTTTATTATCAACATCACGCATATTAAGTTCCTTAACTAAATAGCTGTCGGACGTATTTAGAGGTATAAAAAAAGGTATTATAGATAGTAGTATACTAATAGACAGTAGATAAAACAATAATAATAAAGTTTGCGGTGTAATATTATAAGGTGGAAGTGCGGAGGTTAATTAAGGTAAATATCCATACTATAGATTTTATCAAATTAGCTTACTAATAAATAATCACTATTATGGTAACTTACCTTAGTAAATATTAACTACCTCTTATATGCTTATTTGTAACGCGCAAATCCTTTATAGTTAAGTTACTACTAATTAAAGTAAGTAGGCGCCGTCTAGTTGACTTACAAAGTGATATTAATATAGAATTACCGCTTGATTAAGGTGCTGGAGAAGGGTTGTAAGCGGATATTAGGTTTACTTAGTAAGCGGATTTCTTACTTTTAAAGTACATAGATATGTCCTTTTATTTTCTCTTGCTGCGAGGTAGATCTAATATTGGCTAAGAGGCTTAAGGTATAGTAGCCTAAAAAGAACGGATAATATCTAGTTAAGAGGATTATAAGACACTTAAACTAAATGGCTAATATAATAACGTATTTCACGGGTGAGCTGGTCAAACGGGTAAGCTGATCACTTCAAAAACACACCAAAAAATGGAAAAAATCACACTTTAATATCTTAACAACCACTTAATAATAAATTTTAATAATTTAAATTTAGACTTTTATATATGCTCTACAGCCTCTATTAAAGTTGCATAGTAAATGGTTCAGTAGTGTTTAAGATATAGTGATTTGCCTCATTTTGGCCCCC
>Ga0307507_10003827_pt1 | contig 28112 bp, 6 predicted proteins | sample 7_EM_MG_FD_207223 | JGI IMG/M metagenome (GOLD analysis project Ga0307507, IMG submission 207223) | Populus trichocarpa ectomycorrhiza microbial communities from riparian zone in the Pacific Northwest, United States - 7_EM | ecosystem: Host-associated > Plants > Roots > Unclassified | place...
TAGAGTTAGAGTACTTATTAATTAACAGCAATAAGGACAAAAAGGAGGCTAACTAGGAGCACTTAAACCTTAATAACGCAACAGAAGTAGAGACTAAGACTATTACCAAACAAGGTTTAGTAACGGGTATTATAACACCATTAGATACAATTTCTATCGCTTTACAAGACAATAGGAGTAACGTTTAGAAGAAACTAAGTAAGTAGACAACTGCTAGTGCTAGCTCATCACTTAATAAAGGCAAAAGGCCACAGGCTTAAGATTCTTAAGAAGAGATAAGAGAAGCTTAAGATTCTTAAGACAAGATAAGACACACCTAAGGACCTACAACGGACGAAAACTAATAGGAAAGGGCAGTAATTTAGTTTAGTAATAAACAAATGAGTATAGGACGCAAGTTCAAGAACTACAAGTTTGGGGAACGAATAAAAATGTTAGCAATCCTAGGTAAACGTAGTGTTCAGCCTAAAGATTAAAAAGTTGATACTAGGATCAAAAAGCAAGATAACTATAAAGATCTAGCTGTAAGACACAGAAAACAAGAAACTATAGATAAGTTTAAATAAGGAATTATTGCATGGCAAAAGCAAAAGCTAGATAAGAGATCAGCTATACTAGGTTGTATAAGGGATAGAGCACCTATATAAAGAGTTACTAATAGGCCGAGTGCAGGGACACCTAGGGCAAAGTAGTTAGATAAATTAGAATAAGAAGAGGATCTAGATATTCTAACTAGGTTTGAAGAAAGATATACTAAAGGATGTTATAATATAGCAATAATAAGGTACTTTCTAATAGATAAACTATATACACTAAACCAGTTATATGGAAAGTGGTATAGGTAACAACACAATAATAAATAGGAAGACTTTTATATATAGCTAGACAAAAAAGTTGTCCAAGACTAACCTATTACGGAAAAACGTATAAGTTATATTAAAGGAGCATTAATTATAATGTTAAGGAACCTAGAAGAAGGATCTAGGGACTAGAGAAGTAAGCAACAAATCTTAGTACCCGCAATAGAGATACCAGTAGTTAGGTCAACTAGGTATAGGTTTAAACTTAAGGATAAAAATAAACTAAGAGTTAACCTAAAACATGTAGCGTATTATATACTATTGTGGATAGCTTGTGTGGATAACACATGCAATATATATAGAGTACTAAAGGATAAAAACCGGAAGTACCTAGTAAGGATATATTGGGTACCAAAAGAAAAGCGGTTTAGGAACGCTAAGTATATATATAGTTGGCACCCAGTAGAAGTATAAGGTTAAGGAGACTTAATACTTTAACCAGAAAGATTCCTTACGGAAAAATGCCTAGATGGATAATAGTGGTGGGAGTGCCTAGAGAACACTTGTCTATGGTATATAGAGGAAAAGAAACGAACTAAGTATTAGCTAAAGTTAGATTAAGTATAGGCAGGATCTAGTAGCCAATAGTTAGGAAAAGGGGAGGTGTATAGGATTAAAGGGAATTAGTATTAGAGCCTTAGACCCTTAAAGGAATTTAAGGATAACACCTAAATTTATAAGTTAAATGGCAAGATCAGCAGTTTAAAGTGTTAATAGATAGTAGAGTAACTAGGAACCACATATTACCAAAGGTAGTAGAAAGAATAGGGTTACTATATAGACAAAAGGAATATCTATATCCACTTACAATAATTTTAGGAGATAGGATAGCCTATAGAGAAAGTATTATTAATCTTAAAATAGGACCTATTCAGATAACTATTAAAGGGAGACCAGTTAGAATGTCTTTTAATATCCTACCATTAGGACAGGACAAGGCGATACTAGGAATGCCTTAGTTATAGGAGTATAATCTAAAGATTAATTAGGTTATAGGTTAGGTCGATATTAAGGATATATAACAGCGTAAAGTGCGATAGCAAACCAAGTTGGTATAGTACCAAGTCAGAGCGACGTACGAAGAGACTAAGTAAGGCTTAAGTTATATACCAAAGAGATACCACAAGTATAGCAAAAAGTTATGGTTACTAGAAAGTGAAAAGCTATTAGAGTATACAGTATGGGACCATAAGATAGAATTAGAAGAGGGAATAAGTCTAAAGTTCTTTCCAATCTATAAGCTTACTAAAATAGAGTTAGTAGCGCTTAAGGAGTTTGTCCAAGAGAACTTACACAAGGGATATATTAGACTATTATAGTTATTAGCAGGATATCTAGTACTGTTTATCCTAAAGAAAAACGGAAAACTTAGGATGTGTATAGACTATAGATAGTTAAACAGCATTACTAGAAAGAATAGGTATCCTTTACCCTTAATTAGTGAAATCCAAGATAGGATAGGCAACGTAAAGATCTTTACAAAGATAGATCTAAGATAGGCGTACCATTAAATCAGGATTAAGGAAGGCGACAAGTAAAAGGCAGCCTTTAGGTTAAAGGAAGGACTATATAAGCCATTAGTTATACAATTCGGACTTATAAATATACTAGTAACGTTCTAAAAGCAAATTAATAGTGTGTTAGGAGAACACCTAGATAAATTTGTTATAGTATACCTTAACAACATTATTATCTACTTAGAGAGTGAGGAAGAACATAGAGAATATATTAAGTAGGTCTTAAAGAGACTATAAGAAAAACAGATGCTAGTAGCAATTAAGAAATGCGAGTTCTTTATAAGGAAACCCAATTTTGTTAAATTTATTATTAAACTAGGCCAACTTAGCATAGATCTAAAGAAGATTAAGGCTATAGTAAATTGGTAGGAACCAGAGAATGTTACGCAGTTAAGATTATTCCTAGGGTTTTGCAATTACTGTAGAAGGTTTATAGCGCAATAGTCACAGAATATTAAACCATTTACGCGGTTAACAAAGAAAGAAGAACTATGGGCATAGGGGAAGGAGCAATAAGAACTATTTAAGAGAATTAAAGAGTTATTTACCTAGGAGCCAGTTCTTAAGATCTATTAACCAGGTCTAGAGACGGTTGTAGAAATAGATGCATTAGACTTTATACTAGGGGCATACTTCCTACAGAAATATCAAGATAGATGGCACCCAGTGGTATACTATAGTTGGAAGATGACACTACTAGAGTTAAACTATGACATCTATAACAAGAAGTTGTTAGGTATAGTTGCAGCACTTAAGAAATAGAGAGCATTTTTATAAGGCACAGAGAAACTATTTGTGGTTAAGACGGACTATAAGAACCTTATAGGATTCCTAACAACAAAGGAACTTAACCAAAGACAGGTTAGATAGGCGGAAATGCTTATAGAATACCATTTTGAAATTCAGTATACTAAGGGTACGGACAATGCACGAGTAGACGCTCTAAGCAGAAAAGCTAAACTACAGAGTAATAAAAAACTATTAGGAGCTTTGTTATAAAAGAATCAAGACGGATTAATTAGGTACAATTATCCAAAGATTACGGCAACTAAGGAAAGTCAGATCTATAAGTTACTAGAGAGTAATTGGACATAGAAGATCTAAGAAGCATAGGCAGAGGATCTAGACTTAGAGTAATACAAAAATAGAGAAGCAACGTATATGCCTAGGTCTATTATAGAAGAATTTATTAAGGAATTCCACAAGGGAATAACACAAGGACATAATGGAGCTATAGGCTTAGTATTAAGACTTTAAGAAGAGTATATTATTTAAGGAATCTGGGGACTAGTAAGATAAGTTATAAGAAAGTGTCTAAATTGCCAAAGAAACAAACCGACGAGGCATAAGCTGTATAGAGGGCTATAACCTATTAAAATACCAGGAAGACTATGGGAGGTTATATTATAGGACAAGATTATGACGTAATTTTAGTAATAGTGGATAAGCTAATAAAGTAGGGATACTTCATAGCATATACTGAAGAGATATTAGCAGAAGATGTTATTAGAATTTATATAAAGAAAGTGTTTATAAGACACGGAGCACTAGATAAGATTATATTAGACAGAGATCTAAGATTTATAGTAGCATTTTAGGAAGTGTTTCTGGCAGAACAAGGAGTTTGTGCAGTAATATCTACAGCGTATTATCCGTAAACGGATAGATAAACGGAAAGACTAAACTAGACACTAGAGCAGTATCTAAGGCATTATATTAATTACGCATAGAATAATTAGGTATTGTTATTACCAGTTATATAGTTTGTATATAACGCAACACTATAAGAAGAAATGGGGACATTACCATTTAAGGCGAATTATGGATATGAGCTAAGAATATCGTTATCGCTATATTAAGTAAAAAAGACAAGTAGCACAGCTAAGTAAAGAATGGAGATGTTAATAAATCTTTATGCAGACCTTACAGAAATAGCTAAACTAGTACAAGAATAAATAAAAAGGTATTATAATGCTAAGAGATCTAAGGGACCAAATCTTAAGGAGGGAGATAAAGTGTGGCTACTATATAAAAATTTCAAGAGTTAACGACTAAGTAAGAAGTTAGACTATATTAGACTAGGACCTTTCGAAATTAAATAAAGAATTTTATTAGTTATGTATAAGTTAAACCTACTAGCTAAAATAAGGATCTACCTAGTATAACATATAGCAATGCTAGAACCAGTACACGGGAACGTCAAACCGCCAGTATATAAGGCAGACACGTACAGAGGAAGGGAAGAGGACGAATAGCAAGTTTCGAAGATCATTAGTTATAAGGATGTAGATGACGAAACATAGTATAAGGTAAAGTGGATAGGCTATAGTAAGACTACCTAAAAACCACTAAGCAACCTAGAAAATGCTATAGGAAAGGTATAGAAGTATTAGAAGAAAAAGGGTTAGGCAGTATTAATAAAGAAGGATTACTAAAGAACGAGTTACCTAAGGGGGACCTAAGAGGAGCAATTGCTGAGCTACTTAGAGTTATTTCCCTTATAGGAGGAGAGCCAGTCCTTTTGTTACCTAGCTTAGACAAACCCTGTTAAACAAGTTTCCACTCCTTGGAACGAACCTTCTTACGTACTTTTTTAAGACAAAGCAGATAAGCGTAAGCAGAGGCACGAGCTTTAAGGGCATAATGCTCCTTGTCTCTTACCCACTTAGCGCGAGCGTGGTCTTTGTCCTGGAGATGACGAATCTCGCCCAAGGCACTTAAGAGCTCAGCATTGAGTTTCGTAGCAGTAGATTAAACACGAGACCCTATAACAAGTTACTTAGGGAACTTAAAGACTGTTAAGAGTTATAGGACGCGCACACTTAGTGTTAAAGATAGAGCGAACATCGCAAGACGAATAAACGTTTGCTTTAGTGCACTCCAAACAAGAGGAAGGTTGTTAGGTAGAAGGACTTGCTAGCGCAATATAAACCAACCCCTCTTTCGCATAACGAGAACACGGAAACGGCATTATCTCACCTAGTAATAGTATGGAGGAAACCATACGCGCATAACAAAGGGTTAAAGAAGAAGAAGGAGCTTTAGGCATAATAAGCAAAGATATTAACTAGATTAATTAAACGGACATTACACCTCTAGTAGACGACTTGGAGATGTTAGGAATCTTCAAGGACGAAGATAAAGAGGAGGGAGATAGTGTTACGGACGCTTTAAGTACAATGTTACGACTACTTGGGGAAGAGTCGCAGGAAGCTAGTTGGTTAATACAGGCACGGTCTAGGATGGATCTGGTAGAACTATATAACGAGGAATAGTAGCCAAGGTTATATAATGTGATCTATATAATCTATGTAATCTGTGTAATCTATAGGACAGAGCAGACAGAGCAGACAGAGTAAACGGAGCGAAGGGATTTCTTAGGAGTAAGGTTATATATTTAAAGAACCACAGTCCTTACCCAGATAGTTCTCTCTTTGTAGTGAATCTTAGAATACAATTAGAGTTAATTTGTTGGGCAACTACTCCACCAGTTGTTATTACGTTGTTGATTTTGTTTATACCTATATACCCGGCCCAATAATAGAACCTACTGTAGTTCCTGCTATAAGGTTCCGTTACACCATAGGCCAGTTAGATAAGGACTTGACAGTTAGAGATATAGGCCAGCTTATAAAAGGGGGGGATATAAGCTTAGTTAGTAGGAGAGGGGAGAGTAGGTTATCTGGTGTAGAACCTAGTGTCTCTACAGCCCCTCTCCTATAAGACACGGTCAGCTTATTATAAGGAGACTCTTATAGGCAACGCAAAATGGGAACTAGCAGCAGTATAGGGTGTTACGCCCCTATATTACTACTAGCCTCCCACAGGGCGTAGTGCGTAGTAGCCACTACTAGCTCTAAGGACCTTACCTCTTAGCTAGGCCCTAACCCTTAGTGTACCTAGTAGGCAGGCAGGATTACATCCTAGCTAGAGAGACTACTACGTGGCTTAAGAGAATGGATGCGCATATTAGTATACTAATAGACGGAACCGTTCGTCTCTAGGGCAGTACGCTAGTAAGGTATGCTTAAGGAGCAAACAGGAGTTACTCAGGTAAGGGAGGCTTTTAGTTTAGGCCTTAACTATAGAAGGTACCCAAGGCTTCCATATTATAGGATGCAGCCACAACGCCCTTATAGGATTACGCCAGTAGGCATATAAGAAGGGAGTTACAACCCCTAAAAGCGGCAGCTTATGCCCATACCAGCAGAAATAATAAAGAAAGGCGTAAAACTAGAGGCCATAGAAGGCTCCTAAGCCGTGCGAAAGCATACTAACTCTGGGAGGAGATTCTTATATAAACCGCTAGGGGGCGGTCTAGTACTTAGGTTAACCCCATTATAAGATATCCAAAAGAATGGTGAAACCCCCTGTTAATTAGTAGTGGCAGCTAACTGCTTATAGAAAGCCCCCTAGGCCTTTAGGCCTAGGTAACTAGGACTAAATACTAGAAAACTAGGGTAGAGGCCTGGATAAGCAGGCATGTCAAACTCTACTATATAACTACCTACCCAAAAAGACCAAACCAACCAAAAGAACCCTGAAAAACACCCTAATAATCCCCTAAGATGCATGCATCACAGGGAAGGCACAGGTGGAACGACGGTGGTATATAGTCACGCGCGACCGCCAGACCTATACCCAACAATGGCCCCCTATAACAACAATAAGGACGGGCGAATACCATACCAGAAAGCGGAAATACCCCAATTAAAAAGGTATCTGATAAAATATAAAGCCTATTAGACGCGTCTAGTATCTGGAACTATAGGGGAGTATCTATTAGCTATTATAAACTAATGCAGCTAGTAGAATGGCTCTAGTCCAGTAAACCTTAGGCGCCCCTCTAGCAAACCCTTAATTAAATCCTCTAACGGCTAAACAAAATTAAAGATAAATAAAAACCCCCCCTACAGGCGAACCGCACCTAGGCCGCCGTAGCTGCGCTCCTATAGCATAGGGAACCTACCCCCTTAAAGACAATAACCGGGCATATAATTACAATACAACTAAATATAGAAAAGGTAGAGGAACTTAGGGGATAATTAAAAACAGAAGTTCTTACAGAGATTTATAAGGAGGTCTATAATACCGTTGCAGTCCAACGCCTTAGGAGTGGAGACATTAGAGTTACCCTAAAGGACTAATAGGCAAAGGAACGGGCCGTAAGGGCAGGGGACAGGCTAGGAGAGCGTATTGGTATAAAAGTGCTTTGTGAAGATTACCTAGTTAAAGTCCTATTGGTTCCCATAAGCCTTAGGGTAAAAAGGGGACGCTAGGCGGACAATACAGCAACTATATAGGAGATAGTAAAATAAACGGAACGCCTTATACTAGGACTTGTAATTACCCGGATCTAATAGCTTTAATAGGAAAATACAAACTAAGCATATAATGAAAATAATAAGAGGATATAAGGGGCGCTAGAGACTTACTAGGGAGATAATAAACAAACGCATGGCTCCCTTATCATCAGCGTATATACACTAGGAATGTAAAAACTCTTTATCTAAAAAGGAATAATTATAAATGGCCTTATATATAACATAAGGCTCTATAACCATAGACTATACCTAGAACAATATTATCACTGTGTATAATAGGGACACACCTAATCCACATGCGCAGCATAGGTGTGCTGCAGCCACTATGCAGGCCCCCATAATATAAAACAATATATAAATTAAGACTAAATAAAATGCGTAAACTGTCACCAAAGCACATATAAGGTATAGGAGAGAAAAGACTGCATTAAATATAGGAGACAAAAGGAAAGGGCTTAACAGCTACGGGAATAACTGCATGCTAGGTTATATAAATGGAAACAACAGGCGATAAGCTAGGGGGACGTAGGTGTCTTCCTAGCGTTTCCTACCTTTAATACTAGGGGGCTAAGCCAGCCATCCTAAGCCTTAACGGGCTAAAAGCGACGCTATATAATATTACTAGACTAAACAGGGATATAAGGGACATATAGGATATAAGGAAGAGGACGCCCAGTAGGAAGACCCCTATGGATGGCTACGGCAAGTTTAAGGCCGGGATAATTAAGAATTAGATTTAACGCGGCAAATATAATACATATAGCTAGCTTATAAGGGGCATATAGCCAACTGGTAAGAATAGGGGAAGAACTAGAGGCAATAACAGACTTAGATTTAAAAAGGCTAGTAGGAACACAAGATATAGAAATAGAAAGCTCCATATAAAATAAGTAGTGGCTAGAGAGCAAATATAGGAGATAGAAGTTCTAAATATTTTAGAGAAAGTAGAAACGGAAGAAGCGAGGAGTAAAGGAGAGGCAAAGGACCCCCGCCGGGGGTCCGCTACTTAACCATTATATAGTATAACTACGGCAATACAAACCACCGTCTAGCAAGGCCCCTACTAGACAGTCTAGACCCAGAGAAACACTATATTCTTGCCATATAAGAGCCGTATTATAATACCTATATATAATTAACATACTGCCCCTAAGGATTCCAGCTCCTATATAAACTAAAAGCAGTCACACGCGTATGCTTTATAATTAGCAAAAATATTAGCCTTGCCTTATGGTTATAGCAGGCAGTTAACCTAGATATTACAGTTATAACCATCTAGATATATAGGGGACCAGTATAAATCATTAATGTCTATAACTCTAGGGTCAAAGGGGTAGCATAGACAGAGAACATTATATCTATAATAAGCTTGCTAGAAACTAAACACGCGGAGTCCATCCTACTAGAAGATATAAACCTCCACTACCTATGGTAGGGGGGTATCCATATTGCTGCTAATTAATAGGTAGAGTGCCTACTAAGAGCTATAAATAACGGGGGCCTTAAGCTAGCTACCCCCCTAGGTGCAATTATATGGCAACGGGGTACTGCTAAAAGTATAATTAACCTTATAATTATAGACGAAAACCTATACTAGAGACTTAAAAGGTGCTCCCCTAAAGAAGAATGGGCACTTACCTTAGACCATATCCCTATCTAGATACAACTAGATCTAGACATTAAGGCGCAACTAAATGGCAAAAGATACGTAATAAGGAAGCTTAACGTAGATAGCTTCCTTAATATAATTAAACAATAACTCTAAGACCTAGAAGAAATCCACCTAATACTAAATAAGCGAGGCTTATTAGCTACCCCTAAGGAAATTAATTAAAGACTAGAAAGGATCCAGGTAGCAATTAAAAGTGGGCTAAAAGAGCACTACCCAGTTTTAAAACTGGGCCCCTATACGTGACACGCATGGTCCGTATAGTGCGCGGCCCTTATAGCTGGCCAACAATAAGCAAGGAGGAAATATATAAGTAGCCATAGTTCTAAGGACAAGAGATAATATAAAGACATAAGAAACCAGCTAAAGAATACCCTAAGAAAAGAAGCAAGGAATAACTAGAAACGGTTTATAAACAAATACACTATTAACCTAAGTCTCCCCTATAACAAGGGCCTTTAGACCATAGTAAAATAGGCAAAGAAAAAGGCGGGATGCCTAGTAGAAGATCTATACCTACCACCCCTATAAAGAGCAGGCAAACTATAGGCCACAAGTAACAATAACAAGAAGGTAAAGATCCTTATAAAAAGATTTTTCCCTTAACTAGCTCTAGCAGACCTTAGTAATATTACCAGTAAAACACCAGTGACTTACCTGAGGGTTAACAGCAACATAACAACTGAAGAAATAGCCAGAACTATTAGCCGCCTTTTAAACAATATAGTACTAGGACTAGATAGGATCCTAAATAAAGCCCTAAAGACCTATAGACTACTTATAGCACCTTAGCTTGCAGATATAGCCAGAGCATGCTTTGCAATAGGCTATTACCTATAACTTAGAAGATCCATAATAACAGTTATCTTATAAAAAGAAGGTAAAGTAGACTACTTAATCCTAGGAAGCTACCGCCCTATTGCCTTAGAAAACACCCTAAGCAAGATCTTAGAAAAGGTTATAGCGGACCATATAGCAGATATAGTAGAGGAACATACCCTACTACTATAAAGCTAAATAGGGGCAAGAAAGAATTGCTTAACGCTATTAGCACTTACACTACTCGCTGCTACCATTAAAACTGCATAGGCTATGCAAAAGGACTTTGTAGTATTAATGCTTAGCCTAGATATTAGCGGCGCCTATAATAATGTACCCTATAAGCATCTCCTATACATCCTTAGGGCAAAGGGCTTCCTAGAATAGATTATTTAATTTATTTAAGGATTTATAGGCTAGAAAGAAATATTACTAGTCTTTAGCGAATACTAGAGCCCCCCTATTGCAGTTATAACAGGAATACTATAAGAATTACCTCTATTACCTATACTCTTCCTCTTCTTTATAAGCAACTTACTTAATACCTTTAAGGAAGGGGCGACCTAGGGGATAGGCTTTGTTAATAATATAAACCTAATTATATATAGGCCAACAGCTGCAGAGAACTATAGGACACTAGAGAAAGCCTATAATACCTATATAGAATAGGCAAAACAATATAGAGTCTAATTCTTACTAGAGAAATACCAGCTAATCCATTTTATAAGAAAATATAACTAATCTGCAGATCTTTAGCATATAATTTATATCTAAGGCTTTAGGGGTTAACTGGTTTAAGGCCTAAGGGTATTAGGAGTATATGTAGACAGTAAGCTCTGGTAGAGCGTACATACGGTGTAAGCGGCCCGTAAGGGCTAAGTATAGTATATCGCCATATCTAGGATCGTTAATTCTATATAGGGTCCATGCTTCCAGAGGTCACGCCTATTATATATAGTAGTTATCTAGCCAACTATGACGTATAGATCTAGCATTTAGGCCACTAGAGAAACTAAGAAAGGCCCCCCTAAATTACTCCTTAAACTACTCTAAAAGGTCCAAACAGCCTACCTTAGGAGTATAACAGGCGGGTATAAGCGAACGGCCACAGCACTGCTTGAGAAGGAAGCCAATATTCCCCCCCTATAACTATATATTAAAGCCGATGTAATGTAAAGGGTATAAAAGGAACGCAACTCTAACGTTATAAAGTATATTAAGACACGCCTAAACAAACTATAGAGGGACCCTAGGGTGCCCTATAGGAGAAGGAACCAACAACCCTAAAGTAGGGAAGATATATTAGGAAAACAGGTAGAGAAAGCAGAAGAAGAATAGTGCGGCGCTAGGGCCTAGGCCTATATAGAGAAGAAAGGGAGACGCGCAAGAGGCCAGTAAAGACAATAGTAAGGGAGAGAAAGGAGCCAAAGTAGAGTATAAAAGAGTACTGGAAAACCATCTACCGCAACACAATACTGGTTAGACCGACGCTGGAGAGACAAATGGGAGTTAAAGGTATAGAGGTAGACTTAGGCAAGGGGAACCCAAGCCGTAGTATAGGTAACGCTATAGGGGGTAAATACCTAAGGGCTCTAAGAGGGCCTAATAAAGGTAGAAAATATAATAGCAACACTCTTAAGGACAGGAATAATAGGACTAAAAGATTAGCTTCACTGGGTAGGTATCCTAGTAGGTAGCCTAAGGTGCGAATATAGCTGGCCAAGACAGATACTAAAATACGTAATACTGTTATGCCCCTTACGCACTAGCTAAGAAGCAATGCTCTTAGCAGCTGGCACAGAAAACTATAATACACTGCTTTTAATATAGAAAGGCCTTAAGGTGGCTACCCGGTGGCTTATTGGCCAAAATGTGCTAGACCAGTTCTAGGTTACAAAGGAAATAATAATAGAAGGTAAAGGGGCGAGTAATAGGCGCCCCCTAATAACTCTACAGGAGTAGAGTATAGTGTGTAATACTAGCGTGTCCATAGGTTTGTTCCGGCAGCAGTGGTTTCTAAGGAGGTTAAAAAGTAAGGTAGTAGAGCACTACTGGTAACTTATAGGCAACTTATAAGCGAGCCCTAAAAGGCAGGGAGACGGATTACGGGGTTTTCTTAAATAGAGTTTTCTCCCTATATGTATATAAGGAGTAGTCCGTGTGGGCCCAACAGGGATCCAAATCGGACGTTAAGCAATAAATAATAATATTTATAACACCTTTAAAGCATTATAAGATGATACTTAGATATAGATAGCTAAAATAATACAACCCTTTAATTAGCTGGGTTAAAGAAATAATAAAGTTCTATATAACCTACTGCTAAAGTTATTACTTAAAAAACCATTTGCCCTATAAATATGTACACGACTATTTAAATTTAATATAATATAAATTGCCCTTACTATGAACCTTAAGCCAATATAATAAATCTATAACTGCTGATTATAGTAAAGAATATAAAAACGTTTTATTAAAACCTCTTAAAATTTATATAATATAGGCCGCGCCTTTTATCTTATTAGTAAAAAGACAAGATTATAAAATCTTTACTATAACTATAGAAGATATTAAGAAAGCACTAGAGCCGAAATAATATACTAATCCTTAACCTCTTATACCTAAAGAATACCACGATTTAATTAACAAGTTTAAAAAATAATTTGTAGACTAACTAGCCCCGCACCAAGATAAGCATAATTTTAAAATAGAACTTAAGCCTGGCATAATACTAAAGTTCGGTCCGCTATACGGTATATTATAAAAAGAACTGCTTATAATGCGATAATACCTTAACAAGCATTTAAAAAAAGGATTTATTTGCCCTAGTTAATCTCCATTTGCCTTACCTATACTATTTATTAAAAAGCTAAGAGGAGGCTTAAGATTCTATATTAATTATTAAGCTCTAAACATAATTATAATTTAAAACCAATATCCGATTCCCCTAATTTAAGAGACGCTTAACTATTTAGTAAAGGTATGGTACTTTATAAAGCTTAATATAGTTACTACCTTTAATAAAATCCATATATATAAAGGAGATAAGAAGTATATAGCTTTTTGTATATAATGGGGACTCTTTAAATACCTAGTAATGCCGTTTGGCGTAAAGAATAGTCCCGGTATGTTTTAGTAATATATTAATAATACGCTTTATAAGTTCCTTAATATATTTATTACCGCGTATATTAATAATATCTTAATCTACTTATCCTCGCTTTTTAAATATTAAAAACACGTTAGAATAGTCCTTAAACGACTATAAGATATAGGCTTATAATGCGACATTAAGAAATACAAGTTCCACGCGTTAGAGGTTATATACTTAGGCTTAATTATATCCCGTAACGGAATTAAAATGGACCCTAAGAAAGTTACTATAATTATAAACTAGAAAAGCCCTAGCAATATATAAGATATTTAAGGATTTTTAAGATTTATAAACTTCTGCCAACAATTTATTAACCACTTTTTAGAAATTGCTTAGCCGTTAGTAAACCTAATAAAAAAATATATAATTTAAATAGACCGCTAAATATAAATAAGCTTTTAATAACTTAAAACGTTGCTTTATAACTACTCTAATTCTCACTTACTTTAACCCTAACCTTAAATATATTATCAAAACAGACTCATCCAATTATATGCTAGGGGGAGTGTTGTTATAATACAATAAGAACGGCGAGCTACGTCTAGTAGCCTTTCTCTCCTAGAAACTCGCCCTTACTAAATCAAACTATAAGATATATAATAAGGAACTGCTTATAATTGTTAGATGCTTTAAATAATAGCGTCCTAAGCTTAAAGAATTGTTGTTCCTAATACGTATATTAATAGACCACAAGAACCTATAGTACTTTATAACTATAAAGCAATTAACGCAGCGCCAAATTCGTTGGGCCGAATATTTATTATAATTTAACTTTAAGATTACGTACTAACTGGGCAAACTTAATTAGAAGCCTAATATATTAACACGACGATTATAGGACCTACTTATAAACGCTTTAGATAACCGGATTACAAATTAATTACAGATCTTATTGCCCCTTAAGCGTTTTAAAAAACTACGTCCTATATTCTTAGATATGGAACTTAACAGTAATAAATTAGAAGTTAATAAATAGGAAATGGAAATTAATAAGCTAATAGAATATAAATATAAGAATAATGTATAGACAATAGATATAGTAAAAGCGATTTAAATAGGAAAATGATAGTATAAGGATATTATACTTGCTAAATACAAGATTTAAAATAACTAATTGTACTATTAATAGAAGATAGTAGTTTTGAATTCCGAACCTTTATAATTTAAGATACTTAAATTTGTATATAACTTCCCTATAGTAGGTCATCCTAGCCATATAAAGACTTATAAAATTGTTTAACGAGTATACTACTAGCCTATAATGCACGACTACGTATAAAAATACGTTTAAGTATATAGGATGTGCGTATATGGAAAGACCTCTTGTATAAAGAAGTAAGGAGTACTTTAACCGCTACCGATTTTAATATAAAGATAGCGTAACATCTTAATTAACTTTATAGTTGATTTGCCTAACAGTAATAGGTTTATAAATATTATAGTAGTTATTAACCGCCTTATAAAAATGCGATATATAATTCCTATAGACTTAATTAATATAATATTAGTAGCTAAATGTTTTGTTAAGTATGTCTTTAAGCTATACAGACTTCCTAACTTAATAATATCCGACTATAGAAGCTAGTTTGTTTTAGACTTCTAGCAAGCTCTATATAAATAATTAAGCATTTAAATATAACTCTTAACTGCATTTTATCCGGAGATAGATGGTTAAACTAAAATTATAAACGCGATTATAGAACAATACCTATAAATATACTGCTCCTACCTGTAAAACAACTGGGAAAAATGGCTGCCTTTAGCTAAGTTTACTGCGAATAATATAATAAATATATTAATAGGCGTAATACTATTCTACACAACCTACGGACAAGACCCTTAACTTAGATTTAAGCTATAACCTAATATTAATATAATAGAACCCATAATTAAACAGATCTAGTTAATTAACGTATATAACTTCTGTTACGGACGCTTTAAGTACGATGTTACGACTACTTAGAGAAGAGTCGGCGGAAGCTAGTTGGTTAATATAGGCATAGTTTAGGATAGATCCGGTAGAACCATGTGACGAGGAATAGTAACTAAGGTCACATAGTGTTAAACGTGTTAACTATATTAAACGGAAGGGATGTTACATTTAATACAAACAACACGCACCTTATATACAAGAGAGGGTTTCTTAGGAGTATGGTTATATATTTAAAGGACCTTAGTCCCTACTATAGATAGTTCTCTCCTTGTAGTAAATCTTAGAATATAATTAGAGTTAATCTATTAGGCAACCACTCCACCAGTTATTATTATATTGTTATTTTATTCGTACCTATATACCCAGCCTAATAACAGAACCTACTGTAGTCTAAGCTATAAGGTTCCGTTATACATTCACTACTAAGGTTACGGTATTGGAACAAAATTAAATAATATACCACTAAGAGCAGTACCAGTTACAACGGCGTCAACGGCAGCCACAACCTCAGGGCTAGGTGATACCAGTATAGACAAGGGGGATTCTCAAGTAGTTACGCAAAGTCAGTTATAGGAAATAGTTAATTACTTACAAAACAATAATAGGATACTTAAAGAACGCATTAATGGAATTAGAGTAGCAAAGATCAAGTTACCTTTAATTAAGTAATTCTTAGGAGAGAAGTTAAAGCTTAAGGGATTTCTTACGCAGATGCACTTTAAGGTAGTATAGGAAGGAGCGAAGTTAGCAATATCGTTAGATTAAGTAGCCTATGCAGAATTATTCCTAATGGGGAGGGCACTTAAGTGGTTTAAGCTGTATCTTACGGAAATATAGGCTAATGGCATAATAACTACTAACCAAGATATATGGTACATATTTGCTAGTTAGAACGGGTTTATAGAGTAACTAATACAGATATTTAGAGACCTAGAAGCTATAACTACAGCGGAACAAAAGCTTTAGAACTTAGTACAACGCACTTTAGCAATTAAGTATATAACACAGTTTTAAACACTAGCTATATAGGTTAAGTGGAATAATAAGGCGCTTATAGCATAGTATAAATAGGGACTTAAGGCTAAAGTCTAGGACGCAATTATCCTAATAGAAGATGCGGATACTCTAAGAGAGTTAATAAATTAGTTAATAAAGATTAATAATAAAATCTACTAAAGGGAACAAGCTAAAAGAGGGTAAGACAGAGTTCCATAGTTATATAAGGCGCAGAGTACGCAGCGACAGATATAGAGTTAAAAACTATAGAATGGCGCAAAGCCAATAGACCTAAGCGGTATTAAAGAAACCTAAAGATAGGAAAAGAAACTATAGAAACCTAGAGGTTAAGGATTAAGTAATTAAAGGACCTAGGAGTAGAAGCTAAACTAAAGATCTTAGCAGTAGAAGACATTTAGGCGGACTCTATAGCAAGAAAAATAGTTTAAAGATGGAGCTTATATAAATTGCGGAAAACAAGGTTATTTCGCCAGAGACTATAGAGGTGGTTAAAGTAACTATGCGGTAAAGGGAACCAGACTAGCAGACAGCATATATATATAAAGGGACGATAGTGCACTGCAAGGAACAAAAGAATATTTAATTAATAGTTTTGTATATTATTACAACAACGTATACCAAATTCATAAGGACGCTAAGTATAGCGTAAGCTATTAGCCACAAGAGCCAGAGTTAAGAGGACTTAAAGGAACTAGAGAGTTAGATAAAGAATAAAATCAACTCTATAAGCTAGATTAGGATGTTACAGCAATATATAGATAAAGATTAGTAGTAATAACAATGGAGTTAGAGTACTTATTGATTACCAGTAATAAGGACAAAAAGGAGGCTAACTAAGAGCACTTAAACCTTAATAACGTAATAGAAGTAGAGACTAAGACCATCACTAAACAAGGTTTAGTAACGGATATTATAACACCATTAGATACGATTTCCATCGCTTCGCAAAATAATAGGAGTAACGTTTAGAAGAAACTAAGCAAGTAGATAACTACTAGTGCTAACTCATCACTCGATAAAGGCAAAAGGCCATAGGCTTAAGATTCTTAAGAAGAGATAAAAGAAGCTTAAGATTCTTAAAGTAAAATAAGACACACCTAAGGACCCATAACGGATAAAAACCAATAGGAAAGGGCAGTAACTTAGTTTAGTAACAAACAAATAAGTATAGGACGCAAGTTTAAGAACTACAAGTTTAGAGAACAAATAAGAACGTTAGCAATCCTAGGTAAACATAGTGTTTAGCCTAAAGATTAAACAGTTAATACTAGGATTAAAAAGCAAGACAACTACAAAGATCTAGCTATAAGACGCAGAAAACAAGAAACTATAAATAAGTTTAGGACAAGAATTATTACATAGCAAGAGCAAAAGCTAGATAAGAGATTAGCTATACCAGGTTGTATAAGGGATAAAGCACCCATATAAAGAGTTACTAATAGGCCAAGTGCAGGGACACCTAGGGTAAAGTGGTTAGATAAACTAGAACAAGAAAAAGATCTAGATATTCCAACTAGGTTTAAAAAAAGACATACTAAAGGATATTATAATGTAGTAATAATAAGGTACTTTCTAATGGATAGACCATACACACTAAACCAGTTATACGGAAAGTAGTATAGGCAACAACACAACGACAAATAGGAAGATTTTTATATATGGCTAAACAAAAAAGTTATCTAAGACCAACCTATTACGGAAAAACGTATAAGTCACATTAAAGGAGTATTAATTATAACGTTAAGGAACCTAAAAGAGAGGTTCAGGAACTAGAGAAGTAAACAATAAATCTTAATACCCGCAGTAGAGATACCAGTAGTCAGGTTAACTAGGTATAGATTTAAACTTAAAAATAAAAATAAACTAAGAGTTAACCTAAAACATATAGCGCATTATACACTATCGTGGATAGCTTATGTGGATGATATATACAACATGCATAGAGCACCTAAAGATAAGAACCAGAAGTACCTAGTAAGAATATATTAGGCACTAGAGGAAAAGCAGTTTAGGAATACTAAGTATATACATAGTTAGCACCCAGTAGAAGTATAAGGTCAAGGGGACTTAATACTTTAACTAGGAAGGTTCCTTACGGAAGAATACCTAAATAGATAACAGTGGTAGAAGTGCCTAGAGAACACTTATCTATAGCATATAGAGGAAAAGAAATAAACTAAGTATTAGCTAAAGTTAAACTAATTACAAGCAGGATCGAGCAGCCAATAGTTAGGAAAAGGGAAGGCGCATAAAACTAGAGGGAACTAGTATTAGAGCCTTAGACCCTTAAAGGAATTTAAGGACAATACCTAAATTTAAGAGCTAAGTGGCAAGATTAGCAGTTCAAAGTATTAGTAGATAGTAGAGCAACTAGAAACCACATATTACCAAAGGCAGTAGAAAGGATAGGGTTACTATATAGATAGAAGAAACACCTATATCTACTTATAACAATTTTAGGAGATTAGATAGCCTATAGAGGAGGTATTATTAATCTTAAAATAGGACCTATTCAGATAACTATTAAAGGGAGACCAGTTAGAATGTCTTTTAATATCCTACTATTAGGACAGGATAAGGCAATACTAGGAATGCCTTAGTTATAAGAGTACAATCTAAAGATTAATTGGGTTATAGGTTAAGTCAATATTAAGAATACATAACGGCGTAAAGTGTAATAGTAAACCAAGTTGGTATAGTACCAAGTTAGAGCGATATACAAAGAGACTAAATAAGGCTTAAGTTATATACCAAAGAGATACCACAAGTATGGTAAAAAGTTATAGTTACCAGAAAGTAAAAAGCTGTTAAAGTATATAGCTTAGGACTATAAGATAGAATTAAAAAAGGGAATAAGTCTAAAGTTCTTTCCAATCTATAAGCTTACTAAAACAGAGTTAGTAGCGCTTAAAGAGTTTATTTAGAAGAACTTATAAAAGGGATATATTAGACCATTACAGTTATCAGTAGAATATCCAGTATTATTCATCCTAAAAAAAAACGGAAAACTTAGAATGTATATAAACTACAGATAGTTAAACAGCATTACTAGAAAGGATAGATATCCTTTACCCTTAATTAGCAAAATCCAAGACAGAATAGGCAACGCAAAGATCTTTATAAAGATAGATTTAAGGTAGGCGTACCACTAGATTAGAATTAAAGAAGGCAACAAATAGAAGGCAGCCTTTAGGTCAAAGGAAGGACTATACAAACTATTAGTTATGCAATTCGGGCTTATAAACGCACTAGTAATATTCCAGAAGCAAATTAATAGTATATTAGGAGAACACCTAGATAAATTTATTATAGCATACCTCAACAACATTATTATCTACTTAGAAAGTAAGGAAGAACATAGAGAACACGTTAAATAGGTCTTAAGGAGACTATAAGAAGAACAGATGCCAGTAGCAATTAAGAAATACAAGTTCTTCACCAGGAAGACCAATTTTATTAAATTTATTATTAAACTAGGCCAACTCAGCATAGATCTAAAAAAGATCGAGGCTATAGTAAATTAGTAGAAACCAAAGAACGTTATATAGTTAAGATTGTTCCTAGGGTTTTGTAATTACTATAGAAGGTTTATAGCGCAATAGTCATAGGATATTAAGCCATTTACATAGTTAACGAAGAAAGAAGAACTATAGGCATAGGGAAAGAAGTAATAAAAACTATTTAAGAAAATTAAAGAGTTATTTACCTAGGAGCTAGTTCTTAAGGTCTATTAACTAGGTTTAGAGACGGTTATAGAAACAGATGCATTAGACTTTACACTAGGGGTATACTTCCTACAGAAACATCAAGATAGATAGCACCCAGTAGCATACTATAGTTGGAAGATAACACCACCAGAGTTAAACTATAACATCTACAACAAGGAGTTGTTAGGTATAGTTACGGTACTTAAAAAATAGAGAGCATTCTTATAAGGCATAGAGAAACCATTTATGGTTAAGACGGACTATAAGAACCTTACAGGATTCTTAATAATAAAGAAACTCAACCAAAGACAGGTTAGATAGGCGGAAATGCTTATAGAATACCATTTCAAAATTCAGTATACTAAGGGTACAGACAATGCATAAGTAGACGCTCTAAGCAGAAAGGCTAAACTACAGAGTAGTAAAAAGCTATTAGGAGCTTTATTACAAAAGGATTAAGATAAATTAATTAGGTATAATTATTTAAAGATTATAGCAACTAAGGAAAGTTAGATCCATAAATTACTAGAGAGTAATTAAACACAGAAGATCTAAGAAGTATAGGCAGAGGATCTAGATTTAGAGCAATATAAAAACAGAGAAGCAACGTATATACCTAAGTCTATTACAAAAGAATTTATTAAGGAATTCTATAAGAAAATAACACAAGAACACAACAGAGCTATAGGCTTAGTATTAAGGCTTTAAAAGGAGTACATTATTTAAGGAATCTGGGGACTAGTAAAATAAGTTATAAAGAAATATCCAGATTACCAAAGGAACAAACTAATAAGGCATAAGCTATACGGAGGGCTACAACCTATTAAGACACCAAGAAGACCATAGGAGGTTATATTATAGGACTTTATTATTAAGTTACTAAAGTTAAGAGATCCTATTATAGGACAAGATTATAACGCGATTTTAGTAATAGTGGATAAGCTAATAAAGTAGGGATACTTTATAGTATACACTAAAAAGATATTAGCAGAGGATATCGCTAGAATCTATATAAAAGAAGTGTTCGCAAGATATAGAGCACTAGACAAGATCATATTAGACAGAGATTTAAGATTTATAGTAGCATTTTAGGAAGTGTTTCTGGCAGAATAGAGAGTTTACACAGTAATATCTATAGCGTATTATCCGCAGACGGACGGATAAACGGAAAGACTAAACTAGACACTAGAACAGTATCTAAGGCATTATATTAATTACGCATAGAACAATTGGGTATTATTATTACCAGTTACATAGTTTACATATAATATAACACCACAAGAAGGAATGGGGACATCACTATTTAAGGCGAATTATAGGTATAAGCTAAGAACGTCATTATCACTATATTAAGCAAAAAAGACGAGTAGCACAGCTAAGTAAAGAATAGAGACGTTAATAAATCTTTATATAGACCTTAAAGAAACAGCTAAACTAGTACAAGAACGAATAAAAAGGTACTATAATACTAAGAGATCTAAGGGACCAGATCTTAAGGAGGGGGATAAAGTGTAGCTACTATATAAAAATTTCAAGAGTTAATAACTAAGCAAGAAGTTAGATTATGTTAGACTAGGACCTTTTAAAGTTAAGCAAAGAATTTTATTGGTTACATATAAGTTGAACCTACTAGCCAAAATGAAAATATACCCTATATAGTATATCGCAATGCTAGAGCTAGCATATGGGAATATTAAGCCACTAGTCTATAAGGCAGACACGTATAGAGGATAAGAAAAAGATAAATAGCAAGTTTTAAAGATTATTAGTTATAAGGATATAGATAACAAAACATAGTATAAAGTAAAGTAGATAGGCTATAGTAAGACTACCTAGAAACTACTAAGTAATTTAAGGAACGCTATAGGAAAGGTATAGGAGTATTAGAAGAAAGTAGGTTAGGTAATATTAATAAAAAAGGATCGCTAAAAAATAAGTCACCTAAGGGGGACCTAAAAGGAGCAATTGCCGAGCTACTTAGAGTTGTTTCCCTTATAGGAGGAAAGCCAGTCCTTTTATTACCCAGCTTAGACAAACCCTATTAAACAAGTTTCCACTTCTTAGAACGGACCTTCTTATAGACACACTTAAGACGTTAAAGACGAGTATAAGCCAAACGTTAAGCTTTAAGGACGTGTGCGGACTCTTCTAAAGCACGTTAAACCTTAAGTAGCGCGGAGGCTAGCTTACTATTAAGCTTTATAGTGGCAGATTAGATACAAGACCCTATAATAAGTTACTTAGGGAACTTAAAGACTGTTAAGAGTTATAGGACACGTACACTTAGCGTTAGAGATAGAGCGAACATCATAGGATGATTAAATGTTTGCTTTAGTGCACGCCGAGTAAGAGAAAGGTTGTTAAGATAAAGGACTTATTAATATAATATAGACTAACCCCTCTTTCGCGTACCTTGAGTAAGGAATTGCCATTACTTCACTAAGTAATAGTATAGAGGAGACTGTACGAAGGCGACGCTCAACCCAGGAAAAAGAAAAAGAAGCTTTAGGTATAATAAGTAAGGATATTAACCAGACTAATTAAACGGACATTACACCTCTAGTGGACGACTTAGAGATGTTAGGAATCTTTAAAGACGAAGATAAAAAGGAGGGAGATAGTATTACGGACGCTTTAAGTACAATATTACAACTACTTAGAGAAGAGTTGGTAGAAGCTAGTTAGTTAATACAGGCATGGTCTAAGATAGATCCGGTGGAACTATATAATAAGGAATAGTAACCAAGGTTACATAGTGTTAAACGTGTTAACTATATTAAACAGAAGGGACGTTATGTTTAATATAGACAACACGCACCTTACGTACAAGAGAGGGTTTCTTAGGAGTACGGTTATGTATTTAAAGGACCTTAGTCCCTACCATAGATAGTTCTCTCCTTGTAGTAAATCTGTTAGGCAACTACTCCACCAGTTATTATTACGTTATTATTTTGTTCGTACCTATATACCCAGCCTAATAACAGAACCCACCGTAGTCTAAGCTATAAGGTTCCGTTACAACTTCGCTAATTAAATAAAGCAGTTAACGGAACTATTATAAAGTAAATTAATATACGCTTAAATGTTATAGGAATGGCATATAAATAAAAAACAAGCCCCTATATAGGACTTTAAGAAAGGTAATATAGTTTATCTAAATATATAAAACCTAAAGACTTAACGGCCCTTAAAGAAACTTAATTAGAAGTTTGTAGGCCTATACTAAATTAAGAAGAAACTAAGCCTATATGCCTATAAACTTAAACTGCTAATTAAGATAAAAATATACCTAATATTTTATATAAGCTTACTACAACCTTTAAAAGATAATCCTATAACTTATAAAGTGCCATTGCTACCTCCTGTAATTATTAACAATAGTAACAGTTCTTACTTTATTAACTTAATTAATAATATGCAATAGAAAACATAATCTAAACAATTTAAACTTCTTATTAAGTGGAAAGGATATAAAATATAAACCTAGGAAACCTATAAACAGATTAAGGCCAACGCGCCTTCCCTAGTAAAAGAATTCTATAAAGACTATCCTTTGCGGCCTACTTTGGCTAGATGGACACGATATAAAGGCAAATAACTACTACCTAATATAAATACACGAAACATAATAGTAGGAAACTTAAATTTAAAAAGAACTTAAAAAGTATTATAATGTTTATAACACAGTTATATAATACATAAGATATTAAGGAACTTTAACCACCAGTTAAAGTTATCTAATTGGTTAGATTTGCCTCACTAAAACCGCCACCTAGCGCTAAAATATAACCCGTAATAAAATTATAAATTCTTAACTAAGTTAAATTATTTTAAACCTTTAGCTAAAGGGGGGGTACTATAACGGGACTAGCCTAGTTATAGTAGGAATGTCTTAGTAAAATACTTAACAGATAAATTCCAATACTTTAATTAAATTCTGCTAAATTTTACTAAGTTAATTAAATTCTGCCAAATTCCACTAACTTAATTAATTTCCACTAGTTTCCACCAAATTCTACTAACGTAATGGAATTTGGTCGAAACCTATTAAAATCCGCGTAGGCTTATGCCTACGCGTCTGCTGCTAAGACCCTAAATATTTAGTTATAAGTTTCCTATATTCCTTTCTCTTCTTTACATAACGTCTTATACTCTGCAAGAGCTATATACCCTTAGATTTAGATAGAATTTATATTATTCCTTTATGTTACGGACAGCTTAAGTATAATATTATAACTACTTAGGGAGGAGTTGGAAGAAGCTAGTTGGTTAATATAGGCACAGTCTAGGATAGATCCGGTGGAACTATATGACGAGAAATGGTAGCTAAGGTTACGTAATATAATCTATATAATCTATATAGAGCGTATAGAGCACACGTACCTTACAGAGCGAAGGGATTTCTTAAGCGTATAGTTGTGTATTTAAAGGACCATAGTCCCTACCCAGATAGTTCTCTCTTCGTAGTAAATCTTAGAATATAATTAGAGTTAATCTGTTAGGTAACCACTCTACTAGTTATTATTATATTGTTAACTTATTGTTTATACCTATATACCTAGCCTATTAACAAGTCCACCGTAGTTCCTACTATAAGGCTCCGTTATATATTTACTACCAAGGTTACAGTATTAAAACATAAGAGAAGTTGAATAATATGCTACTAAAAGCACCAGTTACAACTACGGTAGCGACTACCTTAGGATTAGGAGACACTAATATAGTAGATATGGACTTATAAATATTTACAAGAGGTTAGTTATAGAAAATGGTTAATCGCTTATTAGACAATAATAGGATACTTAAAGAACGCATTAATGGAATTAGAGTAGTAAAGGTTAAGTTACCTTTAATTAAACGGTTCTTAGGAGAGAAGTTAAAGCTTAAGGGAGTTCTAACGTAGATGTACTTTAAGGTTATACAAGAAGGAGCGAAACTAGTAATATTAACGGATTAAGTAGCATACATAGGGTTATTCTTAACAGGAAGAGCACTTAAGTGGTTTAAGCTATATCTTACAGAAATATAGGTAAATAGTATAATAACTACTAACTAAGACGTACGGTATATGTTTGCTAGCTAAAACGGGTTCGCGAAACGGTTAACGTAAATATTTAGAGACCCTAAAGTAACCACTATAGTAGAACAAAAGCTTTAGAACCTAGTATAACACACTTTAGTAATTAAGTATATAATATAGTTTTAGACGCTTGCTATATAAGTCAAGTGGAATAATAGGGCGCTTATAGCACAGTATAAGTAAGGACTTAAGGCTAAAGTCTAAGACGTAATTATCCTAATAAAAGATACGGATACTCTAAAAGAGTTAATAGATTAAGCAATAAAGATCAATAATAGGATCTATTAAAGGGAATAAGCTAAGAAAGGGTAAGATAGAGTTCTATAGTTGTATAAGGCGTAGAGTACGCAACAACAGATATAGAGCTAAAAACTATAGAATGGCGTAGAGCTAATAAACCTAAGTAATACTAAAAAATCTAAGAGATGGATAAAGAAACTATAGAAACCTAGAGGTTAAGAATTAAGTAATTATAGGACTAAGGAGTAGAGGCTAAACTAGGAATCTTAACAGTAGAAGAAGTTTAGGCGGACTCTATAATAAGAAAAATAGTTTAAAGAAGGAGCTTATATAAATTGCGGAAGGAAAGGTTATTTTGCTAAAGACTATAGAGGTAGTTAGAGTAACCACGCGGTAAAGGGCACTAGGTTATTAGAGTACGATAATATAGATATAAGTGTATTACGCGGGACTAAGGAGTGTTTAATTAAACACTTTACGTTTTATTATAATAACGCATACCGAATTTATAAGGACGCTAAGTATGGCGTAAGCTATTAGCCGCAAGAGCCAGAGTTAAGAGGACTTAAAGGAACTAGAGAGTTAGATAAAGAATAAAATTAACTCTACGAGCTAGATTAAGATGTTATAGTAATATACGGATAAAGATTAGTAACAATAATAATAGAGTTAGAGTACTTATTAATTAATAGCAATAAGGAAGAAAAGGAGGCTAACTAGGAGCACTTAAATTTTAATAACGTAATAGAAGTAGAGACTGAAACCACTATAGAACGCGGATTAGTAACGGGTATTATAACACCGTTAGATATAACATCTATTGCTTTATAAGACGGAAGGAGTAATATCTAAAGACGATTAAGTAAGTAGACAACTGCTAGTGCTAGCTTACCACTTATAAAAGGTAAAAGGCTATAGGCTTAAAATTCTTAAGACGAGATAAGATATACCTAAGATTTACAAAGTGTAATAAGGAAGGCTTAAGCATCTATAATAGACAAAAACTGATAGGAAAGAGTAATGGCTTAGTTTAAAGATAAACGAATAAGTATAGGATGTAAGTTTAAGAACTACAAGTTTGGGGAATGAGTAAAAACGTCTATCTTAGGTGAACGCAGTATTTAGCCTAAAGATTGAAAAGTTAATACTAGAATTAAGAAGTAAGACGACTTTAAGGATTTAGCTACGAGACGCAGAAAGTAAGAAACTATAGATAAGTTTAGAGTAAGAATTATTGTATAGTAAGAGCAAAAACTAGACTAGAGATCTAGCGTAATAGGTCGTATAAGGGACAGAGTACCTATATAAAGAGTTACTAATAGGCTAAAGGCAGGGACGCCTAAAGCAAAGTGGTTAAACAAACTGGAACAAGAAGAGGATTTAGGGATTCTAACTAGGTTCGAAGAAAGATATACTAAAGAATGTTATAACGCAGCAATAATAAGGTACTTTCTAATAGATAGACTATATATACTAAACTAGTTATATGGAAAGTGGTATAGGTAATAATATAATAATAAATAGGAAGATTTCTATATATGGCTGGACGAAAAAGTTGTTTAAGACCAACCTATTACCAAGAAACGTATAAGTTATATTAAAGGAGTATTAATTATAATGTTAAGGAACCTAGAAGAAGGTTCTATAGACTAGAGAAGTAAGTAACAAATCTTAGTACCTATAGAAGAAAGACTAATAGTTAGATTGGTTAGATAGAGGTTTAAACTATAGGTTAAAGACAAACTAAGAGTTAACTTAAGTTACTTAACGTATTATATACTATCATGGATAGCTTATATAGATAACACGTATAATATATATAGAGCACCTAAGGATAAGAACCGGAAATACCTAAAAAGGATATATTAGGCACCAGAAGAAAAGCGGTTTAAAGATGCTAAGTATATATATAGATAGCACCTAGTAGAAGTATAGAGTTAAGGGAACCTAATGCTTTAACCAAGAAGATTCCTTATGGAAGAATGCCTAGATAGAAGATAGTGGTGGAATTGTCTAGAGAATACTTGTCTATAGTATGTAGAGGAAAAGAAATAAACTAAGTATTAGCCTAAGGAGGACTAAGTATAAATAGGATCTAGTAGCTAATAGTTAGGAAAATGGGAGGCCTATAGGACTAGAGGGAACTAGTAGTAGAGCCTTAAACCCTTAAAGGAATTTAAGAACAATACCTAAATTTATAAATTAAGTAGTAAGATTAGCAGTTTAAAGCGTTAGTAGATAGTAGAGTAATAAGGAACTATATATTACTAGTAGTAGTAGAAAGAATAGGGTTACCATATAGATAGAAGAAATACTTATATCCACTTATAACGATTTTAGGAGATTAGATAGCCTATAGAGGATATATTATTAATCTTAAAATAGGACCTATTTAGTTAACTATTAAAGGAAAATAGGTTAAGATGTCTTTTAATATCCTACCGTTAGGAAAGAATAAGGCGATACTAGGAATGCCTTAGTTATAGAAATATAATCTAAAGATTAATTAGGTTATAGGTTAGGTTAATATTAGGGATACTTAATAATATAAAATGCGATAATAAACTAAGTGTAAGAGGCCAGCCTAACCGGAACGTATGATTATCTAATCAACAGTGTCACAAGTAAGTAGAAGGTGAGTTAAAGGTAAGTTAAAGGTAGAATGAGTTTCACGTATTAAAGGACAAATGCTTCTAACCACTTCTATTTAGAGACTAATCGCTGGTTCTTCTCTAGAGGAGAACTAGCTTCCTATATAAACCTTCTAAGACACTAGTAAAACCTTTCGCCCC